>Ga0209027_1000005_pt1 | contig 58032 bp, 35 predicted proteins | sample GraSoi013_1_20cm_3_FD_185821 | JGI IMG/M metagenome (GOLD analysis project Ga0209027, IMG submission 185821) | Grasslands soil microbial communities from the Angelo Coastal Reserve, California, USA - Sample 09_27_2013_1_20cm (SPAdes) (version 2) | ecosystem: Environmental > Terrestrial > Soil >...
GTTTTGTATGGGGTTCATATAAAATTTCTAATAATATACTGGAAAGAAATATAATTATAATTATATATTTATCAGTAGGATATTTAAAAATATCCTTAGAGACTATGCATTAGACACCAATATTTAAAATAGTCACATTCGCGTTTCTTGGGGGCGCGGTAGAAAAATAAATAATTGTTGAAGAAATAGTCCTATAGTATAGTTTATCTTACTAATGTGGGTAATCTATATACATAAGTCATAACTACAATTATAAATATGCGAATGCCAGGGCAAGTATTACATAAAATGCCTTTATTTGGTTGAGCTATATTTGTAACAGCAGTATTACTACTGTTATCATTACCTGTATTAGCTGGTATTGTTATTATAATTCTGCTAGCTTTAAATTCGGCCATTTGCTGGAAACAATTTAATATAATTCAATCAGCAGGAAACAAAGAAAGTTTGAGCTTTCTTCGGATCCTCAGAGACTATACGCCGGAATTTATGTGTCGTAATTTAAATTTTATATATAATGTTAAATTAGATACTCCTTTAGACTCTGATATTCGAGATATTATTAACAAAGGGTATTCATTCGAAAATATAAATTCTAATTTTTCCTCTTATTTAGCTGGTTTGATAGAAGGAGATGGTACCATTTATGTTCCTAAATTAGAAAGATCTAGTAAAGGTAAATTAAATTATCCTTCTATACAAATAGCATTTGATTTAAGAGACTTTCCATTAGCTCAAGTTATTCAACAAAAATTAAAACATGGTTCTCTATCTAGAAAAAAAGGTGTTAATGCTTATGTATTAACAATTAATAATTTTGAAGGAATATTATTAATTGTTAACTTAATTAATGGTTATATGAGAACCCCTAAAATTATTAGTTTGTTAAATTTAATTAATTGATTAAATAAACGCTTTGACATAGAAATAAAAAAGGAAAGTTTAGATAGTAGTACAGTTGATTCCAATAGTTGATTAGCAGGCTTCATAGATGCCAATGGACATTTTTCAGTTCGGACTTCTTTACTATCTAAATATTCTAAGATAGAATGTAAATTTGAATTATCTCAAAGGCAAATTGATCATAATAAAGAAGATAATTTTTTATTTTTAAATGTAATAGCTGAATTTTTAAATACTACAGTTAAGAGTATTAGAATTACCAAACCTAAACCAGAATATAGAGTTAGAACTGTTAATTTAAAAGGTAATCTAAATTTAATTAATTATTTAAATAAATATCCTTTATTTTCTAGTAAATATTTAAATTATAAAGATTGAATAAAAGTATTGAAATATTTTGAACTTAAGAAACATACTAAGTCTATAGAGGAAATAATTAATATAAAATTAAATATGAATGATAAAAGAAAAGAATTTAATTGAGATCATTTGCATAATTTTTACGACTTACATAGATAAGATATAGTCCCAACAATATGGTAACATATTGAGTATCTACCTTAAATATTTAATATATTTTTGAAGCCAGATTAGATATACTATGATCTGATGTTATGGGACCTAGTCCAGTAGATCAAGATTTTGCGGGAATTACAATGTTACTAACAGATAGAAATTTTAACACAAGTTTCTTCGAACCAGCTGGAGGTGGTGATCCAATATTGTACCAACATCTTTTCTGATTTTTTGGTCATCCTGAGGTCTATATATTAATTATTCCTGGTTTTGGTATAATTAGTCATGTTATAGGTACAATGTCTGATAAATCAGTATTTGGTTACATTGGTATGGTTTATGCCATGTTATCCATTGGAGTTTTAGGTTTTATTGTTTGAAGTCATCACATGTATACAGTAGGATTAGATGCTGATACGAGGGCTTATTTTACCGCAGCAACAATGATAATAGCTGTGCCTACTGGAATCAAAATTTTTTCATGGTTGTCATATTCCTTTAGTAAGAATAAAATGACCAATAATTTATATAGTCCTATCCACGAGACATACGGAAGAATAGTTATTAAAAGACATATACAAACAAAAGTAAAGGATAAAAATTTATTGTTAAAATATTCTATATCTTATTTTAATTATTTACCACCTAATTTAGAGTGTAAAAATTTAGTTGTATATGGGACAAATCTATTATGTACAGTAAATTATCCTTATTATACTAAAATAATACGGTATATGACTAATATACCTAATAATATATTAAATCCTTTAGTTGGTATTTTGTTATCTGATGGGTCTATTTCTGTTTCTAGTACAAGCAAATATAAAGTAGGAGGACGGTTTAGATTTAAACAATCAATAAATAAATTTGAATATGTTTATGAGGTTTTTTCTAAAATATCCCATTATTGTTCTTCATACCCACGTTTTGTTAAAACTAGAGTAAATAGAAAAGATTTTTATGGAATAGAGATTGTATCTCGTTCATTACCGTGTTTTTTAGAATTATATAATAAATTTTATTTAAAAGGTAAGAAAATAATACCAAATGATTTATATGATATATTAACTTATGAAGGACTAGCACATTGAATTATGGGAGATGGTTCTTTTGTTAAAGGAGGGGGATTATATATACAAACTCAATCCTTTACTTTGAAAGAATGTGTCTTTATAATGAATATTTTATATATTAAATTTGGATTGCACACTGGTTTGCATTTTCAAAGTAATTTACCTGTTATATATATAACAGTTAAGTCTATAAAAGTATTATATCCCCATATTAGTAATTATATTATTTCTAGTATGCGATATAAATTTCATTATAAATTAATAATGGATTTTGATAAACATCTATATAAATTAGGGGCAAACTCGGGAAAAACCCTATAATTAGAATAAGAATAATTATAGGATAATCGCCGAACTAAATCACAATTGGGAAACTATTGTGTAAAAGTGTAGAGACAAGATGCTCCATGATTTCTACGTATTTTATATATGGAATTATAAGGTATTGTCCAAATTCATCGGTAACGATTTAGAGCAAAACTCTAATAAGAAATTTATTAATTCAGAATTTCGAGAAAATAAGCTAACTAGTTTACAATCTTAATTGAAGATTGGATTCAATGATGATTCTGCTAATTTTTTTATTTAAAGTAAGCAGATATCTAGACCTGAAATGGTTAAAGGCTGAACCTTGAGCAACAAGTTATGGGGGAACTTTTGCATTTAATACACCTATGATATACGCTTTAGGGTTTGTATTCTTATTCACTGTTGGTGGGTTAACAGGTGTTGTATTAGCTAATGCTAGTTTAGATATAGCATTCCATGATAGTTATTACGTAGTAGCTCATTTTCACTATGTATTATCTATGGGTGCTGTTTTTGCTTTATTTGCTGCTTGATATTTTTGATCACCTAAAGCAGAAGGTTTAACATATAATGACAGAAAAGGTAGATTACATTTCTGAGGATTGTTTATTGGGGTTAATTTAACTTTCCTACCTATGCACTTTTTAGGTCTACAAGGTATGCCTAGAAGAATAGCAGATTATCCTGATGCATTTGCTGGGTGAAATTTAGTAGCTAGTGCTGGTTCTATATTATCTGTTGTAATGACTGCTTACTTTATTTCATTAATATGTGATAAATTTGAAGAAGGTAAAGAAGTACCAAGAGATGGTTGAGCTAAAGATGAATATCTAGAAGATATTTCAGCTTGAACTGATAATGCTAAATTAAGTAAAAATATTGAGTGAAGTGTTGATTCACCTCCTCATTTCCATACATTTAATAAATTACCTATACAATCGTAATTATTAATTGTTTGATAAAGTATTCCTTTCCATTTTTAGTAGAACAAAATTTAACTAATTCAATCTAGTTAATACTGATTTTTTAATAATATTAAATTTTAATATTGAAATTTATCATCCCCTCCCTTGTAATTAGCCGGAGGGAGTTTATCTAAATTTTAGGTGTTTAATTTAGAAAATAAGAGATTAATTTAAAAGGTAAAATGTATATTAATTTTAATATAATATAAAGGTTCAATTCCTTTATCTCTATAATGCTAATAATATCATTAGTTATTTTATTATTAGCGGTAACTTCAAGTGTTGATTCTAATCATAATTATATGGCGGATTACGTGAAGTTTAATAGAATCGTTTTCACCATTTTTATTTTAGGTGCCTACCTTGCATACAATTGTTTGAATGTTGATGCATTTGGGACTGGTATCGGTATATATGGTGGCGTTTTCAAAATTACAGTGTTGTCACAGGTTTTTGACATTATTTTATTTATTACTGGAGCTATTGTTACCCTTTTAACTTGTTTTGCTCCATATAACTTTAAAATTTATAATGATTCCTATATAATAGAACCTTTAATGAGTGATAAAGATATATATTCTGACAAATCTACATGATATTTTAAAACTGATTTTAAAGACTATTATTACAAAGAATTATTAAAATTTTATCCTTATAATGAAAGTAATAAAGAATTTAATTATTTAGCACCTTTTATTAGTAGTGTTAAAAAATTAACCAATATATTACCTAATTATAAATTCCATTTTCCATTTTTGGCATATAATAAATTAGATTATCCTAAATTAGAAGTAAAAGAATATAGTTTTCTTTTACTATATACTGTTTTAGGTGGTTCTTTGTTAATATCTTCTCAGAATTTAATATCTTTATACTTGTCTTTAGAATTACAAAGTTTTACTTTATACATATTATCAGCATCTCAAATAAGATCTTTTAGAGGAACTAGTGGAGGTTTAAAATATTTTTTATTAGGAGGTCTTTCTTCTGGTTTTATTTTATTAGGATGTAGTTTATTATATGCATATACTGGAACATTAAATATAGAACATATATTTATGATATATTCTGATAGTGTAACAAATTATTATTTAGATCCTTGCTTGTTAATTTTATTTTCTGGTTTATTATTTAAAGTTTCAGCTGCTCCTTTTCATAATTGAGCTCCTGATGTTTATTCGGATGTACCTACATATAGTACGACATGATTAATAATTATTGCTAAACTTTCGGTTTTAATATTAATGCTATTATTAGTTCATAATATTCATAGTGGATTGAATTTAAATAATTTAAGTTCATTAGAACAATATTATTCTTTTAATAATAATAATGATAATGAATATAGTTCAGTGATAAATCGCGATTTAGATACTCAATTTTTAAAAGGTATTAGTTCTTTATATGTTGATTCTAATATTCCTTTTTCATTTTGAAATCCTTCTTACTCTAGTTTAGGATTATGAACAAATGTTCTAACTTTATCTGCTTTTTTTTCTTTAATTATTGGTACTGTTTTAGGTATTAGCCAATCTAGAATTAAAAGATTATTTGCTTATAGTACTATTACTCATGTTGGGTTTTTACTATTAGCTTTGTCTATAAATTCAGTTGCTAGTTTAGATGCATTTATTTTTTATTTAATTCAATATACTATTACTAATCTGAATTTATTCTTTATTTTAATAGCTTGAGGTTATCTTTATAGTAGATATTATTTAGATAATGATTTTTTATCCATACGTTATTTAAAATTAAATCCTTATTCGTGAAAAGATATCTATATTGAACCTTCTTTATACGATTATGCTCGATATATTAAAAATAAATTAGAAGAAAATAGTTCACATGCTGGCATTAATTATAATAATAAAAATATTAAAATTAATACTATTTATAATCATTTAGTTATTAAAGGTGATACTGATTATTATGATTTTAATAGAGAAGATACTGAATGATTATATACTCCTGTGCCATTTTTAACAAATTTTAAAGGTATGCATGTATCAGATCCATTTTTAGCTTTCTGTTTAGCTGTATCTCTTTTCTCTTTAGCTGGTAAAATTTATGGAATGCTAGCAATATGTTTAAGTTATCTTTACATATTAAAAATATAACACTATTTGTGGAAAATGTCTGCTTTATTTATATATTTATATTTTATTAAATATTTATCAGAAGTATCCGCAGGAATTATATAAATCTATTTTATATAATCCTCAGAGACTTTACGTGTTACATTTATTTTATAAATGAAGAGAAAGTCCTTAGTAAATTTGTATAAAAAATTTAATGATTCCTAATTTGTTGCATAAAAATTTTTATTGTATTATACCTATTAATAATAATTATTCTAACCCTGCAGTCCGGGGGATAGCAGGATATTTTAATAAGAACTTAGGTCCATATTTAGCTGGATTAATAGAAGGAGATGGTCATATATATGTTCCGTTAACCTGTAGAAATCTTAATGGAAAAAAGAATATGCCTTCTATTAATCCAGATATACATAATTGGGAACATTTAAACAAATTTTATATACATTAATTTACAATATGATTCCGCCTCTTATTGGATTTTTTGCTAAACAGCAGGTTTTATTAGCAGCTATGCAACTTGATTATTATTTTTTATCTATTGTAGCTATATTAACTAGTGTAATAGGTGCTGCATATTATTTAAGAATAATTAAATTTATTTATTTTTATGATGATGTATTTATGCCTTTATATCTTAATAATAGTGATGATATTAATTATTCTAACTCATCTTCAAATAATGCTTTTTTTGAAGATTCTAATATAAAGGAACGTCATGATTTATCTATGCTACCTAGTAATAATTTAAGTTTAATTATTGCTATATTGACTAATATATCATTGTTCTATATTTTAAAACCTTATGTATTAATAAATGCTATTTACATGATTACTATTCCTATGTTTCAAGCTTAATTCTGAATTGTTAATGCTTGTTTTTTTTTCTATTAAATGATTTAATTAATAAAAATATTAATAAATGAAATATTATCTCTGTATTTAAATCTGTACTAAGTAAATTTAGGGGATAATATTTTTTCATACTGTTAATACTATTATTAATATTTAATAGAAAAATTTTATTCATTTTATGAATCTAATAAAATATAAATCGAAGCTACCAGGTTATTATTATTAAATGATATTACTGTGTAATATTATTTCAATGAATAATTTAGGGACCAGTTTCACAATACTATTAAAAGGGTAAATACTAATGTGGAATAGCCAATTTATATAAGATTATAGTAATATTTTTTTTAATGTAATATAATATAAATGAATTCTTATTTAATAAAATATAAATATATAAATAAATTCTTCAAATTATTTGGAGGATATGATTATGATGATTGCTGTTGTGGAGGATTTTGTTGTTGTTGTGGAGGTAGTCATTCTGATTCCACTTCATATAAATCAGAAAAATCTATTCAATTATTTGGAGGATATGATTATGATGATTGCTGTTGCGGAGGATCTTGTGGTTGTTGTGGGGGCGGTCATAGTAAAAACACTTCTGGCAAAAACACTAGTTCTTTTGTTATTAATACTAAAAGAGCTGATGTTCCTTTAGCTTGAGGACTCTATTTCCAAGATGGTGCTAGCCCTTCATTTGAAGGTATTGTTGATTTACATAATAGAATTATGTTTTATCTTGTTGTAATTTTATTTGGTGTGACTTGAGTTATGATTTCTATTATGTGAAATTTTAATAACTCTCGAAATAAATTAGTATATAGATATTTAAATCATGGTACTTTAATAGAACTTATTTGAACTGTAGGTCCTGCATTAGTTTTAGTTGCTATCGCTTTTCCTAGTTTTAAATTACTTTATTTAATGGATGAAGTAATAGATCCAGCGATGACTGTAAAAGTAACAGGTTTATTTGGCCTGAATTTATATATATTATATAAAATAATAAATACTTATAATAATATTAATAACATATTTTATTTTATTTATCTTTCGTATCCCTTGGGCGCACGAGGTACAATCTTTCCCTTAGTCTACGGGCCTAGAATGGAAGGTGAGAGTAATAAATATTATAACTATTTTAAAAATTTTCATTTTCAAGAATTTCATACTAATTTTGTGAGAGCAAAGAATCGTATAGGACCTCATAATAATGATATTATTTCAGTGATAATAGGTTTATTATTAGGTGATGGTCATTGTAATAAAAGAATAATAGAAGGTTGTAGAATATGTATAAGACAAAGTAGTACTCATAAAGAATATTTATTTTGATTATATAATTTTTTCTATATAAGAGGATATTGTTCTAATTTAAAACCTAGATTATATAGATGAAAATTTAAATATTATAGTAATGTTTATACTGGTTATGAATTTAATACTTATACTTTTAGAAGTTTTAGCTGAATATATAAACTTTTTTATCATAAAGGTAAAAAAAGAATAAATAAAAAATTAGAAAATTATATTACTTCTTTGTCTTTAGCAGTGTGATTAATGGATGATGGAGGATGAACTGGATATGGTGTAAGAATTAGTACTAATGCTTTTAGTTACGAAGAAATAATTATACTTACTGAAATATTAGATACTAAATTCGAATTAAAATGTACTATTCAGAAATTATCTAAACCTAAGAATTATAATAAAAATTCAATTTATGTCGATAAATATTCAATTTATATTAAATCTACATCTGTACCTTTACTTAGAAAATTAGTATTACCCTATTTTCACTCTAGTATGATTTATAAAATAGGGTTATAATAATTATAATATATAAGTTTTATTAAAAAAATTGATTATAAAATATATTTTATAGAATATATTTTATATAAGTAGATATATATAATAGTCGTGAAAGTAACATTGAAAAGTCTAAATGATATTCCTGCCCTGAAAGGACTGGGTATATGTCATGATTCTGACCCAAAATTATAATTAGGTTAATTTTGGGTATGGAAATTAGATGTCTTTCTAAAAATCCGACGGGATTTTTAAAGGTCATAAAATTTATTAGACTTTATTTTAAATATTAAAAATGGTTTAAAATACAAAAAATATATATGAAAATGTATTTTTATATTTTATGATTCTTTGGCGATGCATGTGAAAACAGTTAATAATATTATTCGAAATAAGGTTTAAGGGATTTATACTATATAGTAATAATTTGAATAAATTAATTAAAGACTGTCAGTAGAATATTTATTTATCTATTTCTATTGCCACAGACTGGGTCACTTGTGGATATTTGAATAAAATCAAATGTTTAATGTACAGTCGGAGCAAAATTATTAATACCTTAGAATAATTTTGTTTGCACCAATGATATTGAGAGTATGAGTATGCTGATTTCTTAAATGAAGAAAATGAAACTATTAATTTTGATTCTTATATGAAAGACGAAGCTAGCTTAGAAAAAGGTGAACTTAGAATGTTAGAGGTAGATAATCCTGTTGTTTTACCAGTTGATACACATATAAGATTTATAATTACTGGAGCTGATGTTTTACATGATTGAGCAGTTCCTGCTTTAGGTATTAAAGTAGATGCTTGTCCAGGTAGATTAAATCAAGCTTCAGTTATTATTGAAAGAACCGGTCATTTTTATGGTCAATGTTCTGAAATCTGTGGAGTACTTCACTCCTCTATGCCAATTAAAGTAGAAGCTGTTGAAGTTGAAAAATTTTTTTCTTGGTTATTGGCACAATAATAATAATAATAATAAAATATACTATTTTATTATTATTATTTTATTTTTGCATGGGGGGATTACTTTTAGTCCCTTCTATTTTGTTGTAGTTTAAGTAAAACATAATAATGTATATCTTTTTTATTACATTGTTAATTTATGAGTTCAAGTCTCATTAACAAAAATATTAGTATTTAATTTTTACCTTAATTTAAATATTACTGATATTGTTTTTTTTGTATTGTATATTAAGGTTATAAGTAATTATGTTATATGTTAAGTGAGGTCGTAAACGGTTGTTATTTTTTATATATTAGTAAGATTAATATAAAATAATTTAATAAAAAAAATGAATATCAAATAAAAAAAAATTTTTTCTTTTATTCTTAATTTTATATAATTAATTTCCGTGTTATAATTAAATGTAGGAATAAATAAATTAAGTTGTTATTGCTTAATGGTAAAGCAGAGCACTGTTAATGCTTGTATATAGGTTCGATTCCTATTGACGACTAATTACAATAATAACAAATTGTTATTATTGTAATTATAATAGCTTATATATTAATATTTGAAGATATTAATATAAGGATATTTATTTAAAAGAATAAGTATTTGATGATGGTTCCGAGTGAACGCTATTTGGTAGCTTTAATACATGCGAATCGAACGTCTAAGTATGTAAGAGTTTATATTAGATCATAATAAATATATATATATATTAATAACAAGATGATGATGAATTTTAATAATTTATTATGTTATTAATTAAATTGGTTTATGTATTTAATTTAAAAATGATTTATTGTTTTTATTATTTATACATATTTGTATATATATATTACTTAAAAAGTAGTATTAAGGCTACATATAAACAAGAAAGGGCGTGGTGGACTGGTGAGTAAAATCAGGAACGTTACCCCAGAGTAAGGTTAAATACCTTATGATTGTCATAATGTCAAAAAGTAATTAAGATAAAAATAATATAAAAAACTAGTTAATAGTATGTATATATTATTTTTAATATCAATGGTAGAAAAGAAAAAACTAAATTTAGTTTTTTCTTTTTTCATTACCTAAATGAGTGAATACTCTAAATGAAAGGTTTATGTTAATAATATTACTATAAATTTTTTAATTTAATAAAAATAATATAATTTTAATTATTAAAAGTAATAAATGACAGTAATAAAAATAATAATATATTGTATAAATATTAAATATATATAATCATAATTATATTAAAATTAAATTTAGGTAAGATATTAATTAATGAAAATAAAAAACAGGAGACTAAAGGAAAGTTTTCGCTTTGGGATAGGCCTGGATCGGGGAGGTAGTAGGAGAGGTAATAGCTCAACTAGCCTTTGAACCGTAGTCGGATTTATGAAGATTGAACGACCACATTGGCGATGAAATAACAGCCTTGCAATCAATATTTGCCTGCAGTAGGGAATTTTGGTCAATGGCCGCAAGGCCGAACCAGCTAACCAGGAGGGTGATAACAAACACTTGAAGTGTGCTATAATATATAGGTAAAACCCTAAGGAATGAGAGGATGATGACGGTATCTTATATGTCTTTACTTAAATACTAGAATTTAAATAATCTAAGTTTAAATAAGATATATGTCGCTTTTGAAAGTAATATTTTGTATATTTTAGTAGAAAGAATGTTTTTATTATAAGGATAAAAATATGTATTTTTATCTCTTTGTTTAAAAGTATGAAGATATTATTATTAACATATATTCATCTATATTGATTAATTAATAATGGTTATAATAAAAATGTAGAAACAATATATTAATTACATTTATATGTGGAAAGTATTTTTATAGTTATTTATATTGATAAAATGACCTACCTAGTCTTGGCTAAGTCACGTGCCAGCAGCCGCGGTAATACGTGAGAGGCAAGCGTTATTCGTCATTAATGGGTCTAAAGGGTACGTAGGCTGTATAAAGGATCTTTTTTTACACCTAAGAGTGGAATTGATATTATTATACTAGAGTTTAAGGGAGTTACAAAAGCTTTGAGAAGAGAGTACTAATACTGAGAAACTTAAGGAATTACGAAGCGGCGAAAGCATGTAACTACGAAAAACTGACGCTGAGGTACGAAGGCAAGGGTAGCGAGAGGGATTAGATACCCCAGTAGTCCTAGCAGAAAATTATGTATGCTGTTGTGTATAGATATTAATTGGTTGAGAAGAATTTTAATCTTCATACAAGAATCTGGTGCACGTACGAACGAAGGTGTTAAGCATACCACCTGGGGAGTATGGTCGCAAGGCGGAAACCCAAATCATTAGACGGCCCATTGAGATCAGCAGTGAAGTATGTTGTTTAATACGATGACCCTCGTGAACCTTACCACTCCGTGAATAGATTTCGAAAGATTCACAATTACAGGTGTTGCATGGCTGTCCTAAGTCCGTGTTGTGAGATGTATGGTTTGATCCAATAAAACGGGCGCAACCCCCCTTCTATCTATACTGACTGGTCTAGATTAGTATATTTTTATACTTTTATTTAATAGAATTACATAATATAAAAAAACTAGATTAATTTTTTGGTAAAAAAGAAGAACTTACAGACAATGTTTAAGATTTATACAGTGGTACTATTATTTTATATTCTTTTATTGGTTTTAAAGTAATTGAGTGCGATTGATATTTCGGTGGTTTAAATAGGGGATTAAGACAAGTCGTTATGGCCCTAATGGAGTGGGCTATTTGGACGTGCAGCAAGTTTCTTAACAAAGGGATGCAATGAAAGGAAAGTCGGAGCTAATCCTATAAAATAAGAAAAAAATATAAGTACGGATTGTAGCCTGAAACTCGGCTACATAAAGAAGGAATTGCTAGTAATCGTAAATCAGTACGTTACGGTGAATATTTAATCGTGGGTGTACTAACCACTCGTCAGGCGGAGAAAGAAGTATGTGCAGGAAGGGTCTTATGCTTAATGATTATCTTACAAGTAAATATGTTAAATTATATGAAGAGATTTAACCTTTTTTCTTTCTCTTTAATTTTTCGGAGGGACTTGAATTTGTTTTCTTAAAGTATTTATTAGGAATTTAATTATTTATTTTTGATTATACTTTATTTCATCTACATTGTTTTTGATATAAGAGAGCAAGTTTTTTTAGCTTATTATAGAAAATTAGTACCTTTCTTTTTAAGATTTAAGTAGGTGGGAAATCATAAACGATTGATTTTTATTGTTATAGTGAAGATTTTAATGTATGACTTTAATGTCTGTTAAGTCGCAATATGGTAGTTGTAAGGGAACTTGCAGCTGAAGAATTAAATCATATTTATCCCCCTGGGAATGATTCTCATTTGGTTTGAGAGATGGGCTGTAAACTCATTGGTTGTACCATAGGCGGTTCAATTCCGTCCGTTCTCAAGTTCGACTTAAGTCGAATTATTTTTAAGTTTAAATTCTCTTATTTATTTGTTAAAAATTTATATCCTTCTTTTTAATACTTTTTCTTGTATTATTTAATTTCCTTTTCCTTTTTTTTATCTATTTATAGTATGGGGTTAGATTTATTTTTTTCTTTCCCTACTTTGAAATGCCTTCTAATGATTTTAGCTGTTATTGCGGGTATATTTGTTATAGCTACTAAAAATGCTATTATTTCAGTTTTTAATTTAATTGTTTTATACATTTTAGTTGCCTTTTATTTAATCTATATTGGAATAACTTATTTAGGTATTTCATATATAATTGTTTATATTGGAGCTATAGCTATTTTATTTTTATTCGTTATTATGATGATTGATATTGAGGTTGTTGAAAAGAAAAATAATAATTACCTTCCTTTATTATTTTTCCTTTTAGGGGGATTCTTGTTTACTTTGAAAAATATTTTTTATAATATAGGTAGTGTGAAAATTAATAGTCTTTTATATAAAGATCAAGATAAACTTCTCATTAAAGATGAAAAAGGTATACTGTTTAATATTAACCCTAGATCTCTACTTAACAGTGATAAATTTATTCAAAATAATTATAATTATTCTGATATTTCTTTATTTGATAAATTATACATTGATAATAAGTTAGATTTTTTTTTCTATAATTCTAATTTAATTGATAATAAATTTAATTTATTATATAATAATTTTAATAAATCTTTCGCTTTATATAATGATAATTATCATAAAGAAGCTTCTTCTATTAATAAATATGATTTTAATAATATAGATTTTGTTTTAAATGAAATATCTTCAGATGTTAATAGTAATAATTATTTATTAATTATACCTGAATGAAATTCTGCTGTTAGTAGAGTAACACAAATTTCGGGTATTGGTGATGTTTTATATACTGTATATCATTCTTATATTTATATAGTTAGTGTTATATTATTATTAGGTATGGTTGGAGCTATTATTTTAACTGCAGAACATAATCGTTATACTAGATTAATTACTATAGAATTACCTTATCAAGATAATATAAATAATAATGATAAACCGAAAAATAGTAGTTTTTTTATTCCTTTTATTGATTTATTTAAGTTTTTATATAATAAAATATATTTTATTGTTGTTAATAAAATTGATAAAATAAAATCCCCTATTTTTAGTTTATCTAGTATTGGTATTCATCCTTTCTTTGATGTTTTAAATAATGAAAAACATTATTCAGAAGATATAGGAAATACTCTTTTATATTATGTTATTTCTAACATTATTATTGGATTATTATTATTAATAATTAATTCTTCTTTTTCTCTTAGTATTAAATATTTAGAAAAAGGAGGAGGGTTTGAATGTGGTTTTACTAGCTTTATTCAGACTCGAGAACGTTATAATATTATTTTTTACAGAGTTTCTCTTTTATTTCTAATTTTTGATTTAGAAATAATCTTAGCCTTTCCTTATCCTGCTTTATATCAGAAAAATCAAAATATTAGTAAAAATAATATACTTGCCTTTTTATACATTTTAGTTGTAGGATTTATTTATGAATTAAAAGAAGGAGCACTTAATATAGTTAAAACTCCTCATCACACTGATTTTAAATTTGAATAATACTCTTATGTCTAATTAAATATCTCTTTGACCAATATTCATTTTAGTTATAAAACTTTTTTTGCTTTTGTTATATTATTATAGCTTTTCTTATTTTATTAGAAATATTAAGTTTTTCTTACTTTCATTTGAAATATAAACAATTTTTAGCTTTCTTTTGAAATAGACAGTTTTTTCTTAAAAATATAAAGCTTTTCTTTAAATAAGTAATAAGAATATAAAATAGAATTAAATATAATTTTTCGTATGATGTTTAAATAATATTCGATTTTTTTGAATTAAATTGAAAATAATTTATATATATATATATATGTATTTTCTTTATTATTTAAAAGTCAGTTTTATGAATAATGTAAAGAATAATTTTTCTTTAAATTAATTATATTATACTTATTTAAAAATTAATATAGTATATATTAATTTTGAAGTTATAAGTATTAAATTAATACTTATAATGAATATTGTAATTATATAATAAAAATATATATGAGATCAGAATTAAATTAAATGACAGTTTCCTATAGTTTATTAGAAGTATTAATAGTTTTAGTACCTATATTAATGACAGTTGCTTTTGTTACTATTGCTGAAAGAAAAGTAATGGCTGCTATGCAACGACGATGCGGGCCTAATGCTGTAGGAATTTGAGGTATATTACAACCATTAATTAGCAGGTGGTTTTAAAATAAGACTAAATGCTGGAACAATTAATTATAATTTGAAGTCCTTTAATTTCTAATATTATATTTAATTAATCAGCAGAAATGATATGAATATTTACATCATATTGTTTTTCAACGACCATGCGTCTTACATAAAAAATATATATATTTTTTATGATAATATGGTCTTAATTAAATATTAAATAATTTTTATATTGGAAAAAGTTGCATTCTTCTACATTGCTAACAGCTTAAAAAGCTAGAGGTAAATTAATTTATGTTTATAATGAAAACTATCTTTAGTCAATAACAGTCCTTTCATTAGTATTAGAAAAACAAAAAATAATTACTTATTAGTCCTAGGACTTTAGTTAATAAATTAGATTCAGTAATACTATTTAGAGGTTATTATTATTATTCTAAACCGTTGGTAGTTTAAAAATATAAAAATTATTTAATATTTATTAGCTTGTTGCAGATGCCCTTAAATTATTAGTTAAAGAAATTATTATACCTAGACAATCTAATAATTTTTTATTTGTTATTGGTCCTTGTATTACTCTTATTTTTGCATTATTAGGTTGAGCTATTATACCTTTTGGTGAAGGATTAGCTATTTTCGATTATGAATTAGGCGTTTTTTTTGCATTGGCAGTGTCTTCTATAGGTTCTTATGGTATTTTAGTATCAGGTTGAGCTGCTAATTCTAAGTACGCTTTTATGGGTGCTATTAGATCTACAGCTCAGCTTTTATCTTATGAATTAGTATTTTCTTCTATTGTTTTAATTTTAATTATATTTTCTGGTTCTTTTAGTTTAACTTTTATAGTTGAATGTCAACAAGCTGTGTGAAATATTTTCCCCTTATTACCTATAGCATTAATGTTTTTTATAGCTATCTTAGCTGAAACAAATAGACCCCCTTTTGATTTACCTGAGGCTGGATTTGGCCTTTTAAATAAAAAAAATTATTACTTTTTATTTAATAATAAGTTCACTATATGCTGGAACTTTTAATTAGTTATTTACATTATTAAATCAATGTAAATTTTATTATAATCAGCAGAATAGCTATAAATCTATTGGTTAATTATAGCTGTTCTCAGAGACTTAATGTGAACAAAGTTCAATATGTAAATATTAGCTTTATGATAAAGTCCTTTTTTTATTTATTTAATAACTGTTATATCCTTCATCTGGATCTAGGATGGAATTTAAAATATACCCGTCTAAATGAGATCAGGAATAATTAGTTGTTAAATTAGTAAAATTATTTGGAATCCGAGTTAGTTGCTGGGTTTATGACTGAACATGGTGCATCTATTTTTGTTTTCTTTTTCCTTGGTGAATATTCTTCTTTAATATTAATGTCTAGTTTTATGTCTATTTTCTTTTTAGGGGGACATCATTGTCCTGATATACATAAACTTATTTTGGATCCTTTTATTTTCCTTTTTTATTTATTAGAATATCAATTTTCTTATTATTTTCCTTTAACTGGTTATTTTCCAATAAAACATGATAATATTCAACCAGTTAATGATTACTTCATTAATTTAAGTAATAAAAATACTATGTTAGATAGTTTTAATATCTTAATTGACAAAATTCAAGGATCTTATATCTTAGGTTTTAAAATTGTAATTGTTGTGTTTTTTTATATATGAGTTAGAGCATCTTTCCCTAGATTTAGATATGATCAATTAATGTCTTTATGTTGAAAAGAATTATTGCCTTTAGTTTTCGCTTATATATTATTCACTATCTGTTTATTTTATACTTTTGATATGATGCCTTTTGGTATTACATTTTAATAATAATAAAATTAAATTTTATTATTAAATATTTTATTATTAATTATTTTTTTTATTAATAAGAAAAAAATATTCTTTATAAAGAATGTAGTTTCCCTCTCTTTAGTTAGTTTAAGTAAAACATATTACATTGGTATTAAAATAGACGTTCAAATCGTCTGGCTAAAGTATATGTGCAGATATATTGATATCTTTTATTCTTTTTTTCTATGCCAGTCATCCGGCCCCCAACACATCGTGTTGGGATCGGATGACTATTAAAAATTTTATTAAATTTGGGATTATACTTAAAATTCTTCTATTCTCATTAGAAACCGGATCAACCCACCCCCAACACATTGTGTTGGGGGTGGGTTGATCCATTAATAGATTATGGACTCGGTATCGGGTCTATGTTTATTTAATTATAATATAATTAGGATTAATTTTAATATAATATAAACAAAAAAATTTTTTTATTTATTATTATTTTTCTAACCTATGCAAAATGAATTATTACATATTTCCTTTATATGTTTTATTCTTTTATTAGTCTTTAGAGAAGGATTAATTTAATATTAATTCGACATACAAAATTAACTTTATAAAATAAATATATAAATATTATTTAGAGTTAATTTAAAACATGAATGAAAATTGAGATAATTTTCTAAAGGAGATAAATATATTAATTAATGATATATTATATTGTAAGAGTTATAAAAAAGTAGTATTCCGTTTACATGTTATAAGGTAGAAGGGTCTTTATTCTCTATAAATTTATATGAATTTACAATCTCCTAATTTCTTATATTCTCCTATGGATCAATTTGAAATTAAACCTTTTTTTGGTGAATTTTTAGGCTTAAATTATACACCTGTTAGTTTATTTACTAATATATTAGTTTATATAGGTTTAGTTGTTACTTTTACTTTATTATTTTATATATATGGTGCTTTTAAAGATAATATTAAAATTAATGGTTGATCATTTAGTACTGAAGCTATATATTATACTATTTATAATATGGTATTAGGACAAATAGGTTCAGTAGTAGGATTATTTTTTTTTGTATTAATATTTGTTTTATTTATTTATATTTTATTTAGTAATTTAGTTGGATTAATTCCTTATAATTTTGCAACAACAGCTCACTTAGTAAGTACTTTATCTATGAGTTCTAGTATTTGATTTGGAGTTACTATTATTGGTTTAGTTCTACATGCTTTAAAGTTTTTTAGTCTATTCTCACCGGAAGGTACTCCTTTATTATTAGTTCCTTTATTAGCATTAATTGAATTAATATCTTATATTGCTAAAGGTTTAAGTTTAGGTATAAGATTAGGAGCTAATTTAATATCTGGACATTTACTTTTATTAATATTAGCTGGATTCGGTTTTTTAGGTTTAACTGCCACTATTGGTATAAAATTAACTGGAGGATCTATAGCTATTATTTTAATAACTGCTATCTCTGGTTTAGAATTAGCTATTGCGGGTATTCAAAGTTATGTTTATAGTATTTTAACTTCTTCTTATATTAAAGACTCTGTGAGTTTACATTAATATTAATTTATTTTTAGTATTTTATATATTTTTATTTTATATTAATCCTTAGTATTATACTCTATATATTTATATATTAGTAATAATTTAAATATCTTATTTATTACCCTATCCCTGTATATATATATATTAAGAATAATTTAAGCATCTTATTAGGATTATCTCTAATATATTATATATATATATTCTATCAACATAAGAAATACATTATTTTTTAATTTAATAAAGATGAAAAAGAGATTATTGCTATTTCCTTTTTTCTTGTAATTTAAAAGGATAAATTTTTTGATTATTTAATATTGATTCGTTAAGAAATGTGTTATTGAGTACACTTAAAAAATGTGTAATTGGAAAGTCCGATAATATGATTTTATAGTTAAATGTTTTATTTATTTTAAAAATAAATCAGATTAATAATAAATTATTGAGTTGAAAATTTAGAAAATAATATTTATATTTAAAATTATTATAATTTTAAAGAACCATATTTAATTATGGTCTAATTTAATGTAACGAAGCAACTCAAAAATCATATTATTTTAGTTAAATCGATAATTACAGGATACGGCTTATTTATTTCTAATGGATCAAATTTATTAATCTATTGGCATTATTATCTATAAAAAAAGGATTTATTAAGAAACAAATGGAAAGTTAATAAATATCTTTTTTATTTGAAATTAAATTTAATTTATTTTCATAGAATTGTACAGAATGCTTTTTTAATTTAACATAAAACCCTAATTTATTATAAATATAAAAGGGTTAATAACATTAATAATAATATTTTAATATAATTAATTTATTTATATAATTGTTACATATTTTTATGATAAATTAATATATTATATTAATATTATCATTTAAAATGTATATGAATATGTCTTTACTTAAGATCTTATCTTAACTTGATGTCTGGATAATTTTTTATAATTAAAAAAAATGAGAATACTTAAATCAAATCCTGTTTTAACTATATTTAATAGTTATTTAGTTGATAGTCCTCAACCTTCTACTATTTCATATTTATGAAATTTCGGTAGTTTATTAGGATTATGTTTAATTAGCCAAATTGTTAGTGGAATTTTATTAGCTATGCATTATCAAGGTTCTGCTAGTTTCGCGTTTTCTTCGGTGGAACACATTATGAGAGATGTTAATGATGGATGATTAATTAGAATGGTACATGCTAATATAGCATCTTTCTTCTTTATATGTGTTTATTTACATATAAGTAGAGGTTTATATTATGGTAGTTATAGATCTCCTAGAATTGGAGTGTGAGTGATTGGAACTATTATTTTTTTCTTAATGATGGCTACAGCATTCCTGGGTAAAAACAATAGCCCAAAATGATCAAAAGTATATATTAAAAGGAATATAAATAATAATAATGTTTTGTGTAATAAGGTGCAAAAAATATATTATTTTGTAAATTATCCTGATAAATACAGTGATAAACTAATTAATTTTCTTCAAGAAAAGGAAATTAAATCCAGTTTTTCTTTATGAAAATGTACATTTAGAAGAGACAAGAAAAAAAATACTAAAAGATACTAAAGGATTGACTGGTATTTATTTAATATTAAATAAAGTAACTTTAGACTATTATAGAGGATCAGCTTCGACTGGTAGAATATATGCTAGATTTAGTAATCATTTAATACATAAGACAGGAAGTAATATAGTAAAATTAGCTGTGATTAAGTATTATCTTTTTAATTTTTCTTTTATTATTTTAGAATTATTTCCTGATATTATAACTAAAACAAATAATAAAAATTTATTAAATTTAGAAGATTTTTATTTAAAATTTTTATTGCCTAATTATAATATATTAACAGAAGCAGGTAATAATTTTGGATATAAACATACTGAGATTACTCGAATAAAGATGAAAGCTGAATATAGTCAAGAGAGACGTGATCAAATAGGTCAATTGAATTTAAATAAATCTTTATCTAAAGAAACTGTTGAAAAATTGAGAAAATCTAAATTGAAAAGAAAGAAATTAATATATTCGAAGAAAGATTTATTGAATATGAAAAAAAGATCTAAACCAATAATGGTTTTCAATTTAAATGGTACTATATATAGTAAATATGCTAGTTTAACAGAAGGAGCGGAATCTCTTAAGTGTAGTATAAAGACTATATCTAGAATATTAAAAACAGAAAAGAGTATATTAAAAAAACAATGGATAATAAAATTGGATACAAAACAAAATAATAATAAATAAAAAAATATTTTTGATTATAGTCCCATGAGTATAAATTTCTATACAATCTCTAGAGAAAAATAGTTTCTTATTAAAGAAATCAGATGAATATTATTAATAATTGATATATTCGTTTTGGAAATAAAGTGGAATGACTTGACAAAGTTATTGAGGAAATAAGGATATTTCCTTGGCAATATTAGTGAAAATGATCAAAGGATTTTATAAATAAAAGATCATCGGTTTTCTAGAAAATCGCGACAGACTGGGTCACTGATGGGTAGCTGAAATGCTGCTTAATGCACAGGCGAAACTTTTTAATTGAAAATAAAATATAATTCAATTAATAGAATATACGAAAAAAGTAAGTTATTCTAAACAAATATAAGAAATTATTATTTCATCATCCCATAACCAAAGGTGGCGAATGGGATTCATTTCTTTTTTTTTGTTAAAGTATGTATGTTTTACCTTATGGTCAAATGAGTTTATGAGGTGCAACTGTTATTACAAACTTATTATCTGCTATTCCGTGATTAGGAAAATCATTAGTTGAATTTGTGTGAGGTGGCTTAATTTATGAAGAGATTAACAAGTATAAATTTATACTTGTTGTTATTATCCTGTTATATGCTGGAAAATCTTGTAATATTAAAAATGTTATTGAATACATGTTTTCTTTATGTATTAAGCATGTAAAAAAGTCAATAATAATAAGACAATCAGCAGAGAATAAATTTCTTAATTATTTAAATAAAAATAATTATTCTACGAATTTAAATTTTTCTCAGAGACTAGAGTCAGGAAATTTTATATATCCATATTTAGTAGGATTATATGAAGGTGATGGTTGATTTAGTGTATCAAAAAAAGGTAAATATATTATGTATGAATTTGGTATAGAAGTATCGATTAGAGATATTCAATTAATTTATAAAATAAAAAAATTACTAGGAGTAGGAACTGTTTATATTAGGAATAAATCAAAAGGTAGTGAAAATTTAGAAATTGAATCTTTTTTATTATCAAAGAATTTAAGAAATAACGTTATATTTAGAATTAGAAATAAATCTCATTTGAAAAATATAATTCTTCCTATATTCGATAAATATCCAATGCTTACTAATAAACAGTATGACTATATTGAATTTAGGTCTGCATTATTATCTAATATTATATATAGTAATGAATTACTACCTTATATTAGACCTAATTCATTTAGTTCTCCGCGTCCCGAAGAGGGCCATGGATGTTCAAGATTCACCCATCCCATTTTAAATAGACGGGATGGCAAATTTAATAATAAAATAGAAAGTATATTAAATACTTCCTATTTCCCTGCTTGATTAGTAGGTTTTATTGAAGCTGAATCCTGTTTTTCTATCTATAAACCAACAAATAGTCTTTCTTTTATTGCCAGTTTTGAGGTATCTCAAACAAATGAGGAAGTTATAATATTAGCAATACGTAAATTTTTAGGTTTGAGTCCTAAGGTACGAGTTGATAAAACTAATAATTATAGATTAAAAGCGTCTAGTATTAGGGCTATCGAAAATGTAATTAAATTTATGAGTAGAGCACCTATAAAGCTCCAAGGATATAAGAAATTACAATATGTAATATGACTCAAAAATATGAGAAAAATACCTAGATATTCTAACAAAATAAGTATACCTAATAAATATTAAATAAAAATATAAAATTATAATATAGTCCGATCAATATGGATACAAAACATATTGAAGATAATGAGAGTATAGAATTATTATATTATTATTCTAATTTTATATGGGATTATCAACAAATTAGTTCTGTAAGTTCAGCTACAATTAATAGATTTTTTTCACTTCATTTTACATTACCATTTATATTAGCAGCACTAGTTGCTGGGCATCTATTATATCTTCATGTAAGTGGTTCATCTAATCCAGTAGGAACTACATCTAATGCAGATAGAACAGCTTTCCACCCTTATTTTAGCTTTAAAGATTTAGTAACTGTATATTTATTTTTTATCATATTTACTGCTATAGTATTTTATGCTCCAGATAAATTAGGACATTCCGATAATTATATAGAAGCTAATAGTATGCAAACTCCTGCTTCAATTGTGCCTGAGTGATAATAAATGTCAAATATTAAATTAATTTAATATTTATACTCTACTGTTTGCTGGAAAGTCTATTATTTAAAATAATACCTTACTTAATAAGATAACCAGCAGGAAACAAAAAATTTTTAATTTTTTTTTGATCTTCAGAGACTAAACGTAGAGCATATACTTTAAAATTCTAATCCCTCATGGGAGTATTTAAATTATTATTAATATTTAAATAAAAATATTAATTCTATTATTTTAATAATTATATGATAATATAGTCCTCATAAAATTGATTTATATGTTGTTTTTTCCATCTTATTACACAAATAAATTAATTTTAATTTGATTTATTACCTTTCTACGCTATATTAAGATCAATACCTAATAAATTATTAGGTGTTATAAGTATGTTCGTTGCTATTCTAATATTATTAGTGTTACCATTTACAGATACAAGTAATATTAAAGGAAGTAGTTATAGACCATTATATACTATAATTTTTTGAATTTTTGCATTAAATTTTTTAGTTCTTATGTGATTAGGTAGCTGTCATGTAGAAGCTCCTTTTGTAATAGCTGGACAAATTGCAACAGCTTATTATTTTTCACATTTTTTAATTATTTTACCTATTTTGGGTATCTTAGAAAATATTTTAAGCTCTATTGGTATCTATTGAAGTGCTTCTTCTCATTATAATAATATATAATTAATTTAATGATTATATATATGTATTTTTTTTTGGTATTAAAAGAATATAATTATTATTCTACTCGGGGAATTATTTATTAAATTAATAAGTTTTATATATTAATTTATAATATATGTTATTTATTAATTTTTTTATTCCCTTATCGGTATAGTTTAAGTGGTTAAAACGATTGTCTCATATACAATAACTAAAGGTTCAATTCCTTTTACCGATACATCTATTTATATTTTTATATAATTTATTATTGATTTGTTTTTATTTATTATTTTGTTTATGGGCAGGCCTTGTCGTCTAACGGTTAGGACACAGCTCCTTCAATGCTGTTATACGGGTTCAAATCCCGTTAAGGCTAATTATTATCGTTTTTACTTCTTATTTATTATTTCTTTTAAATTAATAATGAAATTAAACAATAATAACAATATAACATTTAGGTTCGATAGTCCAAGGGCCTTATAATAGGGGATATATATTCTTTTCCTATTCTCACTTTTATTTTAATAGGATGGGTGTAATATTAATTTATCAATACTTTATTAAAAATTACCCTAAGTTATTATATAATATGGAAATAATTTTATTTATATTGATTATTTCATTATTAGCCTATTTCGCTTAACTGGTAAAGTCCCTGTTTTGTAATCAGGCTATGGGGGTTCGAGTCCGTCAGTAGGTATTAATACTTAATTCTTTTATTTATATTCTTCCGTTTTATTTTAATAGAGTTATTAGGGCTATAGCTTAACGGTTAAAGCTTGCCACTCATAATGGCATGATAAGGGTTCAATTCCTTTTAGCCTTAAATTAACACAATAATAAAAAATAATAGTTAGTTATATTTTTTATACATATTTAAGAATATTAATTAATTTATGGTTGGAATAAATTATATAACCTACGTGCTGGAATTGGTAGACGGGGCAGACTTAAGATTTGCTATATTTATATGTAAGGGTTCAAGTCCCTTCGTAGGTAATAAAGTATATGAATGTTTTATTAATTATAATAATTATTCTAATTATTCTAACCTAACGGCCCCTGGGCCACGGTTTTAAAAAGAAATCCCGCGAACCCTGGGGTTCGCGGGATTTCTTTTTTATTATGTTTCGGATAGTTGCACAGATTTATAATGTCTCTATTTTAAGAGTAAAAATTGTTGGGTTGATTCGAATTTGTTCGGCATATTAGTTGTCTAATTCATTAATATATTAATGAATTAAATTATGAAGATTAATATCTTTATTCCTTTTTTTGTTTTATAATTAAATTTTCTGTTATTAATTTGTGGAATTCTAATTATAAAATAAAAAATATATCTAATAACTTAAATTAAAGTGATTCTTAGGATCACTGGTAAATAATGTAATTATATGTAGGACACTAATTATAAAATAAATCTAATATTATATTTGCAGAATATTACTTATAGAAAAGATTAAATTTAAAATTTATAGGTTATTATTTATAGGTATGATATAATTATAAATTTAAAGGAAACTATTTACAGTACACTATATATAGAAAAGCGATCGGAGAGCAGCACAAATTGGTAGTGCGTCTACTTTGGGAGTAGGAGGCTGTTGGTTCGAATCCAACCTGTCCGACAAATAAGCTGCCGATGAAGTTAGTAATATTAATTTTATTATATAATGAAGTAAATATCTATTCATATAAAATATCTTAAATTCTTTTTATCTCTCTTTAAAGTAACCAAATTTTCTTTATTATTATTTAATAAAATGTTATGAATCATCTTTAGCTTTGTATTATTTAAGTAAAGAGTATAATTATATATTAAATAATAATGATTTATTAAGTAATATTTTTTATTTATATAGATTTTATATTGAATATTTTATAATTATGTACTTAGACAGTAGGTCACGAAGTTAATTATAAAAGTATACTGGATGGTTATTATAGTATAAAAAAAGTTTATTTTTACTAAAGTAATAAAAGATTAATATTAGCAAGTTTAATTGCATAAATAATCTAATTTTTTAGGCATAAGTTACAATAATTATTGTAATTTATAAATTATATTAAATAACAAATGTTAAATTTAATTAAATTTGTTAATAATATAATATATCAATGATGAATTACTTTATGGAGTATATTGAAAGTTAAAATGGATAATCTTCAATGTAATTTGATAAATAATGTAAATATAAATTCAAAAATTGTATTACCTAGTCATCCATATCACATAGTAGATCAATCTCCATGGCCGATAGCCCTTTCAGGAGTTTTATTATCATTAACAACATCCGCAGTATTATCATTTCATGGTTATCCCATGGGTAATTATTTATTAATTAGTTCTTTCATACTATTAAACTGAGGTATGGCATTATGATTTAAAGATATAATTACAGAAGCTAGTTATTTAGGAGCACACACTGATAAAGTACAAAAAGGTATTTCATTAGGTGTTGTATTATTCATTATAAGTGAAGTATTCTTTTTCTTAAGTATTTTTTGAGCTTATTTTCATTCAGCATTAGCCCCAGCTATTGAAATAGGTTCAGAATGACCTCCAAAAGGAATCGAACCAGTTAATGCTTCAGAAGTTCCTACAGCTAATACTACTTTATTATTATCATCAGGATCTGCTGTAACTGTTACTCATCATTCATTGGTAGATCGATTAATTGATTGAGCTAATAATGGATCTGTTGCTACTATTTATATGGCTTTTTTTTTTACACTATTACAAGGAATGGAATATTTTGGAGTTTCTTATACTATTACAGACAGTGTTTTTGGTTCTACTTTTTATATGGGGACTGGATTTCATGGGTTACATGTAATAATTGGAACAATCTTTTTGTTAGTTGGAGCTCTGCGTGTTTTTACATATCATTCCACGAATACCCATCACGTAGGTGTTGAGGCTGCTATCCTTTATTGACACTTCGTTGATGTGGTATGGCTTTTTTTGTTCGGAGCAGTATATTTCTGGGGAGGACAACAAACCATTACCGAAAATGCGGGTTATGTTTTTTAATTAATAATTACTTGTTTAAAAGCAGTTCTTTATACTTGTTAATTAATAATTTTAATAAATTCAATTTAGTTATATTCAGATTAATATTTAAATTGAAATCATTTATTGTAAATATTAATATATTAATCAAATTTTATCAAATAATATTTGCTTTAAAAAAAAATATAAATTTTTTTCTTTTTAATAAAATAAATCAAGGTAAAATTAGTTTTTCTTTTGTACTTTTTAATACTACTAATTCTATGTTCTATGACATTATTTTATATTTATTTATTTTCTTTTTATTAATAGGTATATATCGCTATGTAAAATCATTGAAAATAAATGTTTTTTCTGTTCATAATTTTAGTTTACTAGATATATTACATTATCTGTATTCTTGTAGATATATTTTATCTGCTTTTATTTTTATTTTTTACTTTATTAATGTTATTAATGGTTTAAATATAGATATTAAAGAAATATATAAAATCATTGATTTCTTAACAAAAAATGGGGGATTTAAGAATTATATATTAAATATTAATATGAATTTTGATGATAATATAAATATTAACTTTAAACATAATAATAGTTCAAAAACTAATAAAATTTTAGCTGCTGATAACAATAATAATCTTAATTCTAATAATAATGGTAATAATCCTAATTCTAATAATAATGGTAATAAAGCTAATGAAGTTGAGAGATCACCTAGCCCTATTAATATAGATAATTTACCTGTACATATGTCACCTGTAGTAGATGGTAATGGTTTTTCTTCTTCTGATGATTATTATGAATCTTCTTCTGATGAGGGTGAATTTAGCGAAAGAGCTCATAAGATTGAAGAGATAAAACAAGAAAGAACCGCTATAAAGATGGACCTATTTGATTTGATGATGAAGAGAAATAATGATATAGAGTCAATGAATTCAAAATTAGAAAAAGCAGAAATTATTGAGGAGACTAAAACAATTATACCTGAAAATAAACCAAAAGCGGATTTGAAAAGAACTTGAGATGATAGAGACTCTGACTCAGATAGTGATAATGATAAATCTAACATCGCTAATAACCAACTTAATAATGAATCTACATCTGTTAAATCAAAAAAAGCTAAATTTAATAATGATAATGATAAAAAAGAATTCCAGAAATTAACAAATACTATAGAAAAGGAATCTAAAAAACTTACTAGATGGATTGCAGAATATAATAAAAAAGCAGATATGTTGGAGGATTTATCATCTAATTATCAGGGAAAGGTAGATAGAATAACTAAAGGTATAAATAATATTAATACGAATAAGAATGATAAGAATGATAATTAAATTTTGTTCTTATCATTTTAATAGTAATTTTATGATATTTTTTTATTTTTAAAAAAGTTTATATTATATTATTAAAAAACTTAAATAAAAAAATTATGTCACTTATTTATTTATATTTATAATTTGCTTTAAATAAATTATTTATAATTTATTTAAAGCTTTACATTTAAAATAAGTACGATTATATAATAATTTAGAATAATTTTAAATAGTTTACGCTCATATTAATTTTATAGATCTTTTATATAACAGTAAATACTGTTTAATTATTAAATTAATTCATTAAATAAGAAAATTGTTTAATTTTTTTTATTTAATAATTTATATTTTTCTTTAATTATTAAAATAGATTTATAATTTCTTTTTCGGCCCCTCTGGGCTCGGATAATATTTTTCTTTGTTTTATCTCATTATGAAGATAGTTATTAAAAAAATTAGTCTTATGTATTTTCAATATTTGTATGTTAATATATTTATTATTGATTTTTATAAACGTAAGTGTGATAATAATTATGAATAAATATAAGGAAATATGAAGATAATTAAGGAAAAAATACTGTAATTATATTATAATCATTTTATAATATATTTCGCAGGAATACGATGAATATAGTTTAAAGGTAGAACGATTATTTGTGGTGTAATCAGTCCGGGTTCAATTCCTGGTATTCATCCATAATCTTATATATTAAGTATATTTTAAAATAAGTTCTATTAACTATGGTTTTATATAGTAAGTATTTTAAAATATAATTTTATATTTGATATGATGTAATTATATGAAAATAGAATTAATATTATTTTTTTTCTTTTCAAAATGATTATGATTGAACATAAAATAAGTATGCATTGTCTATTTATTAAGTGGTAAATAGAGTATCATGAGTTAATTTTTTACATATTAAATAAATATGATTAATTAAATATTAATTATTCTCTTATTAATTGTTATTATAATTAGTTTTCTTACATTTATGTTTAAATACTTTATGTATGTTAATATTAGCCGTTTTATAAAATAGAATTAAAATTAGTTATAATTTTTAATATCATTTGCAATGCAAAAGGTATATTAAAAATAAATTATAAATAGGAGTACTATATGGTGAATTAAAAATTTTTTATAAGAGTTTATATAATTTAATTACATATAATCATGATATTACAAGCAGCAAAAATTATTGGTTCAGGATTAGCAACAATCGGTTTAATTAATTTATTATTATCGTTGCTTAATCATAATAAAGACTTTTTATTATCTGATATAGTTTATTCTAAATTAGCTAAAAAAACTATTTTTACTTGTGAAGAAATGATAAAAAGTTCACTAGATACTAATATAATTTTGGGATTTTTAAACGAGGAAATACCTTTGTCAATTATATAAGTTAATGGTAGTATATATAATAATATAATACTGGTAAATGAAATTATATCTTTAAATATTAAAGATAGAAAGAAAATTATAAAAAAGATATTTGGTCATGATTTTTTAATTGCTGGTATTTATATGTTTACAACACCATGATAATGAACAATATTTAGGATATACTAAATCCTTATTATATTAAATCTTTATTATTTTATCCATATATTTTATATGGATAATGAATGAATCAATAATATGTACATTAAAATTTTAATATACAATTTTTAATAGCTAGACCGATTTAAATTTCACTGTATGCTGGGATATTTTAATAAAACAATCAGCAGGTAATCGTTATTAAAATTTTAATAATTGAATCCTTAGAGACTGTACGTGAAAATAAAAGAATAAACTTTTATATTATATAGTCCGTATATTAATATGTAGTTATAGTATATATTAATATTTAATGTAGCAGGAGCAGGGGTAGGTATTGGATTAGTATTCGGTAGTTTAATTGAAGGAACAGCTAGAAATCCTTCATTACGACCTCAATTATTTAGTTATGCAATTTTAGGATTCGCTTTAGCAGAAGCTACAGGGTTATTCTGTTTAATGATGGCTTTCTTATTATTATATTCAGCTTAATAAAATTTATTGATTTATTAATTAATAAATTTTATGAATACATATCTTTTTTTATATTATTATTAATTATCTACAACTTATAGTTATACCAGGTACCCTCCTCAAAGAGGGCCGGGTTTATTTGTATAATTAATAATAATATAAAATTGTTAAAGAATAAATAAAAGAAAACGAATTCTTTTATATATTTATTATTGTCTTGTTATTTTATTTAAGTTAAAATTGATATGCTAACATTGGTTTTTACTCATATAAAGGATGTAAATTTATAAAGTTTTTATTGTTTAAAAATAAAATATGGACTTTGATTTATGAAAAATATAATTGTAATAAATAATAGTAATGTATTAAATAAAAAAAAAGTAGTTAATTTTTTCCTTTCAATTATTGATATATATATATGAATATTTTGGATAAAAGAGTTAATTGTTTTATATTTAAATTATAATTTAATAGTTTAAGTATTATTATTATTTTTAAAAATAAGTTCCTTCTTTTTTACTCAACTAAAAAAATAGTTTTATTTAATTTTTTTAGCTAGATATTTAAATTATAAGTATTCTTTTTATCTTTTGTACCTGACTTCTTTTATAGATCTGGGATTATTTCTCATTTATCTTTAATATAAGGAAATAATTATTAATACATTTATTAATAATTATTCTGAATATATTATTATCATTAGGAAATAATTAATATAAAAATATCAATTTTAATTATACTTTAATTTATATTTTGAAATGAATATTGGGTAGGTAATTATAAAATAATTATAAGAATGGACTTAGCTATAATATTATTTGGTTTAGGTGCAATAGGATTTATATTTAATAGAAATAATTTAATATTAATGATTATATCTATTGAAATTATTTTATTAGCTGTTTCAGTTATGACATTGTTTTTTTCTTGACAATTTAATGATGTATTAGCAGAAGTGTTTGGATTATATATTATTGCCGTTGCGGGTGCTGAATCTGCTATAGGATTAGCAATTATGATAGCATATTTTCGAGTTAGAAAATAAAAATAAATTAAGAATAAATTTAATAAAAAAAATAAAAAAAAATATAAATAAAAAAATTAAAAAAAACGATGCTTAGGCATTATATCATCATTAATATCTTTTATCTTTTTATATTTTGATAAAAAGATAACGGTTATTAGTGTATTAATAAAAAAAACGGTTAAATTAAACGGTATGAGATTAATTGACTGATGTAATAATTACGCGCTTTCTTTTATTGGAAGCTTGTCTACTTTGAAAAATAAATGATCGGTATTATATATTGTATTTTAGTATTTCATTAAAAATTCAACAATAAATATAATGATTGTTAAATTTTTAGTATTTAATATATTATTATGTCATTAATTGGATAATGTATTAAATAATACATTATCCAACCTTTTTTAGTTAGTTTAATAAAAACAGTTTACGATAGTAAAAAGATAGATGTTTAAATCCTCTACTAAAGACTAATAAACTTAACAACCATTGCAACTTTGCAACGGTTGTTAGAGATAAATTAGGGTGAATCAATATTATAAATAGATTCTTTTATAAATATACCTGTATATGTTGTTTGGGTATAAAATTGCAAAATTTTGGGGGTTATAGGGTTTAAGTGCATTATAAATATAAATGTAGTATGTATTTAAGTCTAATATTTTTACCATTTTTAGCTTCAATTTTGAGTGGGTTATTTGGTAGAGCAGTAGGTGTTAGAGGTGTACATATTATTAATATAACTTGTATATTAATAACAACTCTTTTATCATTTGTAGCTTTTTACGAGGTAGTTTTATGTAATTCACCAGTAAGTATAGAATTATTTACATGAATTAGTTTAGAACAGTTAAAAGTATCGTGATCTTTTTATTTTGATGAATTAACAGTAAGTATGTTAATTCCTGTTTTAATTGTTTCTTTATTAGTTCATATATATTCAGTCGGATATATGGGAGAAGATCCGCATCAACAAAGATTCTTTTCTTATATTTCTTTATTTACTGGATTAATGCTAATATTAGTAACAGGTAATAATTTTTTAGTAATGTTTTTAGGTTGAGAAGGTGTAGGGGTATGTTCTTATTTATTAGTACATTTTTGATATACAAGAGTAGCAGCAGTTAAAAGTGCTATGAGTGCTATGTTCACTAATAGGGTAGGGGATTTTTTCTTAACTATTGGTTTTTTTGTAATCTTCTTTACATTTGGAACATTGGATTATGCTACTGTATTTTCATTAGCTCCTTATATAAATACTAATGTAATTACATTTATTTCTATTTTATTATTACTTGGTGCAGCTGCTAAATCGGCTCAATTAGGTTTGCATATTTGACTTCCCCAGGCAATGGAGGGACCTACACCAGTTAGTGCTTTAATACATGCTGCTACTATGGTAACAGCAGGTGTATATTTATTAATCAGATGTTCACCTTTATTAGAACAATCTGAGTTAGCATTAACCATAATTATGGTTACTGGTGCAGTAACTGCTTTTTTTGCAGCCTCTGTTGGAATATTCCAAAATGATATAAAAAAAGTTATAGCCTATTCTACTATGAGTCAATTGGCTCGAGAATATAATTCATGAATTATATTCAGGCATCAAACCATTTGCGTAAAACCTATTAATTATAATATAGGCAATTCGCAGATAACCAAAGCTCATAATTATTATTTATATAATTATATAAATAATAATTTTTTTAATTCATTTTCCACTTTGTGGCAGTACTTTTTATATCTACATAATATGAAAATGTCAGAAAAATGAAAAATTATTATTTTAAGCAAGTTAGTAGGAATCTCAGAGGCCATACGTTTGATATTAATCTTTCTTTTAATAAAATTCAAAATTAATTATTTATATTATTTTTCTTTTGCCGTTCTTTGAAATATTTTATTATATATTAATTATAAAATAAAATATAATCGATTTTTGGATATGAAATTGAGTTTAACGAAATTTAATAAAATTGAACCTTTTTTTAATGAATATTTCAATAATGTAAATAATATTTTTAAGTGTAATAATTATTCAGATTTAGATTCAGATCAACAATTCAAAGGTGAATATAAGGATAAATCTTTTTTTGAATGATTAGCTGGTGTAATAGATGGAGATGGGTATTTTAATTTATCAAAAAAAGGTACAGCTCGTTTACAAATAATTATGGATATAAGAGATATAAAAGCATTATATGAAATTAAACATAAATTAGGGGGTTCTATACGTACTATTGCAAATGCTAATGCTTTAAGATATCAATTAAGTCATAAAAAAGGTTTAGTTATTTTATTAAATTATGTAAATGGTTTAATAAGAAATCCGATTAGATTATTACAAATGAATAAATTGTGTTTAAAATATGGAATGAAATTGTTATACCCTAAACCTTTAACTTATAATAATGGGTGACTAAGTGGTTTTATTGATAGTGATGGTTCTATATCTTTGAATGAACAGAATGGGCAAGTCTTTATTAGTATATCTCAAAAAAATAATTATTTGTTGAATCCTCTTATTCATTTATATGGCGGAAGAGTTGATATTATTAGCCCTAAAACAGAAGCATTTAAGTATATAGTGTATAGAAAAAGTGAATTATTTAATTTAATAGATAATTATTTTAATAAATATCCTTTAAAAACTAAAAAATTAAGTCGACTTAATTTAATAAAGCAATTTTATTTAGTAAGAATTACTAAAAATAATAAAGATTTATATAAATTAAATGAATGAGTTTTATTTAAGGATAAATGAGAAAAATATAAAGATTAATAAAGAAATGGTCCAAATTATATTTTTTATAATTCGCAATTAGGTATGATGGTTATAGCAGTGGGTCTTAGTCAGTATAATGTAGCTTTAATGCATTTAGTATTACATGCTATGTATAAAGCAGGATTATTTTTATCTGCTGGATCTGTTTTACATGCCATGGGTGATCAACAGGATTTTAGACGATTTGGTGGTTTAATAAAGTTATTACCTTTAACATATACTGTTATATTAATAGCTTCATTAAGTTTAGCAGCATTACCTTGACTTAGTGGGTATTACTCTAAGGATATCATTATCGAATTAGCATATGGGTCTTACTCTTCTTTAGGATATTTAGTTTATTTATTAGCTGTTATAGCTGCTTGTTTTACTATGTTATATTCCATTAAATTAATATATTTAACTTTTTTAACTATAGCTAATGCCCCTAAAGGAAATTATGAAAAAGCTCATGAATCTCCTTTAATTATGAGTATTCCTCTTATAATTTTAGGAATATTAAGTGTATATTTAGGTAATATATCAAAAGATTTTTTCATAGGTTTAGGTAATCAAGGATTAGGAATGAGTGTATTTACTCATCCTAATCATATTATATTTACTGATACAGAATTTGGAGTACCTAGTTTTAATAAATTGTTACCTTTATTTTTAAGTAGTATTTATGCTATTTTTGCTTTGTATTTATTTGAAAAAAAACCTATACTATTACTAAATATTAATAAATCAAAATTAGGTCAAAATATTTATAGATTTTTTAATCAAAGATATTGATTTGAATTAATTTATAATAGATGTGTTGTAAAAGGTGTTTTATTTATAGGGTATATTACTAATACTATACTTGATAAAGGGGCTCTAGAATTTATAGGACCAAGAGGAGCTGTTGCCAGTATTTATAAAATAAGTCATTACTTCGCTTCTTTTGATTCTGGTTCTATAGCTAGATATGGATTTATTATGTTTTCTGGTCTTCTTTTCTTATTATTTATTTGAATTATTTTTTCTTAGTATTTAATTAATCATTAAATAATAAATCATTAAATATTATATTAATTTTTAATTAAAAATTAATAACATGGTTAAATATTATATTATAATTTCATTATTTTCTTTGAATAATGAATTTTAATTAGCTGTGCTAAAATTATAATAGTTTTGTTTATATTTGATAATATGTGATGTATATATTAATTTAATTTTTTATGATTAAGTTAATATTATATTTGAGTATGTATTGACGACTCCAAATATTTAAACTTATTTTTGAGGTTTTTTAAAAAGAAAAAATTCTTATTATAATTTTTTTAATAAGTCTTAATAAGATTTATTATATAAATGGGTAGACCCAGAAAGCTAACTGGAATTATAAAATATAATTCAATTTGAATTATATTTTATAGTTTTATTAAGAGTAATCTATCTAGTTGTATACGTAAAACATATTATATGTATATGAGAAACAATCCAATTCTCCAGCTAGGCTGGAGAATTACCTTTCTATAGCGTTGCCCATGCATTTGCATGATTTTATAAAATTATATATGACAAACTTAAATTATTTATTAACTATTCATTTATACACTTTATTTTGTGTATTATTTATCAGTCATAACTATAAAATATATTTTAGTTTTATTAAGGGACTAAATTTAAAATTTATGGGATTACTGGAGGAAAGTTATTTAATGATTTCTCGTGTTCTTCAAAAATATTACTTAAATGTAATAAAATTTGCGTCTAATTTATTTTCTTGATTATTATCTAGTACTTTTTGATATAATAATATTGAAAATGAAAAAGAAATTGAGGTAAATGAAAGAAAAAACGGATTGAATATTATATTAAAAAAGTTCGGTCTTTTTCTTTCATTAATTGTGTTTATTTTAGTTTCAATGATTTGATTTACATTTAAAGCTAAAAAATCGTTTTTTCAAGGATTGTCTGAGTCAAATTCAAGATTACAGACAAATTTATCAAACTTAGAGGTGGTATTAGGAATAGATGGTTTATCTATATCCTTTGTACTTTTAATTGGGGTTGTTCTTCCTATTGTATATTTAAGTAACTGATCTACTATAACTAATGAGGAAGCAACTTATATCTTAATAATTGTATTATTAGAATTATTTTTACTTATAGTATTTTTAGTTATGGATTTAGTTATGTTTTATGTTTTTTTTGAAAGTATTTTACCCCTTTTATTTCTTTTAATTGGATTATATGGAGCATCTCAAAAATTTAAAGCTGGATATTATTTATTTCTATATACCTTGTTGGGTTCTTTATTTATGTTATTAGCTTTTATGAAAGTAGGAGGAGATGCAGGAAGTGCTTTCTTTAAGGCTTTACCTCTTGAAAATTTCTATCTATTATTCCAAGAACTTATTTGATTAACTTTATTCTTTTCTTTTTCTGTTAAAACACCTTTAGTTCCTGTACATATTTGATTACCTTTGGCACATTCAGATGCTAATGTATCCGGTAGTATTATATTAGCTTCAATTGTTTTAAAATTAGCTCTTTATGGTTTTATTAGAATTTTAATTAATATTTTCTCTTCTGGTACTACTTTATTAACTCCTTTTTTTTTTATTATGTGTGGTGTGAGTGTTATTTTTGCTAGTAGTACTACTGTTAGACAATTCGATCTAAAAGTGATAGTTGCTTATTCAAGTATAGCTCATATGGCTTCTTCTTTATTTGGTACTTTCTCTGATAATTTATGAGGTCTTGTAGGTAGTATTATTTTTGGTATAGCTCACGGTTTTGTTTCTCCTGGTTTATTTATACTAGTAGGTGCTGTACTTTACGATAAATGTGGTTCTAGAATTATAAATTATTATAGAGGTTTAACTGATTTAAACCCTGTTTTTGCTATTATTTTTCTATTCTTTATTTTTGGTAATATGAGTGTTCCTCTTACTGGTAACTTTATTGGTGAATTCCTTTCTTTATTAGGTTCTTATCAACAAACTATTTTTATTACAACTTTAGGTGCTACCTCTATTATATTGAGTGCTGTTTATAGTACTTTCACTTTTAATAGAGTAGCAAGTGGTGCTGTATCTCCTTATATTTTTACTATTCCTGATATGTATAGAAAAGAATTTTATATGATATTACCTTTATTATTGCTAACTCTAGCCTTAGGTATTTATCCTTCTATTATTACTTCTGATATAGAATTTGCCTTATCTCATTCTTTATTATTTAGTTTATCTCCCGTTATTTTCAGTCAAAATAAAAAGGGTGAACTACCTAATGGTGGTAATCCACATAATACTCCGGTTATTGATACTGCAGTTCCTACTCCTACTACTAGAAATAGAAATCCTAATAATAATGATGAAAGACCTTCCTCTGCTGGTTCTGATCAAAGTACATCAAGTGAATCTAGTAATGGCATAAATAATAGTAATGGTATTGGTTATGACCCAAATTATGTAGGAAACCCTATTTCTGATGAAGGGAGAGCTCTTTTTGTTCCTTTAGATGATAGAAGAAATCAACCAGTAGATGCTGGAGATTTACGTGCTAGACTTCAAGAACTACTTAATTCGCGACAAGTTAATGAAGAGGAAGTTGATACAAATTTAGGTACGAATCCTGCTTCCCAAGATAGGATAAATTCGAATATTCCAACAAATACACCAGTAAATAGTGATGATGAAAATGAAGAAGCTAATCAAACAGGATCTCAAAGAGAAACTCAAACGGGAATTGAAAGAGAAACTGAAAGAGAGTCTCAGAAAGAGATTCAAAAAGAAATTTCTGATAACGAATCAGATTTGGATGAATTAGGTTTTGATGAAACAAGTTCCATTACATCCGAAAATTATTTGGAAAGACATTCTGGTAGAAGAAATGGAAGAAATGCTGAACATGATTCAGCACTTATAGAAGATAGAGAAAATAACAATAACGATTCTTCTAATTCAAATTCTGAGACTCAAGATATAAATAATCAAGATAATAATAGAGAAGTATCTGAAAAGGATAAAGACTGAGAATCTGACTCAGATGCAAATTCTCTTTTCTCTAATTGAAGTTCTGATTCAATTAATTCTCAAAATTATTTGGAAAGACATTCTGGTAGAAGAAATAGAGAAGAAAATGAAGAAAAAACTACAAAAAGTAATAATGATGAAAATAATAATTCCTCAAATCATAATAATAATAATGAAAATAATAATTCCTCAAATAATAATTGTTCAAATAATAATATTATTTCAAAAGATGAATATATAAGTGAGTTACCAGAAAGTGATTTAATCTTTATTTCCGATAATTTATTGTATATTGTTCAAAATATTAATAATGTGATTTTTTATTTTTCTAACATTACTACAATACAAATTATTCTTTTAGTTATTTCTCTTATTTCTTATTATAGACTTTATCTTATTTGAGTGTCTTTAAAAGAATCTTTGAGTCTAAGATATATTATCTTAAAATTTAGAATTAAAGAAATTTTTTCCTGTCGCTGCCCCAAGATTTTTAAAAGGGGCTGGTATTATTGAAATAAAAAATAATATAAAATTTATTTTTTATTCTAATTTTCCATTCTAATAATTTAAATTTTATATATTAAATTATTAAGAGACTTATAATTACGTAATTATATTTTATGCCTCAATTAGTTCCTTTTTTTTTTTCACACCAAATAATATTGGTTTTTTACGCTTTAGCGTTATTATTATCATTGTTTTCAAAATATATATTACCTAATATACTTTCTGTATTCTTAGGAAGATATACATTAGCTGATAAAATGAATTCATAATAATCACTTTATACAAACATATATATATTATAAATATTAATATTTAATAATATTAATATTTAATAGGGAAATGATTTTATTAATATTAATAAAATCATTTCTTATTTAATTTTTAACATAGCAATGTACTGTGGTTTAATTAATTAAGTTAAACCTTTTTTTGAGTAGAGAGATTATAGTATAAAGTATTAATCATTATGTTAGATGTATAATGATATTTTATTTATTAATTTTTTTATTAATCTCTTAAAGGATTCGAACCTTTATAAATGACATTAGAAGTATCACGCTTTACCAATTAAGCTAAAGAGACCATTTTATTTCCTTATTTATTTATTTGTTAAGTTCCTTGTTATAAGAAATTAAGTAATGAAACTATAATTAGGATATACTTTAAAATAAGATATATTTTAAATTATAAAATAATAAATATATTAAGATGAATATTTACTAGATATTATAATTTTTTAAAATTATATTAGGATCTAATAATCTTGGCTTTTCAAATTAAGGTTAAATGAAGAGTTAATTTAAAATTAACTCGTTTCATTTAAAAAATTTAATTGTACCCAAGATATAAATACATTTTGAGGGTTTGTAGTTGTGATAATTAATTATCTATCCTATTAGGATAGAAAAAAGGGTAAAGAGGGATTCGAACCCTAAATTCCAGATTTGCAGTCTAAATGCAGGACCAGTCTGCAACTTTACCCTTATTTTAGTATTTTTATTTTCAATCTTATAATTAGAATAATAGTAATATTATTTAAAATATTACTATTGCAAGGAGTATAGTTTAGTTGGCAAAACACGGAGCTTCAACCTCTGGATCGAGAGTTCAAATCTTTCTACTCCTGAATATATTTAATATATTTTTTGTTTTATTAATAGTTATTATTTTTTAATTAATAGTTATTATATGTTTATGGAGAACAGGGTGTGATGGCCGAGTCTGGTTTAAGGCGTAATATTTGAAATATTAAGCATGAATAATGCCGCGAGTTCGAATCTCGCTCCATCCGTATTTTATCTCACCGTGAGGTCGTTGGTCTCGTAGATAGTTAATATTTAGTCTCTAATTAAAATTAGGAGAGTTAAATATAGAAATTAATTAAAATATAAGGGGGTTTAATTTCAATTGGTTAGAATTCTGAGTTTGCATCTCAGCTGTATGGATTCGAATTCCATAATCTCCATAAAAATAATATTAACACTAATGTTATTAATATTATTAATGTTTAGGTAGCTTAACGGTAAAGCATGGCTCTGAAGTTGCTGTAATATAGGTTCAATTCCTATCCTGGACAAATAATTTAATATATGGAATTATTGTTTTTTACAGAATAATCTAGTTGATATAGCATCTTATAGGATTTGAACCCATATCAAACGACTCCGAAAATCGCTACTTTACCCTTAAGCTAAAGATGCATATAAAAATATTTTTTCTATTATATTCTTTTTATTAATATGGTCGTGACGAAATTGGTAACCGTGATAAGCTTAGGACTTATTGAGAAATCATTGAGGGTTCGATTCCCTCCGACCATACAGATTGATAATATAGTATTAATACACTATTAATATGTTTATAATATTATATTATCTAGTTAATCCCAATAAATATTTCTGATATTTAATAAAAAATTATTCTATTATATTTGTAATAATGTTAAATTTTATATTTTCTAACCTAGTTTATTCTCAAGCATATAAATATATAAATATTTATATATGTTATTTTCTATATATTAGTGTATTATATTAATAATATATTTAATGAAAATAACAATTAAGAAAAGCGAGCATAGGTTAATGGTAGACTAGGAATTTTCCATGTTCTGGGTATTGGTTCAAATCCAATTGTTCGTAGTATTTTATTTAAATCGAGGGCTTATAGCTTAAGGTAAAGTTTCTCTTTGTCGCAGAGAAGGATGCCCGTTCGGATCGGGTTGAGCTCGTGAATGTTAAAAAATTCATTATCAAGAAAATAATGTTTATTTTTATTCTTTTTAGTGCATTCATATTATTAAATTATGATATGGTTATATAAATTTATAACTTAGTTTTCTTATTGTAATCCATGTAAATAGTGGAGATAGATAATATGAATATATTAAAATATAGTCATGCTTAGGAATAATAACATTTAAAATTTAATTATAAAAAGTTTATAAAAATAATATAATTAAAATTAGGAAGTTAGTTTAATGGCAGAACAATTCGCAGTTACACAGCGGGAATAAAAGTTCGAATCTTTTACTTCCTAAATATTAATTTTTTAATAACATGAAAATATAAATGATATGATTTATATTGTTTCACATATAACAGTATAAAAAAATTAAATATAATTTTTTTATATTGGGAAAGTAGCTACTGGTAGGGCGAGATGCCTGCTACGCATTAGGATTAAAATCCTTAAGGGTTCGAATCCCTTCTTTTCCGAGTATAAAATATACTAACAAAAAATAAAATTAAGTATAAAATAATGATTTGTACAAAGATATGGAACGTATTATGAATTTAGAAAAATAATAATTTATTTTTCTATTTTCGTCGAGGAACAGGATTATTTTGAGAACGTATGCTATTATATCAGGAGGTATAACTAAATCATATAATAATACTATAAATATATAATCCAATATTTATTAAATAAAATAAACTCGTTTATTTTATTTAATAAATCAAGCAATTAGAAAAACCAAAAATAGGGTTTGCTTAAATTTAAAAAGAAGTTAAATCCTTTTTTTTATATGGAATTAGTATTAATAATGTATGTGTATCCAGTGTAAAAACAAATTCACAAAAAAACTGAGTGAACTGAACCATCTTAGTAGCTCAAGGAAAAAAAATCAACCGAGATTCTATGAAGTAGTGGTGAGCGAAAGTAGATTAGTCTGAAATATATTAAACAAGGTAAAATATCGTTTTATTATAATTATTAATAAATATATAATAAAATAAAAACGTACAAATAGTAAGACAAAAATTATCAAAATTAAGTTTTTGAATGATTAATTAATAATAATAAAAATTATTATTATCCATAAAGGTTAAATTGTAAGTCTTAACAATATATAAATAAAGTAAAACGGATAAAGAACTGTTTGAAAAAAAAGAATTGAATAAAATAGATCAATAATAAAAGGGGAACCTTCCTCTAAGACTAAATAAGATATAATAAGCGATAGTGAAAGTAGAAGTACCGTGAGGGAACACGTTTGAAAAGTAGTTTTAAGAGCAGCAGGAGTTTTTAAAGATTAAAAATTAACTGCGTACCTTTTGTATAATGGGTTAGCAAGTTTATGTTAATAGCAAGAACAAAATAAGAAGTTCGTAGATAAAACAACTATTCCAATCGATCAGATATGGGAATTAGTTATTAATATAAGACCCGAAACCTAACGATCTTGCCCAATCCAGGTGTAAGACCGAACAAGTGAATGTTGCATAATTCTTTGATGAGGTTGGGCAAAGAGAAATTCAACTGTTGTTAGGAGATAGCTGGTTTTTCGTGAACGCTATTTTTGTAGTTATGTCATGGTACTTAAGCGAGTGTACAGTATATGAATTCAAATAAGATTTGATCAAAATAAGTATGGAAGTAAGGGATAGGGAAGTAATCCAAATATTAATTTTAGGACGATATTAAACTTGAAATTATGGAAAGAATTGGAATAAATATTTCTTTTTCGTTTATAGAAGAAAAATAGGAATAAACATCCGTTTTCGGATGTAGATGTTTATTCCTATATCATTTATAAACTAATGGAATAGATATTTCGACGCCGTCTTTAAGGAAAACTCCTTTGTATTAGCTATATTTTCCGTATAGAATAAATAAAGGATATAAGTGCGATCTAAAGACGTCCTAGTTTATAATATAAACATGGAGTAAATCAATATTTTAACAATTTGGGGGATCGTACAGATCCTATCAATGGATTTTTATCTCGGAATTCGTAAATAAGAAAATGACAGGTCAGACTTATGGTGACAAGGTCGTAAGTCAAGAGGGAAACAGCCCAAAGCAAGAGTATAAGGTTCCAAAATTATTGTTTAGTGTAAAAAAAGATGTTTGCCCTGGGCCTATTTTATCAGGATGTTGGCTTGGAGATTGCCTCAATTAACGTGTATGTAATAATTCACTGATTCTGTATGACGGGGATAGCACTGAGAAATTTAATGGAGCTAAAACAATATACCGTATCCTTGCGTTTAATTTTAATTATATACTTTGTATATAATTTCTTTAAACGGTAACGAAACATTCAGTAATAGGTTGATAAATAGTGTTCCATTATTTTGACTTATCTGAAGAGAGAATGCTAACATGAGTAACGTTAAAGGGGGTTTATTTTTTATAGTTAATTCATTTCTCTCTGAGTTTTGATTAGATATAAATTATAATAAAAATCCTCCTCGCCTTAAGCATAAGGGTTTCAATATTATTTGCTTATCGAATATTGAGTTATGTAACGGTTTCTAAGATTTTTACGAAAGGAATAATTGATGAAAAAATTAATAAACATTTAAACATAACGTCAATCTTTGTGAATAATTGACCGGGAAATATATGTTTTCAATTTTTGTCTTTATTACTCGGTTTTGTTATAATTATATAACATTATTTCATTTTATCTAAAATTATCGATTGTTCTTGAAAAACTTTATTTTTCTTTTTAATACTAGATAGATTCTTATGATTAATCTTGAACAGAATAAAGACGAATTAATATTTCATTTTTTAGGTATATTATTTTATATTATATAAAAAATGAATAATAATATTAATTAGATACATTTAAATATGATTTATTTTTTATTTAAATCTCTTTTTATTTTATCTTTAAATATAACCGTACCCTAAACCGACACTGGTATGCTAGTTTAGTAAACTAAGGCGTATGAGTTAACTATCGCGAAGGAACTCGGCAAAATTACCCCGTAACTTTGGGAGAAGGGAGGCCGACAATTTATTGATAAATTCATTGTACCTTTTTAATAGTAATAAAAACTTTATAAGGATTTAATTATTTACAATTCTAATCCCTACCTGGGATTTAAAATATACCCACCCGAAAGGATGGGTATTTTTCTAAAAGAATAATTAATTTAAATGAATTATTTTAATTTTTATTTAAAAATTATCTTTTATCTGCTTTTTTTATAAAATTATAATTTTGTAAATTATAGAAAGAGATATTCGCTTTTAATTAGTATAACCTATATTTATTATATTAATTTTTAGTTTTTGAGTAGCTCCTTAAATTAATTAATTAAATATTATTATAAGTCCTAATAACACATAAAATGAGCGGAAATTTCTTATTTTTTTTTATAACTAGTTTCCATCTCTTATTAAACAGAAATGGTTTCTTGATGTAGCTCCATAGCCAAAGGGTTAGGGCTACAGCTTGAATAAAAAAATAAAATACTTAATAATTTATAAAAATTTATATGTATTTAATAAATTTGCTAAATTTGTTAAATATATTTATTTATAAAATATAAGATTTCGATATTTTATTTTTTTTATAGTTATTTTATAAAAAATTTGATATATATTTATACAATGATTTAAAATATTCATAATTTTTAATTAGATTATGTGTTTTCCCAAAATAACATCAAATCTATTTAAATTATATATTATGAATAATAATAGACATATACAGAATGTTTTTTCAATAAGGACTGGAACCATAAAATCGTGTTGTACAACTGTTTACTTAAAAGTGCGACCTGCTAAGTTTTAATATATAATGTGGTGTAATTCCACTATGAAAAAGTATCTTCATAAGCCTATTGTAGATGCTAAATTGGTAACGAATTAGTATTAAGCTATATAACAATGTGGAATATATTAAAACTATAATTAATATACTTTTGCTAGGCTAAATTTGCTAAGGATAAATATATGAATTCTTTATGAGGCGTCGTTAAACAAATTTATTGAAAATAGTTGATACGGTAATACGAGAAATTAAATTAATACACTTTTAAGGTATTAGTTGATACTTTATTTATATATAAATTAAATTTTATATATATGTTTCTCCGGCGTAGAAGAGAAATCCTAAGGTAAATGTTATTTATATATTAAGAAACAGGGTAAGCCCTTTTGTTTCCATACTTAAAGAATTACAGAATTCTATAATTCTATAATTAAGGAGGAGGAATAGTGATTTTCCTTATCAATTAAAGGGTAGAGGATAATACAAAAAGCGAATGCTTTTGTGTAATGCAAAAGATAAGATCTATGATCTGAGATTTCTATCTCTTTTCTTTCTTAATTTTTAAATAGATTTTAAGAAAGAAAAACCTTGAAAAAGGAGCAGACTTGTATATAAGATGTAAAATATATATTGAATTAAATTTAATTCAATATATATTTTATGTTTGAGCCGTGTGCGGTGAAAGTTGCATGCACGGTTCTGAGGAGGGGAAAGAGAGAGATCTCCTACCTATTCCAACCACAGCACTTTGCTGAGAAAATATCCACGTATAAGGTGTGAGGCCTGCCCAATGCTTAAAGCTAACTTAGGTTACTTTAAATAATAAAAATAGTTAAAAAATAACTGTTTTAATACTAATAATGGTGATTTGAGGAACCTCTAGTCAATGGCGGCCTGCTTTGAGATCTGGGAAATCTCATGTGTGGGTCAAACTATCAAACTCCGGAAAAGTCCTAAAGCTTATGATACCAAGTTATAACTGAAAAGTTATAGATGGCTGAAGTAATTACTCAGGTAAGGTAATAAGTCATAAGATGATCGAAAGAGAAATGGGTGATCGCGGATCTAAATCAAAATTAAATTTAAATAGACCTTCAAGCCACAAACTTAATTTTGTAAAAGAGCAACGAGTAGACGGTAGTTTATGTTTAATTAATAAACATATAAGGTGTACTCTAATGGGTTTCGAAAGAAATTATCAAATAAAAATCCTTTCTAACCAAATAAGAACATTTTTCTCTTTTTGCAAAACAATTGTTTTGCAAAAAGACATCAGTTTAAAACAAATTAATGAAGTAAATAATTTTTCTAGGAACAAACTAAATAAATGATTTATAACTGGATTTTCTGATGCAGAATCTAGTTTTATAATATTAGTTCAACCTCGTTTTGATAGTAAAACTAAATGAAGAATAAAAGCTAATTTCTCTATTAGTTTTAACAAAAAAGATATAGAAATTTTAGAAGATATTAAATATTCACTAGGAGTAGGCCAAATATATACATCTGGAACAAAAGTTTTTTATAGAGTGGAAAATTTTAATGAGTTACAAGTGATAGTTGATCATTTTGACAATTATCCTCTTGTAACTGTTAAGAAAATGGACTATACTCTATTTAAGGAATGTTTTAATATTATAAAAGATAAGAAACACTTAACTCATGAAGGGTTATTAAAAATAATTCAAATCAAATCTTCTCTCAATAGAGATTTATCTGAAAATTTGAAAAAACTATTTAAAATAAATATAAATGAAAAGCTTAAATTCAAATTTGAAGGAATTCCTGATCCTTATTGAGTAGCAGGATTCACTAGTGGAGATGGTTCTTTTAATATTAAAATAACTAAATCTCGTTTAGGTAAAGTGCAATTAAGTTATGCTATTAACTTACATATACGGGAAAAAGATGTAATTGTGGGCCTATTAAAGTACTTATATAAGTATGAAAATTTAAAGGAAGAAATTACAAAGTATATTTATTGTACCGAAACTTCGGTAGCAATTCAAATTGTAAAATTTTCTGATATTATAAATGTTATAATACCTTTTTTTGACAAATATTCTTTACAAGGACAAAAGAGGTTAGATTATAATGATTTTAAAAAAGCTAGTGTAATCCTATTAAGAAAAGAACATTTAAATAAAGAAGGTTATAACGAAATACTACGTATTAAAAAAGGAATGAATTTAAAAAGAATATAAGATTCTTGCTGATGTTTTGCAAAGCACAAAATGTAATTATTTGCATGATAAATTTTATGCCATGTATCTATAAGGGTCCTAAGGTAGCGAAATGCCTTGGCCATTAAATGTGGTCTTGCATGAATGGCTTAATGATACAACAGCTGTCTCCGCGATAGCCTCAGTGAAATTGTAATGGTCGTTAAGATACGATCTTCACCCATAGATAGACGGGAAGACCCTAGCAGCTTTACTATTTTTAGTCATTATCTGTTTACTCTCTTTCTTTTTATATGTTTTTATATTATCAGTAAAAAAATTATATAATTAATTTATTGATTTTTTGTCGAATGAATTGAGTTTTTTGTGACATAGTTATATTAATCATATGTTTCCACATGCTATAAATTCATATACAATAATAAATAAAAAAAAATGAGTAATATATATATATAATATTTGTTTTCCATTTATTTTTTGTATATGTTATTTATATTTTTTTTAGAATTTTTATTTATATTTTTTAATATTTATAATGATCAAATCCCATAGGAGTCAATGTTTATTTATTAATAATATTTGGTGGGGGGATTTATTGTATTATAGCAATACCAAAAAATATATTATTTTGGATAATTGTTGGCAGTAAATATATTAAGAGTTTAAATTTGAAAACATTTTTGAATGTACCGTTTTATATAATTATAAAGGGATTGAGATAATATTATTATTATGTAGAGCTAATTTAAATGGAAAATAAAAAAATTTAATCTTAAATTAAGGTTTTTTATAGTTTAAGTTTTATATAATAGCCAGTTTATTATTAAGTAAGTTTATGGATGTAATTTAATAAATATAGGAATAGTGTAATTTGTCGTAACATAGATTCGATATCTATGATTTAGGATTTATTTTTCTAATATTTTTTATTATGTATATTATAAGTAAACTTAAAAAGATTCATGGTTATTTTTATTATTCAATAAAAATATTTTATTATTAATTTTTTGGCTAAAGGGTAGTTTATGTGGGGCGCAGTTCCCAAAAATAGTATCTGGGAAGTCTAATAACATTGGATAGAATAATCTTTATTTACACATTTTTATAAAAAAAAACATTAAAATTTAATGTTTTTTTTTATGTAAGTATATATACTATATAATTTAATTTTAAATTGTATAATATAGAAAGATGTCAAATATATAAATTATTTATATATTTGATTTAGATTTTGTACATTTCCGCAATAGGAGATAGAGGTACGCTTCACCCAGATGGAACTGGGATTTATACAAAAAAAAATTAGTAAAATTTAAATAAATATTTATTTTTAAATTTTTGAGTATATTCTACATTATTTAATATTTGTCTAAGAATTGTAATAGTTTAAATAAAAGTACAATTTAGATTAGAACATTCATGTTTCATGTTATTAGATAGATATTGTAATTGAATTATTAATATTGAGTCAAAGTTTAATGGCATATAGCGTGCCTAACTGTGAGACTAACAAGTCATACAGACACGTAAGTGGGGCATATTGACCAAAGGCACATATAAGGATTGATGGCCTTGATTAACGGATTAAAGTTACGCTAGGGATAACAGGCTGATAATGCGGGTGAGTACTCATTGAACGCATAGTTTGGCACCTCGATGTCGACTCTGATTATCCTCCTGGTGGAGAAGCTAGGAAGGGTTCGGCTGTTCGCCGATTAAAAATTAACGCGAGTTGGGTTAAGTACGTCGTGAGACAGTACGGTCCCTATCTTCTATGGGAAACTAAAGTAAAATAAGGGTGGAGCCTTCGTACGCAAGGACTAGGACCTGCTAACCTCTGGTGTTCCTGTTGTTGAAGTTTCATTTCTGTATTAGGTATATATGATTATTATTTTCACCTTATATACAAACTAAGGCATTGCAGGATAGCTAAGTTAGAGAAGAATAAGAGCTGAACGCATATAAAGCTCGAAATCTACCTTACTATACTTTTCAGATAAATAAGTAGTAGACTACTACTATCAGACTTTCTAGGCAAGATCTTTGATCACTGTAACTTATTAAGGTTATCTTGTGCTAGTAATATTTTTCATCTTTATAATACTCTTATCTTATTTTTAATCCTTTTTTTTTATTTTATATCTACCTACGAGGTAGATATAATGAATTTTATTTATATTGTCATGGAAGTGGTTTTTTATTTATAATTTCTTTCTTAGTTTAACGAACAAATTAATTATTAATTTTTTTTATTCATTTGAATCAACATATCGAAGAGAAATATTATATTCATTTTTGCGGATAAGTGTAATGGTTGCACGTCAGACTCATACCCTGAAGGCAGGAGGTTCGATTCCTTTATCCGCACTTTATAGTTTTTAAGATTAAGTTCATCATAATTTAAATACAAACTTTATATTTATTATGATCTAATATATTAATATTTGAAGATATTAATATACTTTCGAGGGGGGATAAACTAGGTATTCAAAAATTTGGTTTTTTAACTTAATTGGTTAAAGTGTTCGTTTGATAAGCGGAAAATATAAGTTCGAGTCTTTTAAAAACCACAATCATTTGAAAAATTTTGAAATTATAATTTAATTAATGGTTAACAAATAAATCTACTAAAATTATAATATTTATAATAATTTTGGATATAATACTATATTGTTTAGATTGTTATTTATATAAATTTATAAATAGTATGACATTACATAATCGTGATATGTTATGTAAACAATATTCGACTTAAGACAAAAAATGCAAAAATAGTGTTATGTTTTTTAAATTCTATAGAATTTAAAAATATTAAAATAAAAATAGATAATAATATTAAAGTTACTGATTATCAATTAAATTTATGGAAAAAAAAATATTCAGATTATTTTTCTAGTGTACAAAAATTAGATAACTATAATGGATATGGATTAAATTATTTCTACAAAATAAATAAAAGTAATTTTTATAATAACGATAATAATTATTCTAGACTTATTAATATATTTTATGTAAATAAAGATAATAAATTACCTTTAACATTATTTACTGATATGTTACAACGAAATGTATTAGGAAATCATATGAAAAATATAAATTCAAGAAAACTTAATTATAACTTAACAAAACCTTATTATTTTTTTACTTCTCGTTATAATGAGAAATATATGCCAAGTCAGATTAAACAATGAACTAGTAGTGTATATAATTTTTTAAAGAGTGAAAAAGTAGGAAGTAATTATAAAGATAGATATGCTAGTGAATTATTAAAATCTTTTTTTTTAATTAAATCTGGTAGAAGAAAATTTTCTTTTAAATCTAATGTTTTGAATGCATTAAGAGTTAAAGTAAATTATTTTTTAATGGATAAAGTTAATCATATGATTAGATATACCTCTAATAGAACGCGATTAGCTGTGAGAAAACTTACTTTTTTTCCATCACAAATTTTAACATTGGATTGAGCTATAAAGCAAATTAGTCTTACCCTTGTGTTTAAAGAATTATATAAAACAAGTAAAACTAACTATAAAGCTGGATTTTATCCTAAAAAGAAAAGTTATCTGAATAAATTTAACAGATTTTTTATAAGTAAACCTTTATTTAAACATACTTCTTTTAATTTGGTAATAGATTTATTTATTTGTAAACCCCGAAATTCTAAATTTAAATTTATTAATTATATCATTTTAAGAAGAACTATTTATAAATATATGTATAGTATGTATATTAATTGTTATGATAAAATTAATGATACTATTAATAGACCCCGGTTTTTTTATATGAATCTAATTGAACCTAAATTACATAAGTATTATGATTGAGTTGTAAAATATTATGGTGAATTAATAATTATAAAAAAAAAACCAATGCTATTATTATTATATTTATTATTATTGCAAGTTAATTTTATAAATAAAAATAAATTAACTTATTTTTCATCCCCACGGAGCGCGGATGGGACTATAAATAATTTATTCTACGGCTCTTCACATTATATAAATGTGGAAGGACGTAGAATAGAAAGAGTTAATAAAAACATAAATAATAACATATATGATGAAAATGATAATATAAAATTTAATAAAAATGTTAATTCTTCATTATTAATTAAAAATGAAAAAAAATATAGTGTAATATTTAAAAGACGAATTATAAATAAAAAATGAAATTTGTACAATTCTTTATTATTGAAAGATAATAAAGAATTGTACAATTTAAATAAAGAAATAAAAGAAAACAAAGAAATAAAGGAAAATAAGGAAATTAATTCAGATAAAACTATATCTAAATCTAGAAATAATACTATTAAAAATAATAAATTTAATTATAGTAAATATAAAAATTATTTAATTGATTTAGAAAGAAAAAGTAATTCTCCTGTAGATATAAATAGTTTAAGTTTATGAAATTCAAAAGGATTAGGTAAACGTTATAGAACACCAAGAGGTGCCATTGATGAATCTATTGGTTTTAAGAAAAAAAAGAATTCTTTTAATTTTTCTTATTATAATAATAAGAAGAAAAATTTAATTAATTATAATCATAGTAACGTCCTTTCTGACTATAAGAACTCAAAAAAAAATTCTGATCTTTGATACAAAAGAAGAAATAAATTAATTCCGTCTGTATCTAATACGAATAATTTATTAAATAAGAAATTAAATAAAAATAATAACAATAATTTGTTATCTGATACATATTTTATTTTAAATTCTACTAATAATAATTTAAAATCTAAAGTAAAAGATGAAAATAATACTGAATTAAATAAAAATGAAAATTATTCTATAGGTAATTCATTAAATAAAGAACAATATATTTATGAGATTAAAAAGGAAATGAAAAATAATACATTATTGAATAATTTATTTACTTCTTTTTATATTAAAAATTCTAATTTAAGTTTAAATAAACCTAATAATATTAAACCATATTTATATTCTGATAATCCTCATAAGACAAATCAAAATAATTCTGATATTAATTTAACAATAGAAGATAAGTTTTTATTAAATGTTAAATTTAATAATGATAATAATAAAGTAGCTACTAATATGAGTAGAAAAAATTTTCAGCGTATATGAACTGATACGGAAATTAACAGTAAAATATTATGAGATAAATTGGACCATTCAATAATGAGTACTATATCTAAACATATACAAATGAATAAAGATTTATTATTTGGATCAAATATTATTCAAATAAATTCTTTCTTAAATGAAATAAAAAGATTTAAGGGATTTGGAAATGTTTGATATTTAATGTATTTTATTAATGTTATTAAGAAAGAATTTAATAATGTAAACAGGGATATTTTACAAACAAAAAACATGAATGTGCGACCTACTTGATTGGATATGAAGGATAATACTTTTATATCTATAAATAATAATATATTTAATTTTAAGCATAAAAATCATACATTGAAATTACCTCTTTCATCTTCATTTTTACCTAATCAAAGAGAAAATAATTTAAATAAAAAATGAGGTTATTATGACAAAATATTTAAACCTTACTATAAAAATATGATTTCTTTATTTATATTAAATTCATATTATGTTTTTATTCAATATATTGGAAATTATAATCCTATAAGTTCTTTTTTTTATAATTGAATTAATAAGTTTAATAATATTAGACATAATAATATAGCAATTTATAACTTTTTAACAGTAAAAATTTTATTAGATCTATTACATTATAATTATAGAAGTTGAATACGTATAAAATCTAAATATTATTATTTAAGAAAAATAAAAATATATAGAAGAAAATTACATAAATTAACAATTAATAATTGAGCGGTTAGCATTAGATTTTTTAAAAAATTGAAAAAAACACCTAAAAATTTTTGATTAAGATATCATAAAAATGCTGCAAATATTGTTGAAAGAATTATTCATAATTCTGAATTAAATACTAAAAGAAAAATTTTTGTTCCATTTGTTCTTTATATTGAAGATGTTCTTTTTAGTATATACGGAAAATGAGTTATTATAAGATTATGACCTCTTAAACATTCTTATTTAAGTAGTTATATATTAGCTAAAAAAATTTTAATGAGAATAATTTGACAACAAAAAATTAATAGACGAGTACGTTCTTTTTTTTCTATTGGCAGATATTCTTTAAGAATGATGGAATATCTTAAATCTATAGAAATTAAAAAAGCTTATTCATATTATGTTTATAATGCTTCCTCTTGGCCTAATGATTTATTATTAAAAATGAATAATATGAATAAATCTCATTCTCTTAACTATAAAAATTTAGAGTTTTTTAATAAAAAAGAAGAAAGATATCATTATCTTAATAGCTATACTTTAATGTATAATAATCTTTCTGATTTTATACCTACATTAGATTATAGATATTTGTCCATAGTTAAAGATTATCTTAATTGTTTTAGTAATAATAATCGAAGAAAGCCTAATTTAAATAACAGATATAAATATATTCAATATTGATTATTACCACTTAGAAAATATATTGGGCAATTAACTAAAAATACTGATATTACTGGTGTAAAATTTAATATTTCTGGAAGACCAGGTTGAAAAAGAAGTAATAATAGAAAAATACATAAAATTCATGATTATGGTAATCGACTTACACCTAGACATTTAAATCCTTTAACTTTAAAATCATATTCTTTTTATACACCTCGACTTAGGGGTTATTTAAAATCTCATATTCAGTCTTCTATTAGTATTTCAAAAGGTAGAAATGGTTCTGTGTCACTTAAGGTTTGAATATCTTCTACTTTATCCGTAGATGTACATGAATTATTATTACATCTTGTACGAATAAAAGAACTATATTATCAATTAATTAATAGATATTATCTTGTTAATAAAAATCTTTTCGTATCTCAAAAGAAATGAAATATGTCAATAAAAGAATGAAAGAAATCAAATAAATTAATGAAACATAAATTAATATAATCTTTTTGTTATTATAATTAATATTATTTATAATTATAATTAATTTTATTTATAATTATAGTTAATTTTTTATATAAGATAATTTTTTTAGTTAATTTTAAGAGTTATATTATATAATTTCATTATTCTATATTATATTTATTTATTATTTATTATACACTATTTATTATATATTATTTATTCATTAAGGGGATTAATCCCCTACCTTGGGAATGTAACTCAATTGGTAGAGTATTCGCCTTTTAAGCGAAGGGTTATAGGTTCGATTCTTATCATTCTCATTTAATCTGAATAACATTTAATTAAATTAAATGTACCCAACCGTTATTCATAACGGTTGGGTACATTTATAAATAAGGGTTTTTACTTGTATTATAAAAGAAAAGTTGTTTGTCCGGATTGTTGACTAATTATTGTAAAAAAAAGTTATTGTTTGGATTGTTGACTAATTGGTAGGTCCCTGGTATTTGGAACCAGTTTGTGAAAGTTCAAATCTTTCCAATCCAAAATCTAATAATGATCTTTTTTAAGACTTGGAATTGATATTATTAGATAACTTGTAATATTTAATATTCTAGATTTGAAAAAATTATTAAATAGTTTATAACAATAAAGATTAATTTCGCAATGCAATTTCCCTTGACAACAACCTTATTTTAATATTTAGTTATAAATATTCTATTTATCTAGATCTATTAATAAATAATTTTCCTATCAGAAAAATAATCTCCAAATTATATTAATATAATTTGGAGATTATTTTTATATTTAATTTGGATCTGGGTAATTTTATAATAATTATTTTTATTTTTAATTTTAAACCTTTATGAAAAGAAAATAGTTACTATGAATAAGGTATTACAATGTTTAAGTATATCCTTTTAAATTCTTATTCTAAGTTGTAGGCAAAATATAAAATTTGTAATTCAAAGTAGAAATAGAATAAATTGAGTATCAGATGTTACAAGAGCAGACTGATGAAGGAGATGATTATATAGTACCAATGCAAAAGATATTGGAACATTGTATCTTTATTTTGCCATTTTTAGTGGTATTATCATGCCTCTAGATAATCTTGTTAAATGCTGGAAAGTCTTTTATTTAGTTTTAAATATTAAATATAAATGACAATCAGCAAGATGTTATTATTTTCATTTTAATAATAATGTCTTCAGAGACTTTACACAAGAATTATCGTCATTATCTAAACTTAATAATAATCAAGTAGGTTATTATTAAGCTGGTTTGATAGAAGCAGATGGTTCTATTATAGTACCTCAAAAAAAGAGTAAAAATACGCCAACTATATCAATTTCATTTAATATAATAGATAAACCTTTAGCTATTTATATATGTTTAGTAGTAAGTATTTAAACTATAGAAATTGACAAATTGCATATAATATTATAGTTTTAAGAAAGGCGCATATAGGAGAAAAAAAGTTAGATACTTATAAAAAAGTAGAACAAATTAAAAATAATATGAATAATAAACGGTTAATTTATACTTAAGATCCTCTAAATAACTTTTATTAATAGATAATTGTATGATAATAATATAAAGTCCTTAAATATATAATGTAATATATATTTTTTTAGATGATAGGAACATGTTTATCTTTATTAATAAGAATAGAATTAGGTTCACCTGGTACACAAATATTAGCAAATGATGCTCAGTTATATAATACAATTATAACGGCTCATGCTTTTATTATGATTTTCTTTATGGTTATGCCTGGAATGGTTGGAGGATTTGGTAACTTTTTTGTACCTTTACTTATAGGGGCAGTTGATATGGCCTTTCCAAGATTAAATAACATAAGTTTCTGATTACTTCCTCCTTCATTAATTTTACTGCTATCTAGTTCTTTTGTAGAATCAGGTGCGGGGACTGGCTGAACTGTGAGCTTAAAGCAGTTATATTATAGTAATATATATATAAATAAACTCTACTCGATGCGAAAACACCCTCAATTTATATTAAATGAAGAAAAGAACTACTCATTAAATAATTTATATTTAACAGTAAAAAGGTTCTCTTCTTTTTTTATTTTCAATATAAATTATATACTTAATGTAAATATATTAAAAATAATATGAGGACAATTTGCTTGGTTATTGACGAAAATTTCGTTTTATCATCATCAGAGACTAAACGTAGAGTATCCTAAAAATTGTAAATTAATTCATAGTTATTCTAATCAAAGTGCTATAAATTATTTAGATACAAATAAAAAAGAATTTTATCAGTGATTAGTTGGTTTTACTGATGGAGATGGTAGTTTTACTGTTAGTTCTCAAACGTTAAAGAACGATAAAATAAGATGATCTCTTTTTTTCAAAATAGGTCAAAGTAATTATAATTTAAGAGTTCTTTATTATATAAAAAAACAATTAGGTTATGGTTCTGTTCAATTAGAAACAAAAAGTAGTAATGCTGATTTTAGAATTCGAGATAGAAAAATTATTAATAAAATAATTTTTCCTATTTTTGATAAATATTCTTTATTAACTAGTAAATATTTTGAATATATCAGATTTAAAAAAGCATATAATATTTTAAATGATTCAAATATAGGTTATGAAGAAAAAAATAAATTATTATTTGCTTTAAAATTCGAGAAAAAACCAGAAGAATATACTTCTCCTGCTTGAGATAAAATAAACCATATTGTTAGAAATACTGAAGATGCTAAAACAATTATGAGTAAACAATGAATTATTGGCTTTACAGAAGCGGAAGGTAGTTTTTATATAGTGAAAAAAGATTCTTCTAGATTAAGTCATGCTTTTGAAATTACTCAAAAATTAGATTTTATTGTTTTACAAAGTATAGCTCATATTTTAGGTATTTCAATTCAACACAAAAAGACATATAATACAGTAATAACTACTAATTCACGAGCTATCCTTAATATTATAAATTATTATAAAAATACTATGAAAGGAATGAAAGCTTTAGAATATAGAATATGAGCTAGATCCTTCATAAAATTTAAAGGTAATTTCAATGAATTAAACAAAATAAGAAATTTAGTTAGGGAAATTAGACTTATAAAAGTTGATAAAAATTGCAAGATAAAAAAAGATTTAAATGAATAAAATTAGGATAATAGTATAGTCCAAACTTACATGTAAATGTAAGAAATAACGATAATTATTTATGTTTAATAAACATAAATTAATGAGGTTATAAATAAATTGTTACCCTCCATTAGCAGGAGCACAAGCTCATAGTGGTGGATCAGTTGATCTAGCCATTTTTTCATTACACTTAGCAGGAATTTCATCCATGCTGGGTGCTATGAATTCAAAAAAAACATTTATATTAATTTATATTTTGATATTTAGATTATTAATATCAATACAAAAATACATATACTTTATATTCAATATTCTATTATTACAATTTAGATATACTTTATGTCTTAATTCGCAAAATATGTTTAATGAAAATGTATATTTGTATAGTAATTCTACAAATTATGTAAGCGATTTAAATGAAATAAAAAATAAAGAATTTAAAGAAAAAAATAATTGAAAAACAATTTTAGGTAGAAAAGGTGAATTAAAACATCCATATAAATTAGTTTCTGATTATTTAAAAAACGGTGAACAAGTAACAGTTGAAATATTAAATAAAATTTTATCTTATTGTAATGTTAGTCTAACAGAAGAACAATTTACGAAATTAATGAATTTTCCTAAATTTAGAATAGACATGAAAGATATAAAAGAGGCTAATAAAGAAATCAAAAAATTAGTAGGATTACCTTCTTCTAAAATTCAAGTTAGTGGAATCTATATATTTACTCATTTAATTAATGGTTCTAAATATGTAGGATCTTCTTCTCAATTAGCTATAAGATTAAGAAGTTATATAAATAATAAAAATAGAAATATAGGTTTATTTATACCTTTTTTACGTAAAGAAGGGATTAATAGTTTTAGTTTAGATATTATACCTGTAATTAATAATTGAGATTTCAGAGGCGAATTAGTTTTAGAACAATATTATTTATTAAATTCTGCATTTAATTTAAACAGAATTAAAGTAGTAAACAACCTCAGTGGATCTCATTCTAAAGGATTGTATATGTATAATAGGAATAAAACTATTTTATATTATTATTCATCACAACAAAAAGATTTTATAAATAATTTTAATATACATTATATAACGTTTAATAAACATCTTAAAAATAATACTTATTATTTAGGAAAATATTCCTTTAGTAGGGAACTAGTGTTGACTGCAAAAGATACAAATATATCTATACTTGATTTAGCTTTAAAACTTCAAAAAGATAGAATTATTTTTAATAAAAATAAACCTATAGACAGAGAAAGTAGAGCTATAATATTAACATCTATTAAAGATCCTAAAAATATTAAAATATTATATGGGTTTAGATCTTGTATTAATTACTTAAGTAAAGAAAAAGGATATCCTTCTACTAGAGAAACATTAATTAAATATATAAATAATGGTAAACCATATAAAGGATATATATGTAAATATGTATAAATTGATCAATAAAAATGTTTTGTATGGGGTTCATATAAAATTTCTAATAATATACTGGAAAGAAATATAATTATAATTATATATTTATCAGTAGGATATTTAAAAATATCCTTAG
>Ga0209027_1000006_pt1 | contig 57737 bp, 58 predicted proteins | sample GraSoi013_1_20cm_3_FD_185821 | JGI IMG/M metagenome (GOLD analysis project Ga0209027, IMG submission 185821) | Grasslands soil microbial communities from the Angelo Coastal Reserve, California, USA - Sample 09_27_2013_1_20cm (SPAdes) (version 2) | ecosystem: Environmental > Terrestrial > Soil >...
CCCGAGGCATAGGAAAACTGCCGCTTATCCATTTTCTGCACCTGTTCGATCTGTGCGCCTTCTTGTTGGAACTCAGATTCCAATCGATCGATGATTTCTTTGACTGTTTCTTCCCGGCCTTGCGCGTTTAGCACAAGCAGGGCTTCGTAACGGTTTTTCATGGTTCTTCAGTTTTGTTGAAAATGTTCATCGCGGAAATGAGATCATTGTCAATCGCGCATTTTACCGCTTCTGCCGCGCGATCGATTGTGGATCTAACAATCGGTTTCTCTTCTTCAAAGAATCGGCTCAATACGTAATCGACTGATCCTGCACCTGGAGCCTCTCCGATTCCGATGCGCAGACGGGGGATCTCTTCGGTACCAAATTGCATAATGACGGATTCAAGGCCGTTGTGGCCGCCGGATCCGCCGCCGAGCCGCAATCTGAGGCGGCCAAGCGGCAACGCCATATCATCAAGCATCACAAGAATCTCGGGCGGGTCGATCTTATAAAACTGCGCTATTGCCAGGAGCGCATAGCCACTCCGGTTCATGTAGCTCATCGGTTTTGTGAGAAACACACCTCCGCACTTGGCAAATAAGGCGTCCCATTTTGTCGATTTTTCCCAAGTCGATCCAAACTGCGCGGCAAGCTGATCGGCTACCATGAAACCAATGTTGTGTCGGGTGGACGCATATTCTGGTCCAGGGTTTCCCAGCCCGGCAACCAAGCGAATCTGTGGAGTTGATCCTTCCACGTCCGCTCAATCCACAATCCGGTCCGAGCCGAACTGACATTTTCCAAAATCCGCAATCAAGAAGGCTACTTCTTTTGCTCTTTTTCCTTTGGAGCCTTTTCCTTTGCAGCTGGCGCGGCACCAGCAGCTTCGCCCTCTTCTTTCTTCTCAGTGATAACTTCTGGTCCTGCCGCCGCTGCTTCAGCCTCAACGGCAACCGGTTCTTCTTCCACGACTGGAGCCATGACGGAAAAGGCCGTCAAATCCACCGGCACCTTTGCGGTAACGCCGGACGGCAGTTGAATGTCGCGTACGTGAATGGAATCGCCGATATTTAATTGCGATACATCTACGGTAATTCGATCTGGCAAATCACGAGGCAAACATTCGATGGCCAGGGCCCGCAGGCTCTGCTCAAGGAGTCCGCCGAAAGTCTTAACCCCGACGGGAGTGCCAGTCGGTTCGAGGGGAACTTCAGCCTGGATGGTTTCATCCATGGAAATGGCGTGAAAATCGACATGGACGATCTCGCCACCCACCGGTGAATGCTGCACCTCCTGCACCAGCGCCGCGCGATTCGATTTTTCACCCGCGATCTCGAGGTCAACCAAGACGTTTTCACCTGAGGCATGGCTCATCATTGCATTGATGTCCCGGGCGGTGACTTGCAAGGGCTGAGGTTTAACTTTTCCACCGTAAATGACGGCTGGAATAATTCCGCGAGCGCGTAGTTTGTTCACCCCCGAGCGGCCGACGTTCGTTCGCGGCTCTGCCTTTAACTTAACTTGTTTTGCCATTTGTTCCGTTCTCTATATTAAACAGCGACGAGACCGACTCGTCATTGTGAATCCGCTTGATGCCTTCCCCGAGAAGCTCGGAAACGCATAGCACCGTGGTTTTAAACCCTTTGACGGTGCGCACAGGCGTGCTGTTCGTGGTTACTAATTCCGCAATTTGAGACTTTTGCAAACGGTCGATCGCGATATCGACCAGAACAGCGTGCGAGACGCCAGCGTAGATTTTTTGTGCGCCGCGTTTTTTCAAAAGCTCTGCCGCGGACGTGAGTGTGCCAGCCGTCTCGGTTAAGTCATCGACTAACAGTACATCGCGCCCTTCCACTTCGCCGATGAGATATAACGCTTCGGTCTCGGTGGCACTTCGGCGTTCCTTTGCCACAATTGCGAGATTGGCATGCAGTGCCTCGGCGTAAGCTGAAGCCATCTTGAGCCCGCCCAAATCTGGCGACACAACTGTCGTTTTCCCGGTGAGTTGTTGTCGCAGATACTTGATTAACACGGGCAGGGAATGGAGGTGATCCACGGGTATGTCGAAAAACCCTTGTACCTGTTGTGCATGCAAATCCATTGTCAGCACGCGACTTACTCCGGCGGCATACAGCAAATTCGCCACCAGTTTCGCTGTAATCGGGACCCGTGGCTGATCTTTCCGGTCCTGGCGCGCGTATCCGAAGAATGGAATCACGGCAGTGATCCGGTCTGCGCTTGCGCGCCGAGCTGCATCCACCATGATGAGCAACTCCATCAGATGCTGGTTAGTAGGCGGACAGGTCGGCTGAATGATAAAAACGTCGTGGCCTCGGATGTTCTCCTCGATCCTTACGTAGGTCTCGCCGTCGGGAAATGAGCTAATCGTGGCTCGCCCCAGCGGCACACCCACGTATTTGCAAATGCGCTCAGCCAGGTCGCGATTAGCAGAGCCGCTGAAAATCTTTAATTCCGGTTGGAGCGCGAACATGGAGCGGCTAACTTAGGCGTGGGGGAATGGCCTTGGCAATCTTCAAAACTTGCCAACTAACTTTTCTGTAGCGAAGTTTCAGTACCCTGATTTTCTCAAAATGAGTGCCGAGGTTATTCGAATAGAACGAGCGACAACAAACTCCAAGTTGTTCGCGCATACTCGCTGGGATGCCATACCAGCGCTGTCCGGTCTATTTCATCTGGCTTACTTCATTGGATTGTTTTTCCTCTATCCGCATGCGCCGTTGTGGGTGATGCTGATTCTCGGATTCATTTACTCGCTGATGGTGAATGCGAACGTCAACGGAGTGGGGCACAACTTCATTCACAATCCGTTCTTTCGCTCCCAGACTCTGAATCGCATTTTTGGAGTCACACAATCCATTGCCTGCTGTTTCTCGCAGACGATGTACGACGCCGTGCACATGCAGCATCACAAGGGAAATTCCGATCACCGGGACGAAAAAGGCGATACCGTTGATTGGTTGTCCATTTATCGTCACGGTCACGACGGCGAAGCGGAAAATCCATGGCGCTATGTGTTCTTGAGTTTCTTTCGGGACGATGTCGGAGCAATTCGCAGGGAACTGCGCAAACGCAACAATGGCGATCTATTCTGGGGCAATCTTGAGCTGGCTGCGTTCGCGACCACGCTCTTTGTAATGTTCCTGTTCAACTGGCGATACGTCATCTTTTATTTCCTGCCGTTCTGGTATCTGGGTCACTGCTTTAGTTATCTCAACGGCTACTATCGGCATTATGGTGCAAATCCCGATAAACCGATCGCCTGGGGTGTAAGCAGCTACGGAAGAATCTACAATTGGCTGTTTTTCTACAACGGCTACCATGCCGAGCACCATTTCCGCCCCAAAGTGCATTGGACGAAGATGGAAAGATTTCATCAATCCATCGAAGAGGTACAAAAACAGGAAGGCGTCCGTACAATCAAGCGCGCGCATATGCTCGGTTTTCTGGACCCGGATCTACCGAAACGCGGTGAGCGCAAGGATACAGAGGTAGGGGCGATTGACCTCAATCACCCGCGGGCGGTTCGGTGAACCGCCCCTGCCTACGCCGCGAAACCTGCTCGAAGCTTTTCCTTCTTAGCTTCGCATTCTTCCTGCAATCGACGCATTTCCGATGCAAGCTGCTTCTCAAGTGATTGCGCTTCTTCGAGATTTCCAGCGATTTGCGCCTTGCGAATTTGATCCTTCAAGAAGACTTCTCTCTCGGCGATCTTCGCCCGATAAACCGAATCGACTTCTGCGATTTCGTTTTTCTGGTCTTCGGTGAGTGAGATGGATGGTGCTGCTTTCTCGAGCCGCTCCATTGCCAGTTGGTAAGCCGATTTCATTATCGATCTTGGTTTCTAATGGTGGCCTTGTTTCCAATCGTAGTATTGCATGTGGGAAATCAATTTCTAAGTTAATTCAATGTCTTCGCGAATCCAATTGCTCAGCATCGATTTCGACGGCACCCTCGTTTCACACGTGGGCGAACCTGCACTGAACCGGCAGTGCGTGGAGTTGATTCGTGAGCTGCAAGACGTCGGTGCGATCTGGGCGATCAACACCGGCCGCTCGGTCGATCTACTCGAATCTGGGCTTACCAATTTTGAATTTCAGATCCGACCGGATTTCATCCTGACAACCGAACGCGATGTCTTTCGTCGCGGGGGAAACGGGGACAAATGGGAGCCGTTCGGCGACTGGAATGATCGCTGCGCACGCGATCATGCCGAGTTATTTTCTTCAGCTCAGCCAGTGCTCGCCGAGGTAATCGACTTCGTGACTCAGGAAACGAAGGCACGCCTTATTTATGATTCGGATCGGCTCGAAGGTCTTGCTGCGGAAAATGAAGAAGAGATTGAACACATTGCGAGGTTTATCGAGCAAGCCCGAGGCGGGCATCCAAAGTTTGATTACCAACGGAACGGCATTTACCTCCGTTTTTGCCACACTGATTATCACAAAGGTGCCGCGCTGGCTGAGTTGGCACGCCTAGTGGACGTCGCGCGCGACAACATCTTCGCGGCCGGCGATCATCACAACGATATTTCAATGTTGAATGGAAAAGTTGCTGCGATGCCATCCTGCCCGGCGAACGCAATCCCTGAGGTGCAAAACGCAGTGCGCAACGCAGGCGGTTATGTGGCGCAGCAAGAGCACGGCGCGGGCGTTTACGAAGCGCTGTTGCACTTTGTGAAAAGTTAAAAGGTTGAAAAGTTAAAGAGTCAAAACGGAACTCCGAGCCGCAGGGATTGTTAATCCGTAGCCCTTTTAACATTGTAACTCTGTTAACTATTTAACTTCTGCCGTAGCCAGCGCCAACGGCGCATCAGCTTCAATCTGCCCAGCAAACCGATTCGTCATGTAAGTGAGAAGTAGTACCCAAAAAGTAAGCGCGAGGCCGAAAAGTGGAAATTGGAGAGCAAGCGGCAGGGAATAGATAATTGCCATTAGCGGAATCCAGACCGCCCATGTGGCGAGCAATGTCGGAATGATTTTGTCGCGATAATGTTTCCACGTAAAAAGATCGCGAATGGGCTGCATCGAGATGCCGCTGTTCTTCCACTCATAGGTCAGCACACCAAACGGCGCTGCAAAAAGGGGATTGTAACCAAATTGATCGACGCAAATTTTCGCTGCGACCACTGGCAGTGTGGCAACGTCTCCAAACCAGGCCGCTTGATTTCGATACAAGAGATCGACAAGCGTTCCATCGAGTCCCCATACCGGCACGGTAAACAGCAAATTACGAAGATTCCGACGAGTGGGGCGCCCTCGCTGGAAGAAAAGAATCAAGAACAATTCCGGAATAAGTGCGCCCGCCGTTATGGATGCGACGATTACAAACAGGATCCCGCCTGTGCGCTTTAACTCGGCTAGCTGCGAGAATAACGCGAACGCCGTGTGACTTATGTAAAAACTCAGGAGCAACATCAGCATGAGCGCCTGGATAATTAACGCTGGCAGTGCGTTAGCTCGCGCAGCCTCCCAACCGAGGGTGAGTGGCGAGCGCGTTCGGTGCATCGCCGTTGAGTGTTCTCCGTGCGCCTGCGCGATCAAGCAGAAATCTGTACACTGTAGACGCTTCGCGGTGCGGAGCGGGGCGCAGATTTTAATCAGCAGCGCCGGCCACGCCGCCCAAAGGTCGACGGCTAGGCAAAAATTTTACCAGTGAACGCTTCCACTGGCTCCAGGCCCGCCTGGAGTAAACCTTCCATCGTCAGACGTTTTTTCCCCAGGAACAGGTGTACTGGACGTAGCAGCCTGGGAGTCCGAGTCACTGCTCATCGAATTCCCGGACGATGCACAGGCTGAAAGCAGCGATGCGACCACCAGAAACAGAACCGCGCTTAGTGCAAAGCGTTGCTTCACGCGACGAAGGTACCTTCGGCGGTGTTTGATGCAAGGCGCGGTGTCCGGTAGATTTTGTAGTGAAGAGCGCCGTCAAGACCAATCTCAAATCTCTTATTCTTAGCGAGCTTCAGGAGCACCTCCGGAACCTGGGAGAACCGTCATATCGCGCGGGGCAGGTCACCGAATGGCTTTACAAAAAGCGCGTCGACACGATCGACAAAATGACTAATTTATCGCAGCCATTGCGCAAGCGCCTTTCGGAGACGTTTTCCCTTGGCAAGATCGACGCCATACGAGTGCTTGGCGCGCGCGACACGACGCGGAAGTTTCTTTTTCGTTTAGCCGACGGAAATTTGATTGAATCGGTTTTGATTCCGGCATCGCTGGCCCTTTACGGTGGGAGATCGGACCGTCGGACAATCTGTGTCTCGACTCAGGTGGGCTGCGCCTACGGCTGCAAATTCTGCGCGAGTGGTTTGGAAGGTTTTTCTCGCAATCTGAGCACAAACGAAATTGTCGACCAGCTCATCGCGGTTGAGCGTGCGACTGGTGAAACGATCGACAACATTGTGTTCATGGGAATGGGCGAACCGCTCGCCAACCTGGAAAACGTGCTCCAGGCGATTCGGATAATTAATGCGGAGTGGGGCCTCGGTGTCGGCGCGCGCCACATCACGATTTCAACCAGCGGGTTGGCGCCGCAGATCCGCAAACTGGCTGAAGAACCTTTGCAAATTCGGCTGGCCGTTTCGCTGCACGGTGCCACTGACGAGGTTCGCAATCGGATCATGCCGATCAATCGCCGTTACAACATCGAGACACTGCTTTCGGCTTGCGACTATTACAAAGCTCACAAGAAGCAGCGCCTTAGCTTCGAATACATCTTGATCGCAGACGTGAACGATTCTGACGACCAGGCCCGTCTCCTTTCTCGTCACGCACACCGGCTCTCGGCAAAAGTGAATTTAATTCCGTACAATAGTGTGTCCGGTCTCCCCTGGACGCGACCTTCAGAAAAGCGTCAGGAAAAGTTTCTATCGATCCTACGAGGCGAAGGGATTCCGGTGACGTTGCGCCGCGAGAAAGGGCATGACATCGATGCCGCATGCGGACAGTTGCGATTGCAAACGGAGCGCGAAGCGCTCGCGAGCGGATAGCCGTATCGACGCCCCCGTTGGTCGCGCTCCATCAAAAGACTTTGCACGCAGAGACAAGCTCGCGTTTAGTCTTTCATCATGGCCGGCTACGAGGGTGAGCCCGAACGCGTCTGGGACGAGTACCAGTGGGAGCGTTTTCTACAGCAACAGGAGGGCAAAGCAGAAAAGTACATGCGATTGCTGGAAGAACACCTTGATGATCCTCAACGCGACGAGATCATCGCTCGTGAAATGGGTTGGACTCAATTCTTGGATACCAGGGATTGGAGTGCGGAGCTCGATGCGCTGCCGGATGAAGACGCAGCGGAAGAGGACAACCGTGGAATCGACGACACATTCAAATCAGCAGAGACTTTTGAAGGACATGATCTGTATCGTGCTGCCTTCGCTTTGACGATTTGGATTGATCACCTGTTCGATCGAAACGATTTGCTTCCGAACGAGCCGGCAGCTGTAAAATTGGCCACGCAGGCTGCGGTGGCGAACGCCAAGCTGGCCGCAGCTTTGAGTGGCGATAGTCTGAGTGAAATTGGGATGACAATCGCCTATTTAAAGCGGGCCTTGAAAGCAATCACGGTTTCGATGGACGCGGCGGCGCAACTCAGGAAGGTCGCTGGCCTGGTTACCCGCGCACAATATGCAGTCCTGCGACAGCGACTTTTTCAAGTGCGGGATGGCATTGTCACTCTGATGGGTGAGTACCGCAGGGAGTGGCGGCGCCGGTTCGGCCCTGAAAGCTTTCGGGGTTGAATGAAACAGGGCCCGCTCCCGTCCAATTCATGCAAACGGAAGCGACTCTGGCTCAGGCCGATGTGTCGGACTTGGACCTGGTGACACGATGCCAGGCTGGTGACACCGAGGCATTCGACCAGCTGGTAACTCGCTACCGAACACGAGTATTTGGCATGATTTACAACATGGTTCATAGCGAGCAGGACGCATGGGACCTTGCTCAGGACAGCTTCCTCAAAGCATGGAAATCGATTAAGCGCTTTCGGGGACGCTCGTCGTTTTACACCTGGATTTATCGGATCGTCATGAATGTGACGATCGACTGGCTCCGCAAAAAACAAGTTAAGGGTGGAGGCAGCGAGTTCGACGATTCGGTCCAGCTAAAACACATTGAACCGGCATCTAAGACCGTGCCAAAGTCAGAAGCTTTGCCTCACGAGATGATTGAACGCCGCGAGATTCGCGGGCGAATTGACAAGGCGATTGCTCAGCTCTCGCCTGAGCAACGCGCGGTTATTTTGATGAAAGAGATCGAAGAGATGCAATATCATGAAATCGCGGAAGCACTGGGCTGCTCTATAGGCACGGTGATGTCGCGCCTGTTTTATGCGCGCAAGAAATTACAAAATTTGTTGAGGGACGTGTATGAAAACATTTGAAGAAAAGTGGACCGCATGGCTGGACGGACAGCTCAGCGAGCGAGAACTGGCGGAATTCGAGGCGTCGTTGCCAGACAGAGCTGCCGCTGAAGCTGAAAAAGCGGACGTAAGAAAACTTGGCGTTCTTTTGAAGCGTGAGTTGGGTGTCTCTGCGTTCGCAAACGAAGAATTTTTTAGCCATCAGCTCCGCGAAAGAATCCTTGAAAGTAGCGTGCCTTCTGCGAAGCGGGAAGCCAATGCCTCAACGTGGTGGACAATTCCTCGCCTGTTGTGGACGGGGACCGCGTCGCTCGCCGTCTTTTTGATTTTTACAATCTTCGTCATTCGCGACAAGAATCCCGCGGAGGAATCGCAATACCTCACCCAGATTCTAAATGCGCGCGTTGATCCGGTTGTCAGCCCGAATGCAACCGTCTCAATGTTCGAGGTGAAGCAAGACCGGGTAACGGTGTTGTGGACGGAGGGTCTCCAAAGTTTGCCTGCCGATTACGCCGCCAAATAATTGCTCATGGGTCGCACGCTGGCGTTCTTAATTTCTTTTGTCTCACTAATCATAGGTGCGACGTCTGAGTTGCAGGGTGCGGAAACGGTGTGGAGCGGACTTGTAATTGCGGAAAATGTTGCGCAGCCACAAACAATTCCGCCGGAACTCACGCGGATCGAGGGGTCACTGAAAAAATTCTTTGGCTACAACCAGTTTCAGGTGATCGGTCAGTCGCAAAAGACTCTGAAGACCGGACAGGAAGACTGGCTCGCAACCAGCAAATTTTTTGGGCTACATGTCGACGCACAGGGCGAAAGCGCGGCCGGCTACGTTTTGAATTTGAAGCTTTATAAGGAGAAAGAGCTCTTGCTAGAAACGGATGCCAAGCTGAGCAAACGCAGTCCTCTGGTCATCAAAGGTCCCCAGATTGGCAGCGGACAATTGTTGCTCGTGTTGGTCATACAATAAGCGACGCGCATTGCTTCACGCTAGAGATGCGTACCCTGCTTCTGTTTCTTCTGGCTGAACTTGCAATCATGTCCTCGGCACCTGCTTCAGAAAAGCCATTCAGTTTCAAAGACACATCCGGAAAGCTCCCGAAAGAAGTGGTTCCGACGGATTACTCTGTTCGGATCATCCCTGATATCGACAAGTTGACATTTGCAGGGACGGAGACCGTAAAGCTCGACGTTCGTAGCCGCGTTCGCCAATTGGTGTTGAATGCACTCGAACTCAAAATCGAAGCGGCGTCTATCGATGGCAAAGAATTGCCCGCCTCTGCAATCAAGATTGACGAGAAAAACGACCTGCTTGCGCTTGCGTTACCGTCAGAGCTTGCGACCGGCGAGCACACGCTCACGCTTCGTTTCACGGGTAAAATAAATGAGCAAGGGCAGGGCCTTTTCTACATGCGGTATCAGGAGCAGGGCAGTGGCGCTCGGAAGACCATGCTGGGAAGTCAATTTGAAGCGACCGATGCCCGTCGATTTTTTCCCTGCTGGGACGAGCCGGTCTTTCGCGCGCGCTTCCAATTGACCGCGGTCGTGCCAGAAAACTGGCTCGGTGTGTCGAACATGCCAATTGAGAACGAGAAAAAAATCGCTGGCGGCAAAGAGGTGCGCTTCGCTGCGACGCCGCGGATGTCCAGTTACCTGAATGTTTTCGTTGCAGGCGAACTTGATTTCATTGAATCACGAAGCGGCCCTACACAGCTCCGGGTGATTACGACGAAAGGCAAGGCTGAGATGGGGCGCTACGCGCTCGAAGCCACTGCGCAAATCCTGCAATACTACAACGATTATTTCGGGGTGGCCTATCCCTTGCCGAAACTGGATCAGATCGCGATGCCCGGCGGCTTCGGGGGCGCAATGGAAAACTGGGGCGGCATTACCTACTACGAATCGAAACTTCTGTTTGATCCGAAAAGTTCTTCTGCGGAAACAAAGCAAGATATCTACGAGGTTCTCGCACATGAAATGGCACACCAATGGTTCGGCGATCTCGTGACAATGGCATGGTGGGATAATCTTTGGCTCAATGAAGGATTTGCCTCGTGGATGGGCTCCAAATGTACAGCGCATTTCAATCCACAATGGGAAGTCTGGCTACGCCGGGAATTCCCTCGGGATCCAACCCGCCGCGTCGGAATCGCCAAAGAAGCAGCAATGGAAAGCGACGCGCGCTCGACCACTCATCCGATCCAACAGCCGGTCGCGACCGAGGCCGAAGCCAACGGCGCTTTCGACGACATAACTTACAAAAAGGGCCAGTCGTTTTTGCGGATGCTGGAAAGTTTTCTCGGCGAAGATGTGTTTCGAGAAGGAATTCGCCGTTACATGGCGGCGCATATGTATTCAAACACTACGACAGCGGACTTATGGAATGCGCTTTCGGAAACCTCCGGCAAAGCGGTCGCGGAAATCACGGCCGGTTGGACAGAGCAACCGGGATTTCCGGTCGTAAAAGTGAAACGAGAGCAAGATGGCAGCATCTCGCTCACGCAGGAACGGTTTACCGTCAATTTCAAGAACGCTCCACCACTTGAATGGAAAATCCCGCTCACGCATGCGGTAGTCGGCGGAGTTCCCGAGACACTGTTGATGACCGGAAAGTCCGACAGCGTTCACGACGTCCCGCAGAGTCGAGCGCTCAAGCTCAACCTAAACGGCGCCGGAAATTATCGCGTCGAATACGACCAGCCATCGTGGGAATTATTGGTGGGGGCTTTCAAGAACCTGGGCGTTGAGGATCGCGTCAATTTACTGAGCGACACGTGGGCTCTGGTGCAAGCCAATCGCGCACCGATCTCTCTGTACTTTGAGTTAGTGGAAAAACTGCCGGCTTCGACCGAACTGGCCGAACGCGAACAGATCATTCATGTACTTGATTTTGTTAACCGGCTTTTGAGTGGCAGTTCTGAACAACAGAAATTTCAGGGCTACGCAAGATCACTCTTGCGTCCTGGCTTTGATGCGATTGGCTGGGAGACTAAACCGAACGAGCAAGCGGCCGTTGAGAACCTCCGCGCGAGCCTGATTACGGCGCTTGGAAAGCTCGACGATCCGAAAGTCGTCGCGAATTGTCGCGAACATTTTAAGGCTTTTCTCGCGAACCCAGAATCGCTGGCACCTGATCTTCGCCCAGCGGTTTTTTCGGTTGTCGGGCATTATGCTAATGAAGCGACTTGGAACGAGCTTCATCAGCTTGGCCTCAAGACAACAAGCATTGAAGAAAAGCAAAACTATTACGACGCCTTGGCCGGAGCGATGGATCCAAAGTTGGTGAAAAAGACGCTTCCTATTGCGCTTACCGACGAGTTGTCGACAAGCCGTGCGGTCTATCTTGTCTCAAGAATTGCTCGTGAAAGTGGTCACCCGGATATCGCATGGGATTTTGCCAGGGCGAACATGAAAACGCTGCTCGCAAAGACCGATGCGCTTGGCGCCAACACATATGCCCCCAGTTTGTTTACCTTTTTCTCGGACAATTCGCGCGCCGAGGAGTTAGGAAGATACGCGAAGACCAGTCTGCCGACTGCGAGCGCTCCGGAAGTAGCAAAAGCCGTAGATGAAATTCAGTTCCGATCAGAATTCAAACGACGACTTGTTTCTGAACTCCCCGAGTTCATCCACAATCGCGCGAGGAAATAGCGTTGCCTTCAGGGTTGCTGCTGCGGAGTTGGCAGCGGAGAAAGTGCAGCATCGCGGCGTACTGCCTCCTCTGATTCGAGCGCCAGATTCTGCGCAGCACGCCAACCGACCTGCGCCTGAGCAAAAATGAAAAATGCGAGTATGCCAAGCCAGATTGATCGCGAGGCAATCGCCCAAAGCGCAAACAGGATCGCTCCCGCGAAGCCAATTATACTTGCCGCTTTCAAGCTGCGAATCGGCCCAACCTTGAACCAAAGCAGTCCGCGCACGATTTGGCCTCCATCAAGCGGGTAAATTGGAATCAGATTAAAGAATAACAGAAAACCGTTCATAAAGAAAACCGTGACAACAAACTTATAGAAGTCCGGATGAACGGTTTTCCAGTGGAGACCAACTAGGGTAAAGGCAAAGAACGTGAAGATTGGAAATAACATCACATTCACGAGCGGGCCCGCGGCGATACTCCAGAGATAAGCGCCAGGACGAGGCGGAGGTTTGACGAAGGCAATCCCGCCAAGCGGCCAAAGCAGGACCGTGTCAGCCTGGCCGCCAGTTTGGCGACAGGCGAAGGCATGTCCAAATTCGTGTGCCAACACAATGGCGAAGAGCGCCAGATATTCGAATGCTGCCCAAATTGGATTCCGATAGCGGCCTGCAAATCGCACGACTTCAAGTGCGGCGACAATGAACCAGGTGAAATGCAGGTAGACTCGTATTCCTGCCAAGCAAAATATCGGGAAGGCGCCCTTCATTGGCAGCGATGGCTTGGCAACTTAAGCATCAACAATCGACGGAAGTGCAATTGCGTCACTGATCACTGATTACAAATCACTGATTACTATTTTGCGGTGGCGTGATCCACAACCGCATCGGAATCATCGAAGACTCAACAAAACCGTGATGGCGGAAAAATTCCTGCGCTACGTTCTCCGGCCGGTCGGTCAGCAACGTAACGCGAAGGAAATTTTTCTGTTTGGCAAAATCGATCGCATGCTGGAGAAGCTTAGAACCGTAACCCTTGTTTTGGTATTGCTTGTGGACCACCAGATCTTCCAGCAGGATAACAAAACCGCCCTCAGCGGTGCTGATGGTAAACAGCAAATTGATCATCCCCACGATCGCCCCGTTTCGCCGCAATACAAAGACGCGGCCCCTGCTGGGTTGTTCGAAAATTAGACGCAAACCACGAAGTTGTTTTTCCTTGTCCGGACGGAAATCGCCTTCCTGGGCGAACAAATCCACGAGCATTTCCGACAATTCGTCGAGGTCGGCTTCGGTCGCCGGCTCGATCACCACATGTTCTTTTTCGCCCATTGCTTGCACTGCTTATTCCAAAAAACCGCCGTCCTGGCAATCAAATTAGCCTGACACGCCGTGTCGGAGTTAACTATTGATGTGCTTGGTGGCGTTGACAATGTTGCGCTGGACTTTACTTTAGCCGCTCTTAAATCGCGCCGAGTCTGTTTTCGGCTTTATGAAACGCACTTACCAGCCATCCAAGCGAACACGCAAACGTCAGCATGGTTTTCGTGCCCGCATGAAAACAAAAGGGGGCCGTGCAACCCTGGCACGTCGCCGTCAACGCGGCCGTAAACGTTTGCTTCCGAAGGGCGTCGAAAAGCATTACGCGCGGCATACGCAGGCGTAACTCTGCTACTTCCAGCCGATTTAGTCCTGTTTGTCCGATTCAGATCGGAGCGAGTTTTTTAGCTGGTCGCACCCCGTTGACTTCGCTAGGCTGCGACCTAGGAATTTTTCTTAATGAAAGCAAACGCAGTCGTCATCGAATCGCCTAAAACGGATTCGAGAATTTTTGCGCATACGCGCTGGGACGTGTTGCCTCTAATGGCCGCAATTTTCCACTGCGTCTATTTCTTCGGGATGTTCTATCTCTTTTCGCGTGTTCCGCTCTGGATCATGCTTATTCTTGGCTTCATCTACTCGCTAAGCATTTCATGGAACATCAATGGCATTTCGCACAACTTCATTCACAACCCTTACTTCCGATCGCCATTACTGAACCGGCTGTTCAGCATTCTTGAGTCCACCACCATTGGATTTGGCCAGGTTTTTTACGAGTGCATTCACATGCAGCACCACAAGGGAAATGCGGACCGTCCTGGTGAGAATGGCGAGACAGTCGATTGGATCTCAATCTATAAACATGGACATGACGGTGACGCCGAGCACCCGCTTAAGTACACTTTCCTGAGTTTCTTCCGTGAAGATCCGAAGACGGTCTATCGGGAATTGAAACGGAAGAATCCGCGCGACGCCTTCTGGGGCGTGACAGAGTTAACGCTGTTCGTTTCCACGTTCATCGCCCTCGGCGTTCTCAACTGGCGCTACATCTGTTTTCTTGTGCCGTTCTGGTACTTTGGCCATTGCCTTTCCTACCTCAATGGCTACTACCGACACTATGGCGGCAATCCGGACGAACCGCTTGCGTGGGGCGTGAGCAGTTACGACAAACTTTACAATTGGATCTGGTTCTTTAATGGCTATCACGCGGAGCATCATTTCCGACCAAAGGTGCATTGGACGCGAATGCAGGCGCTTCACGATCAAATCGTGGAACAGCAAAGCACTGCTGGAGTTCGAGTAATCAAACCGCCGCACGCCCTTGGTTTTTTCGATCCGGACCTCCCGACATTCAAACAGAAGTCTCACAACCGTTGGAATCTAAAGTCTGTGCGTCTCCAAAGAGGAGCGAACTGAGAGATTCCTTGGCAGTCGGATAGGATACCGGTTTCGTGATCCACGAGACTATTTGGCAAGATGCTACGAAGCAGCTCGCAGCATGTGCGATCGTCTCACCTGGAAAGGATACCGTTCCGGCTCCGAGCTCTTCTATCTAGCATTTCCCGAAGCAAAGGATGACGAACGCGCGTGGGCTTCGCAGGGGCTCGACTCCGTTCCAATTCCTTTTTGAAAGACTGCCGATGTTTCGGCTGCCGGCATAAATCAAGTGGTCGCTGGGTCAGGCTTCGCACTGCGAGAGTAATGCAAACATCCGCGGTCACCGCATTCGCTTCAATCGTCTGGATTCCACAGGCGCTTACGAAAATAGTCTCGCCAAGCTTTTGGCAGCGAGGCCAATTCGGTAGCGCGACGCAAAAGCTCTTGGGTTGTAGCATCTGTTCTGTACAAACTGATAATATCCGCTACGGTGATGCCGTTCTCGCCTCGGGCGAGAAATTCTATAGAGTCACCAGCCGTGACTTCCCCTTCTACTAGAACTGCCAAGTAGAATCCAGCCCGACCGCTCTGTAGGAACCGCTTTACGATGTCCGGGCGATTGAAGCGAATGCCCAGTTTGAAACAAGGCATTCGAGGTTGGGTCACAACAAAGTGTGCAGAGCCGATCCGAAGGCGGTCGCCGATGTGAACCGTTTCCTCAACCAAGCCTTCCGTCGTGAAGTTCTCGCCGAAAACGCCGCGCGGAAGGTCTATTCCAGGAAGTTCCTGGCGCCAGGATGGGTAATGCTCCGATGGATACGCGTAAACAGCCTTATCGATTCCTCCATGCACGGACAGGTCAGACTGCTGATCACCGTCCAAGTTGAGCTGCGCGACTCGCACCCGGCCCTGCACCGGTTCCTTGAAGATAGAAGTGCGAACCAGCTTCCCGTTCCACTCGATGTCACGCGGTAGTCCCACGTTGATGGACAAGAGCTTCATTTGTTCCCAGCTCGCAATACGTGTGAATGCGGCGTGATGCAATTCTAAGGACGCAAGCAATAGCTGCTGCTCGTAGCTGCAATGCAAACGTTTGAGGTATGCAATTCAGATTAGGCGGGCCAAGTCCCGCACGTATGACTGCCAAGATCAGGACGATCGCAATGGCGGTAGGATTACGTAGATTTTGCGCTTGTTTACGTGTGCTGACCGCGTCTCGCGTAAGCGCGACTGCTTCACTACGACTATCGGTGAATCGCGCGGTGAGTTTTTCGCCTTCATAAATGTGGAAGCGAGTAGCAGCATTTGACTCAAAGTCAGTAGTCGCGTCCCGGGTAATCGCGGTAGGTTAGTGGCTTCTCAGCCTCTCTTCCGAGGGAAATTGGCAAAATGATTTTAGTTGCACTGGAATATTCGCAGCCATTCGTCCCAAAAACGAGACACCCGGTTCCCAAACATGAAACAAGCCATGGTGCTCGTTTCGCACGAATTGCACCGCAATAAGTTTATGATGAGTAACTTACCGCGGTGGGCATTTCATGGCACGCGTGATGCATTAAGAGTTGGTATCAACCAAACTAATATTATGAACAACCAATTCGAATCCACTTACGCTCTCTTAGTACGCTCCGAGGAAAAAGGCCGTGGCGTCCTCGAGATTTTAGTATACGCGGTCTTTGTTCTCAGTGTCGTCTTATCGATCTGGCAGTTCGCGCAGGCTCCTGTGAAAATCTCTGCGCCTCGACTTGCGCCAGGCGTAGCTTGCCACACGACTACAACAGCGCCTCCTGTAGGGAGTTGATACAGTTAGACGGCGATCGTCGCGAATTGCGACAGAGCGGCGTCGGTCGGTCACGAAGTAGCAAGTATTCACTGCGGTTCTTCCAAGGTCGATGTGGATGGAGAGAAATCGGCCTATAGAGTGCGATTTCGCAAACCAAAGCGCGAGCCTTGGGTTGCTCACAAAGGCGAAACACGTTTAGTTAGCCTGGGAAAAGCCAGTTGCACCGTTAGCTCAATTGGCAGAGCAAGTGACTCTTAATCACTGGGTTGCAGGTTCGATTCCTGCACGGTGCATGATATTCGCTTAATCGACGTATCGCTGCGCGATCGGCATTTTGCGGCCAACCCCGAAGGCGCGGCTCGTTACTTTTAATCCAGGCGCGGATTGCTCCCGCTTGTATTCGTTAAGATCAACACGGCGCTGCACCCATCGCACGGTTTTTTCATCAAACCCGCGCGCGATAATGTCACGTGCACTCAGGTTTTCTTCCACGTAAAGCTGCAGAATCTTGTCGAGGATCTCGTACGGCGGCAATGTGTCCTGGTCTTTTTGGTTTGGTTTCAACTCTGCGCTGGGCGCTTTTTCAATTGTTGATCCCGGAATGATTTGTCGTTTTGCGCCTGATCGCGCTGAATAATCGGAATTGATCCAGCGCGCGAGTTCATAAACCATCGTTTTCGGGACATCGCTGATTACGGCAAGACCGCCGGCCATATCGCCATAGAGGGTGCAATATCCAACAGCCAGTTCGCTCTTGTTTCCGGTAGTCAGTAAGAGATGACCGAACTTGTTTGAGAGCGCCATCAACGTCATCGCCCGCAAACGTGGCTGCATATTTTCTTCCGTCTCGTTTTCAGGTAGTCCTTTGAAAATTTCTTTGAACTGCGCTTTGAAATCTCTGAACGCGTCGGTGATCGGAATCTCGAAGAACTTTATTCCGAGGTTTCGTGCGAGCGCGCGCGCGTCGTCGATGCTGCCACGGGATGAGTACGGGCTAGGCATGGAGACTCCAGTCACGTTCTCAGCTCCCAGCGCATCAACCGCAATGACGGCTGTGACCGCGGAATCGACTCCACCACTAAGTCCAATCACCGCGGAATGGAAATTGCACTTGCGAAAATAATCACGAACACCCAGGGAAAGCGCGGCAAAAAGTTGTTCCGGCGTTTTGCCCTCATGAAATTCAATCGCGTCGGTCGAATCTGTATCGACGACTTTCGCATCTTCGCGAAATGCTGCGAGTTGCGCGATCAAATTACCCGAAGCATTCACGGCAATCGAGTTTCCATCGAAAATCAGCTGATCGTTCCCGCCCACAACGTTGCAGTAACAGATTGGCCGTTGATGCGTACGCGCTTGCGCGGCGATCATTTCAAATCGGCACGCAGGCGCACCTAACCGAAACGGTGACGCGCTTAGATTTACGATGATCTCCGCGCTCTGCTCCACGAGATTGCGCACGGGTTCGATGTCGTAAAGCGGCCGCGGCAGATAATCGTCCGTCCAGATATCTTCGCAGATGGTCACTCCAATTTTCCTCCCGTGCACATCAAATGGCACAACGCATCTGCCCGCCTCGAAATAACGGTCCTCATCGAAAACATCATAAGTCGGCAAGAGCGACTTATACGCTTTACAGATCGGCTTGCCGCGCTCGAGCAAAGCAGCAGCGTTATGAAACGGTTTACCGCGTCCCTCATTACGATCGACAAACCCGACCAGCAATGCGGTATCTCCGACGTGAGAGTGAAGTTTCTCCAGGAAAGCAAGATTTTCCGGGACGAACCGCGACTTAAAAACCAAATCCTGCGGAGGATATCCGGTGATCGCCAGCTCCGGCGTCAGCACTAATTCCGCGCCTGCGGCCGCGAGCCGCTCGTAAGCACCGATGATCAGTTCGCAATTGCCCCTTAAATCCCCGACTGTCGGGTTAATTTGAGCAAAACCAATCTTCATGCTGCGCTAGTGCAGATTATGCGCAAGGCCCCAAGCAGCAATCCTCTTTTGCTAGCAATTGGCGGACTTGCGAATTATCCGCCATAGCTTACGCGCCAGATGGTGCCGTTCCCGTCTTCGCTGATTAGAAGACTGCCGTCTTTGGCGGCAGTGATTCCGACCGGGCGACCCCAGACCTTACCCTCGGACGTAACAAAACCAGTCACGAAATCCTCGTATTCGCCGCGCGCTTTGCCGGTGGAATGATCAAACGGTACGCGCACGACCTTGTAACCAGTCCGTTTCATCCGGTTCCACGAGCCGTGGAAGGTGGCGAAGATGTCGCCTTTGTATTCAGATGGAAATTGGTCGCCAGTATAGAAACACAAGTTAAGCGTTGCCGAGTGCGCCTGCACAAGCACATCCGGAACAATGACCTTATCGGCAAGCTCAGGATGTTTTCCTTTGTGACGCGGATCGGGATGATTGCCGATGTAAAACCATGGCCAGCCATAAAAGCCGCCCGGACGCACACTGCTGATGTAGTCGGGAGGTAGATCTTCGCCGATTTCGTCTCGCTCGTTGGTGCTCATCCAGAGCTCGTTCGTGCCGGGGCGAAGCGCAATTCCGACGGCGTTGCGAATGCCCCACGCGTAAACCTTTTGTCCGGTGCCATCGGGATTAAACTCGAAGATGCGCGCGCGATCGGCTTCCGCGGCACTATCAGAATCATTCGAGCGCGAACCGATGGAAACGTACATTTTTTTGCCATCGGGCGAAAAAACGATGTCGCGCGTCCAGTGGCCGCCGCTGCGCAGCCGCGCCGCGCCACGGGAAAGATGCGCGCCCAAATCTTCCGCCGGTCCGCGAGCTTTGAGATCGCCAGTGCGATACGGAAACCGAATCACGCCGTCGGTATTAGCTACGTAGAGGAATTGAGGCTCATCACCGGGTGGATAAAAGGCGATTCCAAATGGCCTGTTCAAGCCGTGTTCGGTAAAGATTTCATTGGTGTCAGGCCTGCCGCTCTTCTTTGTATCGCGCAATACCCGAATTTGGTTGGCGCGACTTTCCACGACAAAGATGTCGCCATTTGGCGCAGCGAGTAGAAAGCGCGGGTCGCGGAAACCATCAGCATAAAGGTCAATCTTGAAACCGGGCGGTACTCGAAGATGAGCGTCTGGCGGGCGTCGGGCTACGCGGGGCAAATTAATTGCCAGGACATTTGAACTCGGCGAAGGCAAATCCTGAATTGTAATTTTGCGCCGGACGCCAGGCGCATCCTTTGTCCAATCGCCTATGGCGGCCTTGCCCGTGAGTACTGTGCCGCTCTCGGCGGCAGCATCAACGTGAGCTTCGAAACTGAAAGCGGCTGCGATGAAGATTGCGCAGCAACTAAAGAGAATTCCCCTGCGATCTTTCATTTACGTTTCCAATCGCTTTCAACCGCGAACGCGCGCGGGTTGATTAGGATACGCTGAACTATAGCGGCAGGCGTGCCGCCTGCGAACAGGTGGTGGATTATGCAGCCGACACGGCTGCCTCTACAGAAGACCGGTTAACGCGCGATCGTACCCAGCTTTTCAACAAGCGTTTTCCCTTTTTTGCCATCGCTGATCACGAACGTGTTATTTTCACCATGGGTGGACCACGGCCCACGTGGCACTTCGCTGAACTCTACAAACTTCCAGTCGGTCACGTCTGTTTCCTTCAATCCAAGGTAGTCGCGCACCGCAGGTGAAACATCGAGGCCGGCGCCTTTGTTCAAGTTGGGTTTTGGGCGTTCGTTCCCGAAGACGTATTGCCAGTGATCGGTGCGAAACGGTCCTGCGTCTTCCCATTGCGCATAGACTGTGCGATTGCCTTTGCGAATAGCGATCCATCGATCTTTGCAGGTAGAAACGGCGGGACCTTGGTACGCTTCGTTGAACCAGGGAACAACGCGCGGCGCTTCGGGCCGATGACCAGTGTGCGCCTTATCGTTATAGGGAAGCGCACAATAAAATGGGTTCTGTTGCGGTGTGAACTTTACTGGAAGATAGTTGTTTCGGTGAGCGGGATTTGGATCGTCAAAGCCGCCGTAATTTTTGGTCCATTCTTTGTCCCATGAGCTTACCCGATTGGGAACCGGGTTGTTACCAGAGGGTTTCTCGCCGATCCAGAAGACGGTCGTGACGATATTGCTTTTCCACGAATAACGCTGGGCAGTTTCCGATCGCGGTTTGAATAATTGCCCCGGGATAAATGAGATTGAACTCCGGCCCTCTGAACGGTCGTCTGCTGATTTCTGAGATTTTTTGCTGAACTTCGTCTTGGCCGGCTCTGCTTTTTCCGCCGTACCATGTGCAAAAAGAGATGAAATCGACGACAGGATGACCGCGATCGTGTGAGTAAGTTTTCCTGGTTTCATTTCGTATGATTTTAGGGCGGCGCAGAAAGAAGATGTGTCCCTTCTTATGGTTCGTTTATGAGGACACGGATGCGCGCCGCTCGCGGCAAATTCAGATGCTCCGTAAAAAGCTCGCCGAATCTCCCTGCGGATTCGCGTTAGTCAACAAATTTTCCCGGATTTAGAATTCCGTTTGGATCGAGGGCTTGTTTGAGCCGCCGATGCAACTCGCGCGCCACGTTACTCGTCGCCTCCGGCCACCAGCGTTTCTTGGCCAGGCCGATTCCGTGCTCACCGGTAATTACGCCGCCCCAGGCCAGCACTTGTGCGAAAAGATCATCGAGCGCGTGCTCGACCTTTTCGCGTACCGCGGCGTCGCGATTATACCGGTCTGCCATGATGTTGACGTGAATGTTGCCGTCCCCGGCGTGACCGAAACAGGCGATTGGAAATCCATACGCGCTCTGCAGTTTCTCCGCGAATTCCATGAGATCGACCAGACGACTGCGCGGCACGACCACATCCTCGTTTAGCTTCGTCAGGCCGGTCGCGCGCAGTGAATTGCTGAACTGACGGCGCAACGCCCAGAGTTTTTCGCAATCCGCTTCACCGATGGCTATCTCGAGCGCATTTGGTTTTCTTTTCTCGAGCAATTCACCAATAGCTGCGGATTCGCTGCGAACGCTTTGCTCCTGGCCATCGAGATCGACGAGCAGATGAGCGTTACCTTCGGGAACGAGCATTTTTCCCAGATCGCGCCGCGCTGCTTCCAACGTGAAACGATCGGCAATTTCCAGCGAAGAGGCCAAAAACCCCGCCGCAAAAATCGCCTGCACGGCTTCAGCAGCTTGCGCCGCGGTCGCAAACGCAGTCGACAAAGTCGCCCGCGCCGGTGGCAGCGGAAGCAAACGCAGCGTGATCTCAGTCACCACGCCCAGCATTCCTTCCGAGCCAACGAACAGACCTATCAGGTCGAATCCGGTCTTGTTCTTGTGCACGCGACCGCCTGTCCGCAGCACTTCGCCACTGGCCAGCACCACTTCAAGGCCGATTACGTAATTTCGCGTTACGCCGTATTTCAAACAACGCGGCCCGCCTGCGTTTGTGGCGACATTTCCGCCAATAGTGCAATCCTTCATGCTCGCCGGGTCCGGCGGATAAAATAATTTTTGTGCACGCACCGCCGCTTTCAGATCAGCTGTAACGGCGCCAGGTTCGACAATTGCGATTGCGTCGGGGAAGCTGATTTCCTTGATCCGATTCATTTGCACCAGCGAGAGCGCGATTCCGCCGCGCACTGGCACGCATCCGCCCACGTAACCAAATCCACCGCCACGCGCTGTGACCGGAACTTTTTCGCGTGATGCAAACTGAAGCAGTTTGCTGATGTCATTTGTAGATCGCGCGAAAACGACAACTTCTGGTTGATGAGCGGCGAACCATTTGTCGCCGCTGTGTGCTGCCACGGTTTCAGGATCATCTGCGACAATCTCGTTGCCCAAAAGTTCCCGAAGCCTCGAAGCGACTTCCATGGGGACTAACGTGGCGCGCCTGAGTTGTAGGGCAACCCCCAACGCTTTCGGGGTTGCTAATCGATGCAACGGCAGATGATGCGCCTGTTCTACAATTCTCTCGCGATCGCGATTCGGTAATGCCGCGCTGACTCCATCCGTGTAAGGAGTTTTTCGACTCCCGGAAAAATCACTGGCTTGGTCTTATCGGCGCCGGCGAATTCTTTCACAGCATCCATTGAATCGAATCGAAGCAGTGTGACGAATTCTGTTTCGTTGTCATCTTCGCGGATGAACAGTTCTGCCCCGCGATAGCCTTTGATGTTTCGTGCAGCAATGCTTGGGAAAATTTCATCACGCAGCATGTTCTCATACGTCTTCGCGTCGGTTCGTTTCGTCCAGCCATGCCAGATCCGCGCAATCATCTCTCGGTTACCGTGGTAGGGCGCTGACCACAGCCTGCCCGCCGCGGCGGGGGCGCGCCGAGCCACGACGCGATTACGAGAAGGAGCATGAGCAAGAGTAAGGGCGAAGTTATTATCACATGCCCATTATTTGATAACCGCCATCGACATAAATCACCTGGCCGGTTATTGCTGCGGCGGCGTCACTTGCAAGAAACACTCCGGTGGCACCCAATTCGACCGTATCACAACTGCGTTTCAAAGGCGCGCGTTCCTGGTAATGCTTCAACATCGACGTGAATCCGCTGATGCCACGGGCGGCCAGCGTCTGGACCGGTCCAGCAGAAATGCAGTTTACACGGATTTTTTTCGGGCCGAGGTCGTAGGCAAGATAACGCGTACTCGCTTCGAGGCTGGCCTTGGCTACGCCCATTACATTGTAGTGCGGCACGACTTTCTGCGAGCCGTAGTAAGTCATCGCCACAATGCTGCCACCGTTTGTCATCAAAGGTGCCACTTCGCGTGCGAGTGCCACGAGCGAGTATGCACTCACGTCGTGTGCCACGCGGAACGCTTCGCGTGTTGTGCTCACAAACTCGCCTTCTAATGCTTCCCGCGGCGCAAACGCGAGCGAGTGAAGCATCAAATCGACGCGATCGGTATCTCCCCGCACGTTTTCGAAGAATGCCTTGATCTCATCGTCGTTGGAAACGTCGCAGGGAAACAACGGACTTTTTTCTCCAAACTCGCCGACTAATTCCTCAACGTTTTCCTTCAGTCGTTCGCCTTGATAATTGAAAATCAGGCGCGCACCAGCGGCCGCCCATGCCTTTGCGATCGCCCACGCGATGCTGCGCTTGTTTGCCACTCCGAAGACAACGCCGACTTTTCCTGCCAAAACTTGCTGCGTCATAAATCCCTGCACGATACCCGCATTTCCGGCATCGCAAAGATGCCAGCCTTGGCTAGAGTCGTAACGCCTATGATTACTCGATTCGGAGTTTTTTGTGCTTCGTTGATTTGGATTTGGTCAGTGTCGATTTTGACGGCGCAAGAGGAACCGCAAAAAACTCGTCCACCACTAACGGTTGTCTCGCCAACGGCTTCAGCCGCGGCAGCAGCTTTGTCTTCCTCGGCGACGCCGACTCCTTCATCTACCCCGCCGCAACTTACAGATGTGCTTTTCAAAAATTTGAAAGCGCGCTCGATTGGTCCTGCGGTGATGGGCGGTCGCGTCTCAGACATTGCGATTAGTCCAAACAATCCGTTTGTCTTCTATATCGGCCTCGCACACGGCGGCGTTTTCAAAACGAACGACAACGGCGTTTCTTTTGAGCCAATCTTCGATAAGCAACCGATGCTCTCGATTGGTGCAATTGCGGTTGCGCCGTCTGATTCGGATGTGATTTGGGTGGGAACCGGCGAGGCCAATGATCGGAATTCATCTGGGTGGGGCGATGGTGTTTACAGATCTACCGATGGTGGCGAAAAGTGGCAGAACGTCGGGCTGAAGAACGGCCGTTCCATCGCGCGGATCGTTGTTGATCCGAAAAAACCGGACGTCGCTTACATTGCCGCGATGGGCAATTTGTGGACGGATGGCGGTGAACGCGGGTTGTTCAAGACCAGTGATGCGGGCAAAACATGGAAACTAGTCTTGAAAGCATCTGCACCGCACGATGCGCACACCGGATGTGGTGACGTGATGATTGATCCAACGAACGCGGAGACCATATACGCTGTGCTTTATGCACGACAACGCACACCGTGGAGTTTCACGTCCGGTCCTAGCGTGACGGGTGGCGAAGATGTCGGGGGAATTTTCAAGAGCACCGATGGTGGCACGACTTGGAAGAAGCTTGGCGGAGGTTTACCCGCTCAGACCGGTCGCATTGGTTTGGCGATCAGCGCGACCAATCCGAGGGTGGTCATGGCGGTTGTGCAAAGTTACGAAGGAGGATTTGGCAGGCTGGATGATCTGCGCAGCAAAACGGGCGGCGTTTTTCGATCTGATGATGGAGGCGAAAAATGGACGCGCATGAGCGCAATGGACCCGCGTCCATTTTATTTCAGCCAGATCCGCATCGATCCTGCAAACGATCAGCGCGTTTATGTTCTGGGGTTCGCCCTGCTCGTGTCTGATGATGGCGGTAAAAATTTTCGCGAAGATCTAAGCGAGAAGGTTCACCCGGATTGTCACGCGCTTGCGATTCAGCCCGGCACGGTGCCTCCGCTGAAGCCACCCAAACCGGAAGACAAAAACAAGCCCCCGAAACCGCAAGTTTGCCAGCGTTTATTGCTCGGGACGGATGGCGGCGTATACCAGAGTTTTGCTGGCGGCAAGAACTGGGATCATCTGAACAAGATTCCCGCAGGAGAATATTATCGAATTTCGCTCGATGACACGAAACCGTATTTCCGAATTGCGGGCGGTCTCCAGGACAACGAGAACTGGGTGGGACCGAGCGGCGTGCAGAGTAAGGAAGGTATTCGCAACTGCGATTGGACCGCGCTTGCCGGTGGCGACGGGTTTTACGTCCTGTTTGATCCAACTGATCACGACACCTTTTATGCCGAAAGTCAGCAGGGCGAAGTCCATCGAATCAATTTGCGAAACGGCGAAATACGGCGTTTGCGTCCCGAGCCAGCCGAAGGCCAGCCGCGTTATCGCTTCCATTGGAATTCACCAATGATCATGAGCCGACACAAACCGGGCGTGATTTATCTGGGAGGCAACTGCGTTTTCAAGCTCACCGAGCGGATGGAGAAATATTCCGTAATCAGTCCCGACCTGACGTACAATGATCCAACCAAAACAAATGCCACCGGAAGTGGCGCGGAAAATTACGGGGTCGTCTTTTCGCTCGCCGAGTCGCCGAAGCGCGCCGGTCTGTTGTGGGCTGGAACGGATGATGGCCGGCTCTGGGTTACTGAGAACGATGGAGGCAAATGGACGGAATTGACGAGTAATTTGCCGGAAGGGGCGCGCAGCCAATGGATCGTGCGTATTGAGCCGTCTAATTTCGATGCGAATGTGGCGTACGTTGCGACCAATGCGTATCGGTCGGGTGATGATCGCCCCATGCTTCTGCGCACGGCTGATCTGGGCAAAACATGGGAAGCTGTCACAGGCGATCTTCCGCAAGGCAATCCTGTTGAAGTTGTCCGTGAGGATCCGGTAAATCCGAAACTACTTTACGCAGGTACGCACTTCGGAGTGTTCGCGTCGTTCGATCAAGGCGCGCATTGGGTACGCATCGGCGATGTTCCTTCGGTCCGCGTAGACGATATCCAGATTCACCCGCGCACGTCAGATCTTGTCATCGCAACGCATGGTCGCAGCATTGCCATTCTTGACGACACCATCCCGTTTCGCGAATTCACCGCGGAAATTGCGTCCAAGCCGGCTCAATTGTTTAGCGTGCGTTCTGTGAGCGGCGCTTACCTTCAACCAGGATTTGTTGATTCGAATGGCAAGGGGATTTATCGCGGTCAAAATCCGCCCGAAGGGGCGTTGTTCACGGTCTGGGCGCGTGAGTTTACCGGCGACGAAATCAAAATCGTCGTAACAAAATCAAGTGGGCAGCCAGTCGCAAATCTAAAAGCGCCGGGCACACCCGGTTTTACCCGATTGAACTGGGACCTGCGGCCAACCAAAGACGTGATTGCTGAATACGGCGGCGATGATCCGAAACGGCTTCTCCCAGCCGGAGATTACACAGCGGAGTTGACCTTCGGCACGACAAAGGTGAAACAGACCTTCCATCTTGACCTGGCCGAAGGCATCACGCCGCGGTGAGGTTTCCCTATGCCTGCGATCGGGATCACGGGCGGAATTTCCACGGGCAAAAGCACGTTTTGTGATTGCCTGCGAGAGATCATACCGGCGGCGAAATTCTTCGATGCCGATGTGGCAGCGCGTTCATTGTCGAAACTTCCAGAGGTGAAACAGGAAATCCTTGGTCAGTTCGGCAGGGAGGTCTTTTCGCCGGAGGGGGACTTGAATCGTGCTAAACTTCGAGCGATAGTATTCGCTGACGCGGCCAAAAGGCGCTCGCTCGAACAAATTCTTCACCCTCGGATACGTCGCCAGTGGATGGCGCAGGCGGAAAGGCATCGTAATTCTCCTGATTTTTTCTTTGCTGACATCCCACTTCTTTATGAAACGGGTAATGAAACCTTGTGCGAGCGGGTTGCCGTGGTTGCCTGCTCGCACAAAATGCAGTTAGACCGGTTGGTGAAGCGAATAAGTCTGACAGGCTCTGAAGCCGAACAAATGATTAACTCACAAATGCCTCTCGAGGAGAAAATCAAGCGCGCAGATCATGTCGTTTGGAATAATGGCGACCGTGCGACGCTCATGGAACAAGCGAAGGGTCTTGTTGCGCTTTGGCAAGAGCAAACATGGAAGAAAAGCTAAAGGTCTCGACCTCGCAGACAGAAACAGTAGAGGCAGGAGTCTCGCCTGCACGCACCCAAAGCGCAGCGGACGCTTCGCAAGCCTCCAAGACGCGATCCAACGAAAAGGACAAGCTAAAAACCGGCCTCGCACTTGATCTGAACGAGCTGCAAGAATCCTCGGGTGAAGAACTCGAGGCCTTGGCGCGCGATTTGGATGTTTATCTACACCCTGCGCGGTCGCGGCATCAGCACCTTCTCGATATCGTCCGCGCGGCATTAGCAACAGACGCCCCTGTCACTGCAGAAGGTTTCCTCGATCAGGTGGGCGATTCCTTTGCCATGTTGCGCTGGCCGAAATTGAACTTTCTGCCGGTTCCGGAGGATGTTTGCGTATCTCGCGCCCTCATTGAACAGCATCATCTGCGGCCTGGGCAAAAGATTGCAGGGATAGTGCAATTGCCAGGTCAACGCGGGAAGTTTCTCTCTCTCGAGAAAGTTACAAGAATCGAGGGCCAGCCAGCTAAGGAATGGACGGAGCCAACCGACTTCGACAAGCTAACGCCGCAGTTTCCGCAGGGCAGGATCATGTTGGAAAATCCGAAGACGAATTCTCTCACTGCGCGCGCGGTGGATTTGCTGGCACCACTTGGGCACGGACAGCGTGGGCTTATCGTGGCGCCGCCGCGAGTGGGCAAGACCATCTTGCTAAAGGAAATCGCCAAAGCAATTCGGGTAAATCATCCTGACATTGTTCTTATCTTGCTTTTGGTGGACGAGCGGCCGGAAGAAGTGACGGACTTGGAGCGGGAAATCGACTGCCAGATCTACCATTCCAATTTTGACGAAAGCGTGCAGCGACACGTGCAAGTAGCAGAGATGGTGATGGAGCGCGCCAAACGCCTCGTGGAAATGAGGCAGGATGTTGTGCTTTTGCTCGACAGTATCACGCGGCTTTCGCGCGGATACAACAACATGCAGCCGGGCAGGGGACGAATCATGTCCGGTGGCGTAGAGGCGAAGGCGTTGACCAAGCCAAAGAAATTTTTCGGCTCTGCGCGCAATGTGGAAGAAGGCGGCAGTCTCACCGTGCTTGCGACCGCTTTGACTGAAACTGGCAGTCGAATGGACGAATTGATTTTCGAAGAATTCAAGGGCACCGGTAATATGGAGTTGCATCTTGATCGTGCCCTCCAGGAGAAACGGCTATACCCGGCGATCCACCCGATGCTCTCAGCGACCCGGCGCGAGGAGCTGTTGTATCATCCCGATGAATGGGAACGCGTGCTGATGCTGCGCAAAACGATGGCAGCGCTTCCGCCTCTCGAAGCGATGGAAAAGTTGATTGATAATCTGAATGCGACCAAAACCAACGCTGAATTATTGCTGAGCGGATTGCGTTGACGCGAAACGTGATTACGGACTCCGCGCAGCTCGCGAGTTTAATTGAGCAAATCGAAACTGCCGATCGAATCGCAATCGATACCGAGGCGGACAGTCTTCATTCATATCGGGAAAAGCTTTGTTTGCTCCAGATCAGCGTCCCGGCGCCGGGGTCTACGGCCAACAGTGTTGATACCGACCTTAGCACGGCCCCAGGCCGTGAATCCGCGCGGCCTGTTTGCGATTTTATGGTCGATCCACTGGCCAATACCGATCTGGAGCCATTGCGTCGTGCGCTGGAAGCCAGGGAAATTGTCTTGCACGGTGCCGATTACGATCTACGAATGCTGCGTCGCGGTCTGAATCTGGCAGCGAAGCGAATCTTCGACACACTGATCGCAGCTCGTCTCCTTGGCATTCGCGAATTTAGCCTCGCTGCGTTGGTGAACCGTTATTTCGGACTTACCCTCCTGAAGGGTTCGCAAAAGGCGAATTGGGCACAACGACCTTTGCCGACGCGCATGGCGGAATACGCGATCAATGATGTGCATTATTTGTTGCCCCTCGCCGAAAAATTGGAAGCAGAGTTGGATCGTTGCGGGCGCCGGGATTGGCTGCAGCAATCCTGCCAACGTGCAATCGAGCTAGCGGCCATGGCGCGGACCCGTAATCAGGATGAACTCTGGCGTATTCGCGGATCTGGCGTACTCCGTGGACGCGCCGCTGCGGTACTTCGCGCGCTTTGGCAATGGCGGGAAAGAGAAGCAGAAAAGGCAGATCGCCCGCCGTTTCACATTTTGCGGAATGAGGATCTTTTGAAGGCTGCAGCGAAATTCGCCTCAGGAAGTGTCCCTGACTATAGACATTTTTCATTTCGCCGTCGTCAGGCGTTTCGAGAGGCAGCACAAGCCGCATTGCAGGCGCCTGAATCGGAATGGCCAGTTTCGCGTCGCCGCTCCGGAACCCGACCGACCACTGAGATAGTCCAACGCGCAGAAGAATTGTGGCGCCGGCGCAACAAGTCTGCTGAGGAACTGGGGCTGGAACCTTCTTTCATTGCACCGCGAAGCACGCTCGAGGCAATCGCCGCGGATTGTGCGCGAGCCCCGGCATTGCTGGTCCGGTGGCAGCGCGAGTTACTAGCTGTCTCAGTTTTTGGCAACGAGAAGCCCGTAAACCCGCAGCCGGGTTCTACGTCATAAACTTAGTGCTATGATAGCCAAGCTCGGTCTTTGCTTGGGCCGTTTGTGCCATTCTTAAAAGGCCAGGAACAAAATTAAACTTTTCAAGAAACTTCGCTGCGCCGTTTCCGGATAAGTACCTTGTAGGGGTGTAAATAATCCTTGACCTAGCAAGGTTTAGGCGTCAAAAAGCCCGCCGGAATTAGGTCCTTCGACCAACGTGTCCATGAACCGCCAGCTTCGTCTCCTTGCTTTCATAGCGATCATCGCGTCGTTTTCGACTTGGTTCCCCAGCCGGCTGAACGCCGCTTCGACTAACGAAGCGCGGGTCACGCGAGTAAAAAATCACGTTCAATTGGCAGATTCTAAGAACGCCGCGCATCGGGCTTCGGTAAGCGACATCATCCATGAGGAGACTGTTGTGCGAACCGGCAAGGGTTCGCGCGCTGAGTTGGGTTTTTCTGACGAAACCGTTGTGCGGATTGCCGCCCATACTGGATTTGATTTCAATCGTGGGACGCGCGGTCTGAATCTTAGGGAGGGGGCAGTGCTTGTTCAGGCTCCAAAGGAGGCAAATGGGGCGACAATTCACGCAGGCAGCGTTGCGGCAGCCGTGGCAGGCACCACTGTGATGATCGAGTATCATCCTGGCTTCTATAAGTTTTTGGTGTTGGAAGGCACCGCGCGATCATATCGCCCCGGACATGTTGGCGATTCGGTTCTCGTTCGCGCGGGGCAAATGGTGTTCGGCAACCCGGAGACTGCGCTCAGCGATCCGGTAGATGTCGATATTGACCGCTTCATGACGACAAGTCGCTTCATCACAGATTTTCCTCCGCTGCGCAGCCAAAAATCGATCGTGGGAGAGAGCCAGAAGCAGCAGCGCGAAAAATCGAACAAGATCCTAATTGATACAAACCTGGTCATTTTTGGAGGCGGCACACAAGTGTCGGTTGTCGGCCAGGAGCAGACCGGCACGGTGGATCACAAAACTGCAGCACTAGTGACACCACATCGAGTGCCAAGCCTGAGTTCTAATGCAGCTCCGGCCCTACCCTAGCGACCCGATATGAAAAAATCTTTTGCGCAAATCTTTTGGGGCGCAGCCATCGTCCTGTTTTGGCTTGTCGGCGCAGCGCCGTTTGTTTCCGCAGCACAACTGGACCAAGCGCAGGTATCCCAGGTAATCCAGGACGTGCGGTTATTGGAAGCTCATGGCGCGCCGCGTCCTGCCGTGGTGAATGCCAAAGTCACCCAGGGAATGGGAGTGCGCACGGGCGTGGAATCGCGCGCGGAACTGACCTTCACCGATCTGACGTTAACGCGACTCGGTGCGAACACGATTTTCAGTTTTAAACAGGGGGCGCGTGAACTTGATCTGACGAGTGGTGCGGTTCTCCTGGAGGTGCCGCCCAAAGCACCGGCAGTCAAGGTCAGCACATCCGCCGTCACGGCAGCGGTCACAGGAGGGACGGCTCTTTTTGCCACAGGCCCGCCGACGAAATTCATGGTCCTGGAAGGGATCGGAACGTTTTTTCCCAACGGTCATCCTGAAAGAGCCGTCACCGTGCATAGCGGTGAGATGATGATGATGACAGCAAACGGGCGAATGACGAAACCAGAGAAGTTTGATGTAAAACTCGTGGTCGAGACGTCGCGTCTGATTAAGGATTTTCCTCCGCTGGAGAATCTGCCGTTGATCCTGGCTGTGATGAACCAGCAGCTCGCCGCGCAGCTATTGGCCGGGACAACCACTCAGCCTCTTGCGAGAAATCTCGTCGACGTGATCGGCACGACCGATCAAAACGTCAATGCAAACCCGGTTGTTTTGGTGAGCATGTCGACGCCGAATCCAACTCCGCCCATAACGCCAACGCCGCCGCCCATAACGCCCACACCGCCGCCGCCAACACCGACGCCATCGGCATCGGGAACACCAATTAAGTTCGGTACGCCAAGCACCATTACTTCCCCGAATCCTTATGTGATAACGAGTGGCACGGTCATTACGACAGATCCTTCGATCACCACTAACGGCGTCACTGATTACGGCAAAATCTATCGCGGACGATCGATTGACGGTCAGATTTCCGCGTGGGCCTTTGGATCTACATCGGCTTTTGACACCGCAAGCGGCTTCGACGCGTTAATCGGCGATGGTTCGGGAGCAGCCTTCAAGTTCACTGCTCTCCAGCTAAACGGTGATCCAACCATCGATACGGCAAATGGTGAAATCAATCTGGGCCTGATCGCCGTTAACAGCATTACTTCCGGCGGTCCTGGCGGTGTATTAACCTTCGAAGGCATCCGCGGTCTTTTGCTGGCGACGCAGAACGGGCCAATTACCCTGGGCCCCGGGATTTCATTCTCCGGCTTACACGACTTGACGATTTACGCTCGCGGTTCCAGCAGTGATTTGACCCTTGGCTCCGATATCAGCACAACAAGCAAAGTCAGTCTCTTTGCCCAGCGCGACATGTCACTGACGTCGAGCATTACCACGGAGGATCTATACGCGTTCGTTGGGCGCAACGTTTCGATTGACGGCCAGGCGACCATCCATGCTCCAACCATTACTCTGTTCGCTGGACAGAACCTGAATTGGAACGGTCAAACCTCTGATGAAACGGCATTCAATTCTAGCGGAAACGTAAGTATCTCCGCCGCTCAGATGCTTAACATTGCGAATGATCTGACCATTATTCGACGAAATGGAGGAATTACTTCGGGTCTCAACATCCTGCTCTACGCCGGCACCGATTTGCTGGTGGGTGGCAACCTCTCAATCGCCACCGATATTAGTAACTTAGAAACCGGAGCTAATATCGATGTCTTGGCGAATAGAAATCTCACGGTTGGCGGATCGCTTGCGTTGGAAACCTCGACGACTGCACAATCAGGAACCGGTGCTAACATCGATCTTCGCGTCGGCGGCACCTTGAGCGCGGCCGATTTGTTTCTTGGGGTCGAGCTCGGAGTGCAGGCTCCGCAACAGAACGGTGAAAATGTGACACTTTTCGTCGGGAACAATCTGATCGCCCACAACGAAGCCAACTCTGGTGGAATCGACCTCGAGATAATTACTCCCGTTCAGCAAACCGTTAACTCCGGTGCGAACATTTTCTTAAGCGTCGGAAACAATCTAACTACCGACGCCGGCGGCGATACCACGCTTTTCATTAACAACAACAACAACGAAGTTGTTAATGGGGCGAACATTCTCGCCGCAATCGGAGGAAACCTGAACACAAACAATCTGACGCTTGAGCTCTGGAACAACAATGGGGGAGAAATCGGGACTGGAGGCATTGTTAGCCTGACCGTGGCCGGTAACGTAACCGCTCACGGCGACGCTCTCTTCGACATTCAAAACAACGGCGGAACAATGGATCAGATTACGGGCATTGCCGTCGCAGCGGAGAACATCAGCGCGAATTCTTTGACGGCTCAGATCGATAACCGCGGGGGTGGTGTCATTAGCGTTGGAGGCGTTATCGAAATGGATGTTGCCGGCAACGCAAACGTCGCTAACGACGCGACAATTGCGTTCTACGGTAGCGATGGAGCGGCGGCCAGCGGGATTATTATTAACGGTGGTAATTACAATGTAGGCGGCACGTTTCTCACCTATATGGACGGGAATGGAGTGATCGCATTTAATAATGCCAGCGCTCACGCCGATATACTGAAAGCCGGAGTTTTCGGCGCAAACGGAGTGCTCAATATCGGCGGTGGCACGCTCTCCGCTGATATGATGTTGAAACTTTACGCGCCGGGGAGTAATGGCGAACTCAACTTCGTTTCGAACGTCACGCTTGGCGGGAACAGCATAAAAATTCTCGCGGCGAATTCGATTACGATTTTCGACAACGTAGTCGTGACTATTGGCGGCAAGGCTCCGGCTGATGTTTACACAAACAACGCGAACTATACGGGCTTCGGCGGTAATGGTTCCACCACCGGGACGTTTGCCGGCTCGGGTGCGAACAGGCCGCAGCCACTCTCAAAGGCCCCGCCGTTTGATGCTCCGTCACCCGGCAACCCGAGCAATGGGAAGAGGTCCAGGACAGTCATCAACGTTCCAAACAGCGGGCAGTTGCTTTCTCTGCTTGATGGTGGTGTTCCTGGCCCTGATGGAAGGCTTAGGCTTCCCCGCGATAAACACCGCCATGCGGCCAACGCCGATCGCCTCAATGTTAATCGTATGATAAAAGCAGACCGCGATATGGCGGATATTCGGCATATGCGCGATCGCGGAGTAATCAATAATCGCCTTGGTTCCGGCGCGAGAGCCTTCTAGTTATTAGGTAGTTGGCATTTTCAACCTGCTCATCGATATGGCTGAGAAAATTAACGGCATCAAGGGCGAACCAGGCAGCAGGTGGTCGCGCTTGTGAGACTTTGCTTTGACCCTCATTCGTGCAGGTTCGTTACGACATTGTGCGTGCTCGTTTTTATCTCGGCAAATGAGGGCTCCGCGCAGACGGCGAACCAGGCGCAGTTGACGCGCGAGCAGGCTCCGTCCGCCTTTCCTTCCACGGTCCCTCCAAGCGGTGCAGAAGGGGGCAACGTCGCCGCCGCGCCCGGCGATGCCGATCTCGGCGAACAGCAAATCCTCAAGCGCGTCGAGGGGTATCAACCGTTCACGATCTCCGCTGGCGCGCCATTTTACTGGACGTCAAACGTTGCCCTTACACGGAGCGGCGAGCAGAGCGATTTTGTCGTCGCCCCGGCAGCAGCGGCCTTTTACGAGCCGCGAATCACCAGCACGCTGTACGGACTGGTCGATGTCCGTGAGCAGCTGTTTTATTACGATCGATTCGACAACTTCAATTTTGGAAGCTTTGACGTTGAAGTCGGCTTGAGATATCTCGTGCCGCAGTGGCATAATCTGCTTTTGCGCGTTGATTATGACTACAACCGGCTGACCGAGAAAAACAGCTTTGCGGCTTTCTTTCAAAACCACGCCTTCATCATAGACGCCTCCGTTCCGTTTCAGCTTGATCGCGCTCAGACGCTTACTTTGGGCGCGTTTGCAAATATCAGCGCTGCCGCCGAGGAGTCCGGCCAGCCACCAAACATCAATGCGATTTCAGCGCAGCGAAGCGATTATGGGACCTATCTCAGTTATTCGGCGGCTCTCACCCGCTCCTTTTTCATCAACGCCATTGGTACTGTCGTGGTGCGACAGTATTATGAAGGAGGCCGCGATGACATCAGCGAAATTCTCGCGCTTACCGCAAACTACCGCGTGAACAAATATCTTACCTTGAGCGCGGTGAGTACCTTGGCAGCCAGCCAATCGAACCAAAGCGTCTTTGATTACCAAGTGGCCAACCTTGGTGGCGCAGTGGCCCTCCAGGTGAAATTCTAGAATTCCGCGATCACTATCCCGGGCCGACCCCCAAAGCACCTACGGAATAACCAGGGTCTGGCCCACCGTGAGTTTTTTGGGATCGCGAATACTCTTCCTGTTCGCGTCCAGGATCTCTTTCCAGCGCTTGGGCGATTTATAAAACTTTCGCGAAATGGAGAAGAGCGTGTCGCCTGATTGCACGACGTAGCTTCGGTTTCCTTTCTTGGGAGCGGTTTTTTTTGAGCTGGTGTTGTCTTCCTGCAATCTATCGGTCACATTTCGCGCCGGCACGGCGCGCGCTTCAAGTTCTTTGTGCAAATCAAGATTTTCGTTTCGCAAACGGGCCGCCTCCGATCGAGTGATGACGGAATCGCCAGACAACGCCGTCAGAGCGGCGATTTCATCACGTTTTATCGAGTTTGTGACATCAGTGGCATGGGCGCCGGTCGGACTTAGTGCGAGACAACGCCTGAAATGATGCAGCGCGCTGACAGGGTCGTTCAGCTTGTCGTCATAAAGAAGAGCCAGCTTGTAGTGAACCTCAGCATTCCGAATGCTTTCGGAATCATCGAGCGCCGCCTCATACAAGTTAATCGCGCGCGCAAAGTCTCCCTGGGCGGATTTGGCGTCTCCGTCCTGGATTAGCTGCGCATGGCGCGAGCCCCCCAGGCGATCACATGCAGTTAAGCCAACAAGCAAAAGGATCGACAACCAAACCCAGGCCGCATTCATCATCCCCGGCAATGGAAAAAGCGAGCACACAGGTCGAATCTTGTCAGCGAAGGACATTGTCGCCAATTTGCTTACTTGTGAGCCCACGCACATTTCAATTCTTTTTCGTTATTGGAACGTTAATTTTGCTTCCAGCGGCGCGTGTACATGGAGCCCTTTCCATCGGAGCAACCTACCCGCTCAGTTTTGTTGATATTGATGGAAACAAACATTCTACAGCTGACGGACATGTGACCGTAATTGTGCTGACCACCCCTGCAGACAGAGAAAAGGCACACACCGTGGGTGACCGTGTCCCGGAACATTGCCTGGGCAACCCGGATTACAGAATGATTACAATTATTCGTTTTGCGAGAAGACATACTGTGGTTGGGCAAAGGATCGCTAAGGCACTAATCCGGCACCGGATGAACGAAGAAGCAAAACGGCTTCAGGCCCGATATGACGGAAAGAAGATTGCACGTGATGCGCGGAAAGATATTTTCGTTGCGACCGATTTTGATGGATCGGTGTCGTCACACCTTGGCGAGCCGGAGGGAGCAACAGATTTTCGCGTTTTTGTATTCGGACGAAATGGCGAATTAATCGCTCAATGGCATGGAGTCCCAAGTGCCGAACAATTCGCTGCCGCGGTAAAGTAGTAGCATTAACACCGTGGCTTCAGGTCGATGAGAAACACGACGGTGCGAGCTGAACCGTTTTAACGGTTTACGGCCTGAATCTAAAGAAAGCCGTTGAAACGGCTTCCATTTCACGACAGTGTGCGATGCACCGGGCTAAAGCCACGGTGTTAACTGAAGCCCCCTTAATATTTGGGCACGTTTGGATCGATTTGGTCCGACCACGCATCGATTCCACCTTCGAGGTTGTAAACATTGGCAAAGCCACGCTGCTGCAGCAGTCGGACGGCCTGCGCGCTGCGCTTTCCAGTGTGACAATGAACTACGATCGGTCGCTCGCCGCTCAGTTCGTTTAATCGTTCGGAAATTTCTCCCAAAGGGATCAGTTTTGCGCCATCAATTCGGGCAATTTCGTATTCGAACGGTTCCCGCACGTCGATTAATTCGAATGGCTCTTCTGCATCTATCTTCCGCTTTAGTTGGTGTGGAGACATCTCCGATATCTCTCCCTCGTCGCGCACTCCGCAAAACTGTTCGTAGTCAATCGGTGAGAAGATTGTTGGATTCTCACCGCAGACGGGACATTGCGGGTCGCGCCGCAGATTGAGTTCGCGAAATTTTACCTTAAGCGCATCGAAATGAAGAAGGCGTCCAACGAGTGAGTCGCCGATGCCCAAAATTAGTTTTAATGTCTCAATTGCCTGCAGCATTCCGATAATCCCGGGCAAAACGCCAAGCACTCCGGCTTGCGCGCAGTTCGGAACGGACTCTGGCGGGGGCGGCTCTGGGAAAAGGCAGCGATAGCAGGGTCCGCCCAGATGGGGGGCGAAGACCGTTGTCTGTCCCTCAAACCGGAATACTGAACCGTACACATTCGGCTTGTTCGCGAAAACACAGACGTCGTTTGACAAATATCGCGTCGGAAAATTATCCGATCCGTCAACAACCACGTCGTATCTGGCGACAAGTTGAGATGCGTTTTCACTGGAGAAACGGCACTTGTGCAATTCGGTCTCAATCTGGGGATTGATGTCGTGCAAGCGGTCCCTTGCCGACTCGAGTTTGCCCCGACCGATGTCCTTTGTTCCGTGAAGAATTTGCCGCTGAAGATTGGACAGATCGACGTCGTCGAAATCGACAATGCCAAGGGTGCCGACGCCGGCGGCTGCCAGATAAAGCGCGGCCGGCGATCCAAGTCCTCCGGCGCCGATGCACAAGACTCGCGCAGCTTTGAGTCGATTCTGACCCTCGGATGTAACCTCGGGCATGATGAGGTGACGCGAGTAGCGTTGCAGTTCTTCAACGCTCAATCGCATCGCGCCGCTGCGATCGTCATCAATAATGCTTCCCTTCATGCCACGACCCTATAGTAGCACAACCTGTTCGCGCTCTCTCTGGAGGAGAAGCTGTCAGTCCTCGCGCAGCTCTATTCCTTGACCGTTACTGGCGTGCCCACCGGAGCGTTTTCGAAAAATCTTACCGCCATCTGCCCTGGCAGACGAATGCAACCGTGCGACGCGGCAAACGGCGGAACGTAACCCTGATGCATCGCGTAGCCGCCGCGGAAAAACATCGCATACGGCATTCGGGCGCCGTCAAAATGTGTGCCGGACGGCTGGCGATCTTTTCGGGAATCAATGTTTGATCTGACGACGTTGCCGTAATCATCCACATAATCACCAAATACCGTCGAGACATGGCCCATGTCCTTTGAAACCACAGTGTAATGGCCGGGCGGGGTAGAAAACCCGGGTTTTCCCGTGGAGACAGTCGCTTCGCCGACGAGACTCTTGCCCTTGTAAAAGTACGCTTTCTGTTCGCCGATATGAACAACAATCTTCGCGGGGCCGGACGCGTCCTCACCATGCCACCAACCCACCTCAGTGGCGCGTGGGAACGGGCCTTCCGGCAAAGTCTCGCAACCGTAAACGATTAGGGCGATTAGGCCTGCGCCTGCAATGCGGACAAAACAGCGAGGATTCATGAGGGCGGCTATTTATCCGCGTTTAGTTAGGCCGCTTCAACTAAATTATGCGGGCCAATCTGGCAGGGGCTTTGCCCTTATATTTGCCACTCACCATCCCCGTTTGACGCTGTGGGCTTGTCCCAATACGCTCTGCGTGATGCAGACTGTGCAACCACCCATTAATTTGGAGAATTGGATCGAAGAAAACCGCGAGAAATTTAAACCGCCGGTAAGCAATTGTTATCTCTATGACGGCCGTGATTTTTTCGTGATGGTAATTAAAGGGCCGAATGCGCGGAACGATTTTCACCTCGTTGATTCGGAGGAGTATTTCTACCAGCTGAAAGGCGACATCAAGGTGCGCGTTCGCGAAGGCGACCGCATCGTGGACCACATTGTCGGAGAAGGCGAAACATTCTTTATCCCGCCGAATGTGCCGCACTCGCCACAGCGGCCGCCGGATACGATTGGTGTCGTGGTTGAACGGCGCCGGCCGCCGGGAGAAAAGGAACACGTGATATTTTACTGCGAGAATTGCGGCGCATTAGTGGAAGACATTCATTTCGACTGCGCAGATATCGTTGAGCACTTCAGCCAGGCCATGCTCGATTTCTGGAATGACGATAAGCGGCGTACCTGCAATAAGTGCGGCGCGAAGGTCGAAAAACCGCAGCCGGTGAAATCGCTGTAGAAGCTCGAGCAGGAGCAAGAAACACAGTGCGATTCTCTCCGATTTCGACGTTGGGCGTTGAACGTTGAGCATTGGACGTTTGCTCCTTTGGAATGAAAATCGACCTCCATACCCACATTCTGCCGCGGGATTGGCCGGACCTCGACGCGAAATACGGTTACAGCGGATTCGTCAGGCTTGATCATTACAAGTCTTGCCGCGCTCGGATGATGATCGGAGACCGCGTCTTCCGCGAGATTACGGACAACGTTTGGGACCCGAAGCGCCGGATCGAGGAGATGGACTCTGCTGGCGTTTCAATGCAGGTGCTCTCCACCGTGCCAGTGATGTTTAGTTATTGGGCGAGGCCGAAAGACGCTCTCGATCTTTCAAGATTCTTAAACGATCACATCGCAGAAGTCGTCAGGGAAAATCCAAATCGCTTCGCGGGTCTTGGGACGGTCCCCTTGCAAGATGTCGATCTGGCCGCCCAAGAAATCGAACGTTGCGTTAGCCAGCTAGGTTTGCGCGGAGTTGAAATCGGCACACATGTCGACCCAAACGAACATTGCCACGGCTCAGATTGCCGAAACCTCGATCATCGATCGCTCGACGTTGTCTGGAAAACCGCGGAGCAATTGAACGCCGCTGTCTTTGTCCATCCGTGGGACATGATGGGCAAGGAGCGAATGCCGAAATACTGGCTGCCCTGGCTTGTCGGCATGCCGGCTGAAACGTGTCTTGCGATTTGTTCGATGATCTTCGGGGGCGTTTTTGAGCGATTTCCAAAATTACGTGTCGCTTTCGCCCATGGAGGTGGCGCATTTCCATTCACCATCGGCCGCATCGAGCACGCCTTTCATGTTCGACCCGATTTGCTCGCGATTGACAACAAGATCAATCCTCGAAGTTACCTGGCCACTGACAGAGCGCCTGCGCGGTTTTATGTCGATTCACTGGTTCACGACATCGAGGCATTGAAAATCCTGCTCAAGCTATTTGGTCCGAAACGCGTCGCGCTCGGCTCCGATTATCCGTTTCCGTTAGGTGAAGCCAAATCTGGTGAGCTAATCGAATCGACGGAGTTTTCGACCGAAGAGAAAGCACAACTGCTTTCTGGGAGCGCCCGCGAATTTCTCGGCTTGGCAACGTGATCCGTTAAAGCGTTGAAGCGGGTATAACTTTTCTGCGTGATCCGAGTTTTACCGCTTCACCGTTCCACTTTTCAACAAGCCCAAAGCGTCACATTTCGTGTCTGATAGCCCAAAGATCGTGAAAGACGGACCTGAATAATGACTCTTTCAGGAACGGGACACCAGGTGATCCACCCGTACCTTTCTTGGCCCCGATGGTTCGCTCCACCAGTTTAATGTGCCGGTAACGCCACTCCTGCAGTCCTTCGTCAAAATCGGTCATCAATTCGAAGAGAATCGAGCATTCAGGCGAATTCTTGTAGAGCCGCAGAATTTCCGCCTGCACGCGCTCATCGGCTTCATTTGGTTTGGTCACGTCGCGATTCTTCAAGTCTGCTGGAATCTGCGCGCCACGGGTGGCAAGAAAATCATAGAAATGATCGATCACGCTCCGTTCTCCAAGCAGTTTCTGTAACCGATCGTACCCTGGGAAATCAGGCTTCAGATAATGGAGTGTCGATGCGCGTTTGTATCCCAGCGCGAATTCAATTTCACGAAACTGCACAGATTGAAATCCCGACGCCGTCTCGAGCCGGTCCCGAAAACTTGAGAACGACGACGGCGTCATGGTTTCAAGAATATCCACCTGGGCGACCAGGACCTTCATAATTGTGCGTACGCGTTTGAATGCGTGAATCGCGCCGAAAAGATCGCCCGCGGAAAAATCTCGATTTATCTTTTCGAACTCATGCAGCAACTGCTTAAACCACAGCTCGTACGTCTGATGAATGATGATGAAGAGCGTTTCATCGTGCTCCGGCGGCGTGGAACGAGGTTTTTGAAGCGTCAGCAGCTTCTCCAGATCAAGATAACTCGCATAAGTTAGGGGCGGCATTTCCGAATGCTCGCACGCAACAAGAGCGCGCGTCAACGTGCGATGTTCGATCCGCTCCGGAAAGATCCGCGCTTTGAAAAGCTCGCGCATTTGGACGACAAATAGCGCCTCAATCAAGCCGTTCGAGACCTTAAGACGGGGATTGTCGATCTGATATTTGGAGAACGCGCTGCGCTCCCAGTGAGCTGTTGTCTCGACTTCCTCCGAAAGAAGCCGCTAAATAGGTGCCGCGATGGATCTGAAGAAATTCTTCGGGGAATTGCGGCGGCGAAACGTTTACAAAGTCGCGGTCGCGTACGCGATCGTCGCCTGGCTGTTGGTTCAGGTGGCCACGCAAGTCTTTCCATTTTTCGAGGTCCCCAACTGGGCGATCCGACTGGTCGTATTGCTCCTGGTGATCGGGTTTGTCGTCGCGCTGGTCTTTTCCTGGGCGTTCGAGTTGACCGCCGAAGGGCTCAAGCGCACAGAAGATGTGGATGTTACCAAGTCGGTCACCAAAAGCACCGGAAGGAAACTCGATTTTGTCATCATCGCCATCCTGCTCCTGATCATCGGCATATTTGCTTATCAACGGTTCGCTGGACAAAAAGTCAGGTCCGCCGCGGGATAACAAGTCCTGGAGAAAAGCATTGCCGTTCTCCCGTTTGAAAACCGAAGCGAAGACAAAGCAAACGCCTATTTTGCCGATGGCATCCAGGACGAAATCCTGACCCGCTTATCAAAGATCGCCGATTTGAAGGTGATCTCGCGCACTTCGACGCAACATTACAAGAGCGCGCCGGAAAACTTGCCGGAGATCGCAAGGGAACTAGACGTGGCCCACGTTGTGGAAGGCAGCGTGCAAAAGAGCGGTGACGGCGTGCGCGTGAATGTGCAGCTAATCAAAGCCGCCAACGATTCCCATCTCTGGGCCGATACCTTTGATCGCAAATTGACCGACATCTTCTCAGTCGAGAGTGAGGTGGCCAAAGCCATCGCCAATCAGTTGCAAGCAAAACTCACCGGTCAGGAAGAGCAAGTCATCGCCGCCAAACCGACAGACAACCCTGAGGCTTACGATGCCTATCTGCGTGGTCTGGCTTACTCAGTGAAGGCTGGGAACCTACCGGGCAACGCGCTTGGCGCACAGAAATATCTCCGAGAAGCGGTGCGCTTGGACCCGAAGTTCGCCCTTGCTTGGGCGCTTTTATCATACGTGGAAGCGCGGGGCTACATCACAGCGACTCTTCAACCAACGGTCGCGCTGCGTGAAGAGGCGCGGCAGGCCGCCGATACCGCTCTCACTCTTCAGCCCAATCTCGGCGAGGCCGTGTTGGCCAAGGGCTATTACCACTACGCCTGCCTAAAGGATTACGACACCGCGGTGCGTTACTTTGAGCAAGCACGTCAGCTCCTGCCCAATAGCAGCCAGATTCCTGAATCGCTGGGCTATGTCACACGGAGGCGAGGCCGGTGGGACCAAAGCGAGAGTTACTTCAACGAAGCCGAGCGACTCGACCCGCGCAACGTTGGCCTACTCGACCAGCATGCGCTTTCCTATATGTATCTTCGGCGTTGCCCCGAAGCGCTGCGAAAGCTTGATCAGGTTCTAAATATCACACCGGACGACGTCGATATCCTCGCCGTGAAGGCGGCGATCGCACAAGCCGAAGGCGATCTGCCGCGTGCTGTTGCGCTGCTCGCTCCACTTCGCCCCGCCGCCGACCTCTTCCAAGCTTTGGAAACACAAGTTTACCAAGCGATCCTGGAACGTCGCCCTGGACAAATCATCCCTCGGCTAACGGAAATACTGGCCAAGCCTGACCCAGCGTTGGGTTACTTCAATGGCGAACTGCGCTTTTATTTGGGCTGGGCACAAGAAGTCGCCGGCGACCATGCTGCCGCCCACGAAAGTTGGCGCCAGGCGCGCACCGAACTGGAATCTTTTCTCAAAGAGCAGCCGGAAAATTCTGTTCTCATGGGAGATCTAGCGTTGACCAATATGGGTCTTGGTGACAAATCCGCCGCCTTGGCTCTGGCGGAAAAGGCCACGTCCACGGTGCCGATCGAGAAAGACGCCGTTTCCGGTTCCCGGCCGATCGAGATTCTTGCCCGGGTGGCGGCAGGCGGGGGCGAACCCGATCGCGCCATCGCCGCTTTACAGAAACTACTCTCGATACCGGGCGCAGGGGCGCTGGCTGAAAACGTGCCGCTCACTCCAGCGCTGCTCCGGCTCGATCCAATGTTCGCTCCGCTGCGCGGCGACCCGCGCTTTGAGAAGCTTGCACATTCGGACGGGAAATAAGGTAGGGCGATTGACCTCAATCGCCTCTAAATTCCAATCCGTTATTTCATGAAGCGCAAGTACTCCCGATCCCATGCTGCGGGAATGCTCTCCCGCGCCGAGTACGGCCCCGGCTTATACGCGCGCGAGGCAATACCTCGCTGGCTTAATTCGCAGACGTGCCAGTCCTGCTTGTTTACCATGTCCCAGAACTCAATGGCGTCATCGGGATCGAAATCACCCCGCTTGAACGCCTCCGGATGGAAAAACCAATCGCACAAGATCAGTGTCCGCTCCGGCGACTGCGGCAAAAGTTGATGCACCATCACGTAATCGGGGTGCAAACTCAGCAGCATGTTCGGAAAAATCGAATAATAGAAAACGAGCCGGAAATCTTCTTCACCAAATTGGTCCATCGCCAGGGCGCAGGCGTTCCCACTCATGGTCAGGCTCTTGCCTTTAGCGATACGCATGAATCCACCGAGAAACGGTCCTTCGGTCAAATCGTTTTCTGCGGAATCATACGGTGAGATTTTCGAAAGCTCCGGATGAACACCGCCACAGTGATAACACTCCGAGTAATTTTCAAAGATTAACTTCCAATTGGCTCGCACATCATATTCGATTCGTTTCGCCGAGCGAAGCGCTGACAGGTTCCAGCGCGCAAATTTTGCGCCTAACGGTTTGAACCATTCCGCCAGTGGCGCAGGGGAATCTGCCAGGTTCACAAAGATGAATCCTTCCCACGCCGCAATGTTCACCGCGTGCAATGAATAATCAGCCTTATCAAAGTCCGGCACCTCATCCATGTGGGGAGCACCGATCAATCGCCCGTCCAGCGCATACGTCCAAGCGTGATAAGGACATTGAATTGCCGCGGACTGTCCGTGTCTCTTTTCGATTAGTCGACTTCCGCGGTGGCGGCACACGTTGTAAAACCCGTGAATCGCTCCGCGTTTATCCCGAACAATGATCAAGCTCTCGCCCGCGACCTCTGCGGTAAGATAATCGCCAGCTTGCGCGATCTGACTCTGGTGCCCGACCAACACCCATTGCCTGGAAAAAATCTTCTTTTGTTCCTCTGAAAAAATCTCGGGGGAGATAAAATAGCGTTGTGACAGGCTCTTAGCGCCAGCCGCAAATGTCTCGGTCGTCTTGCGAAATGAAGGAGCTACGTTGGTCTGTATCGATGGCATTTGAGAATGCTCCATGCCGCCTACGTTCGCGTCAATGCGGTAATCGCACGCGCACCGCGCGGACCTCCGCGCCCCTCGTCGAGACGAAACCTTCTTCGCTCCGATGTGGCCTCCCTACTTGAGGACCACCTGATGAAACTCGTACCAGTCGTCGAGATTGTTTAGGTTCACCGCGTCTTTCGGAGCCGAAGCGTCATCCGCGATACCGCACGCACCCAAAACCCCCGTGCGCGTCTCGTCATCGTGAATGTAACCACGCACCGCCGAGTTGTGCTTTTCAATCGCAGCTCGATTAAGTGACTTGGCATTCTTCTTCACCCAGGCTTCGAACTCGGGATAGGTCGGCTTATTTTGCTTGATGTAATCTTTTACCGCCTGCTCTTCGAGTCCGAGCGCGGCGCAAGTCATGGCATCAAAACCTCTCCCGATGCCCGGATAGCCGGGCGCGAGTTTGCCCAGCTCCTCGAGGGAGACTTTCAGCCAGAGCCGCGGAAGATGAAGAACACCGAGTGGCCCGGCGACGCCGGAGCTGATCATTGGAACGTATATGTCGGCCATATAATGATTTTGTTAATCCTGCCTCAGGGGAATTGCAAGTTCCTGCAGTGATAGAGGCGCTTTCGCTCCCAAAAACCCGTTTTTATAAATCGCGCTGTCATGTTGAGCGAAGCGAAACATCTCGATTTGTTTCCGTTGGCGATGGGTCCAGAAATGATCCGAGATTCTTCGCTTCGCTCAGAATGACATCATGAGATGGCTTTAGTGTTGCAGGCGGCGTTCTATTCGCTCTCGATATTCGGCTTGGGCAATGGCGAGGAGATCTCAACGCGTGTAATCTTGCTGTCCGGCTCACGACTGGCCTCGAGTTCCGCTTCTTCCCTGGGATCGGTGCGCGTGCTCAAAAACAAGATCCGCGTAATCTTACCGTTAACACTGATCTTGTTCATGCTCTGGTTTAGATTGTTCGCCGCTGTTGCTGCCGCGGCCCAGCTGTCCGCTATTTTCTCCGGTGCAAGCGATGAGGTGCCGGTCTGAACGATTCTTACTTGATCATCCACAATTTTTCGCGCCGGCGTCCCGGCGGCCTTGAATTCTGGGGTAGCCGGTGTCCAATCGGGTAACACGACCGGTCCCGGCGCTTCGAGTTGCTTCTTCAGCGCGGCCTGCAGTTTTTCCTTTTCACGTTTTTCCTGCTCCTCCTGTCGTGCTTCCTCTTCTTTCGCTTGGGACAGCATGTCTGCGAGTTTCTTTTTTGTGTCCTGCGATGTCGGGCTTTGTTTCTGAAGTTCTTTGGCTTCCTTCTGCATTTCCTGCGCCTCTTTTAACATCTCCTTCAAATCAGGATCGTTCAGCGGATTATCCTGTGCGCGAAGAAGCGGCGCGAAAAGCAGGCAGCTGATCACGAGAAAAGAAAACAAGCGAGTTTGTGGGTGCATCACAGGAGAATACCAAGCCAGCTCGGTCCCTTACAATTCAAATGAACTCACTAAGGTCATCGAAGGGCTGCCAGCGCAAAATCTCCTCGAGCAAATAACGGAGCTTCTTTTTCGCCGGAGCGGTTTTCGTGCACTGTTGTATCGCGCGGCACGCATCTGTCCCGAAACTTTAAGTTGGAATTCGTAATGGACGATATCGGATAATACGATATCGTAATATATTATGAAGACTTACTTTATGATATGGGCGTGGGGCGTTGCGCTAGTTCAAGCGGCATTGGCCGGAGAAGCCGGGACGGCGGGGGTCGAACAGCGGATGCAATCTTTCACAATTATGTTAAACGGCTCGGTCTCGGATGTAACGCCGCTCTTTGGACCCGTACGCGAGGCAGAATGGGCGCCAGATTGGTCGCCGCGTTTCATTCACCCGGTACAGGGCGTACAGCGCGAGGGCGTCGTATTCACTACAAGCCCCGGCGACGGCAGGGATCGACTTTGGCTGCTTACCACATACGACGTCAGGAACGGCCGGGTGGAGTACGTAGTTGTGACCCCGGCGTTCACGGCTAACGAGATTAAGATCCGTGTGATTCCCGACCGCGAAAAGCACTGCAAAGCAACAATAACGTATCGGCGTTCGGCATTGACGCCGGAGGGAAATGAGGAGGTCGTCAAACTGAACGCACATTGGGCAGAGGAACAGCGGATTCATTGGGAAACGGCCATCAACGAAACGCTGGCGAAGGGCGGCATCCATGACTGATGTGGAATTGACGCGCGCACTCGAGCGAGGCGAGATCGCCAACGAGAGTTTCCATCATGTTTCGCACTTGCACGTAGCGTGGGTCTATCTCGCTGAATCCTCATCGGAGCAGCAGGCCGCCACTAAGATGCGCGATACGCTGCGCCGATTCGCCGCAGCCGCTGGCAAACCGCAAAAATATCACGAGACCATCACATTGTTTTGGGTCCATCTTCTCTCACGTGCATACGCGGCCAGTCGCGGAGGATCTCTGGAAGACATCGTGCATGCAAATCCGCAATTGCTGGAAAAGAATTTTCCACTCGCTTATTATTCGGCCGGGCGGCTTTTCAGTGACGAAGCGCGAACTTCATGGGTTGAACCCGATCTGAAGCCGCTTTCAACCGATGCCATTGCGACTTGTTCATCCAGTCCACCGTGCGACGCACCGAATCGGTCTTTATCTTGACGACCTCAGGGAACGTGGGTTGACCCAGGGGGAAGCGCACATTTTAGCGCTGCTTGCTCATTCCCGCCGGGCCAACGTGGCCGATCTCCACCGCGGCCTAGCACACAAGAGATCGACCTTAACCAGCATTCTTGATCGACTGGCAGCGCGCCGGTTGATCACGCGCGCAGTCGGCCAAACGGATCGCCGCACGTTCGTCGTGAGACCAACAGCAAAAGGGCGAAAGCTGGCGCAGCGTGTCCGGCGTCATTTATCCGCACTGGAACGAGCCGTTGCCCGCCGCGTTAGTGCTACCGATATCAAGCGTTTCATTAAGGTTGTCACCGCTCTGGAACAGGAAGCACATCAGCGCGTCGGCTCCAGGCGAGACCGACCGAATCGCAAGCGTAAGAAAGCGGCCGCGTAAAACTCGACGGGTTACATCGGTTTCATTGCCGCTGAGAGAGGGCGAGCAAGACCGCGAGGGCCAGAATTCCGATCAAGACGAGAGCCGCGTAAAGAATCCGGTCTTGCAGACGAGCACGGCGCGCTGCTTGCGCGTACGGGATGCGGGTGAATGTGACCATCGTATAGAGCGGCAGATACACGCCAGGCAGTGCGGCTTCGAGCAGGTGGTCGAGTTTCTTTTTTGCGCGAAATGCCCGGGACGCGGTTTTGTCGCGCATCTCAATGAAATTGCCAATGGCGAGATCGGCTAGCGCGTCGGCGTTTTCTTTTCGCCGCTCGAAATATTCGGCAAACGCGCGCTCGCGGTTGTCGGCAAATTTATCCAGGCATTCATCGAGCACGATGCAATCTTCGAACGCGGCGTTCATTCCCTGACCATAAAATGGAACGACGGCATGGGCCGCATCGCCGAGCAGGCAAACCCTATCGCGGTAATACCATGGCGCGCAACGAATCGTCACAAGCGAGCCAGTTGGGTTGTTCTTGAAATCGTCAAGGAGCGTCGGCATGAGCGGAACGGCGTCCGGAAATTCTTCATCGAAGAAGTGCCGAACATCGTCATCCGTTCTTGTTGTGGTAAAGCTGCGCGGTCCTTCGAATTCCCAAAAAAGTGTACAGGTAAACGATCCGTCCGGGTTTGGGAGCGCAATCATCATGAAGCTTTTGCGCGGCCAAATGTGGAGGGCGTTTTTCTCGATTAGCCATGACCCGTCCGGCGCAGGCGGAATGGTCAGCTCCTTGTATCCGTGCGCGAGATAACTCTCGTTGTATTGGAAACTGTCGATGTTTCGCTGCATGGAAGCGCGCACCGCGGAAAATGCGCCATCCACTCCGATTACTGCGTCACCACGCACGGCCAATTTGCCGGTCTCCGTTTCCAAACGACAGACCGCTTCGGTCAGATCGACGTCGGTACATTTGCGATTGAAATGAACGCGCACACTGGGGTACCGCTGCGCCGCTTCGATTACTGTGGTGTTAAGCGAGGCGCGCCCAATGGAGTTGATGCAGTTCTTGGGATCGACATCGTAAGGCGCGAAATGCAATGCGCCGGCTTTATCATGAATCATCCGGCCACGCATCGGGATCGCGTGACGGAGCGCTTCGTCAGCGATCCCGATCTGTTCGAGCGCATGAATCCCACGCGTCGAAATTGCCAGATTGATCGAACGTCCGCCAACAATGTTGCCTTCGCGCGGATCAGCTCGCCTCTCGTGAAGATCGACTTCGTAGCCGCGTCGCCCAAGGTACGCGGCCAGCAAACCTCCTGCGAGGCCGCTGCCGATAAGAACGAATTTAGCGGGCATCAGGAAATTCTTAACCGCGGATTACGCGGATATCACGGGTATTCGAACCCGTGATATCGTATCTCCCTTCCGAGGCACATCTAACGGCAGCAGTCCGTTGCGGCGGAAACTCCCAGAGTGGCGGACTGCGAGATTTGTCTGCGTCTCCCTACGGCGTCACCGGCTGCGTTGAATCGCTGTTGCCGATTCGCTCATCGCGTTCGGAGCCGACTTTGGTGGCTTTGTTATTGGCTGCCATCTTCGCCTTGGTTTTCGGCTTGCCTGGCTCGTAATCCTGCAGCCACGCGCTCCATTGCATGTTCTCTTTCCATGCAGTGATCCCGGAATGGCCGTAATGCTGTTCAACTTCGTATTCGTCGTCTTTTATGACAGGGCACCAGAATAATCTGCCGGCCCTGCGCCAGCCATCGAGGATGATTCCGTCCTTGAAAGGCTGGTTACGCGCAGTCACTACAAGGCAATTATTTTCGCTTGATGTGTGATCGTAGGCCACACCCCAGTGAAGAACCAGCGTCTTGGGTTTGAGTTCTTTCAAGCGCGTGCCGATATCTTGTGCCCAATGACCGCACCAACCACGTTTTCGGGCGCCGACGTTGACCAGGAAGGCTTGAAACTCCGGGTTTAAGACGACGTGATAGTCGCGTGCGAGCTTGCGCGCCGTCGTATGCGCCGTCACCGACACGAGCTCGGCTTCCTTCGGATCCACATCGGACGAAAGCCCCGCAAGCGCCTTGCTCAAATCCTTAATCGATCGATCGTCTTTGGCCCATGTCGGGTGGATCAGAACGAGGAATACGACAACCCAAAAAATGCGGCGTATTATGTTCGACATTTTCATTCGTTGGTCAGGCTTTTCGCACTTCTCGAGTGCAATTGCAACGATAACCGCATGCTTGGTAGAGGATCAGCTGAAACAGATTCATTTTCGGCGCATGCCAAGAATGCTGACGAAAAAACTAGAGAAGACTGTTTGAAAGCCAAGGGCGACGAGCGTTGCGCCAGGTACGACCAATCGCATCGTGCGAGCGTAATCCAGATGGCCAAAGTCAGTGAGCCACCATTGCCAGATTGCGGCAAGCAACAAACAGCCCCCAGCGAGGATTGCCAGCGCTGCTACGACCAGTCCTTTTTCCAAATTCACGAGTTCGAAAAAGCGTTCCAAGTGCCGGTCTGGTGGAAGGAATCCCTCGGTAACGGCGAACGTTTTGGCAAAGAGGGCGAAGAGGATCCATTGATAACCGCACAAGATGGCGAGGCTTGCGAACAACAACGTATGAGCGTCGAACGTGCTGTGCCCGATGCGCAAACCTGGCATGGCGACCAGATAACCAAGCAAACCAAAGCCGATAAATGCTCCACCGGGGATGAGAAACAGCCAACGCGGACTGCACATCAAAAAATAGCGAAATGTTCGCCAGCCGTCTCGAAACGTTTTCAGATGCGGCGCGTGCGATGTGCGTCCGTCGCGGTGCAGAGTGATGGGCACCTCGGTGATTTTTTCGCCGTGCAAGCTGGCTTTAATGATCATCTCCGTGGCGAACTCCATACCTGTGCAACGCTGGTCAAGCCGTTCGTACATGGACTTGGTAAAACCACGCAGACCGCAGTAAACGTCGTTGATTGGTGCGCCGAACCATCTTCGTGCGAGAAAGGAGAAAACTGGATTGCCAATCCAACGATGTAAAAATGGCATCGCGCCAGGCCGAATCGAACCACCACCAGCCGGAAGGCGGCATCCCTGAACGAGGTCGAATCCTTCTCTCAATTTTTCTACGATCTTCGGGAGCTCGAGGAAATCATAGCTGTCATCCGCGTCCCCGATAACGACGAATCGGCCGTTCGCCGCGGCAATTCCTCCCATCAATGCGCTGCCATAGCCTGGCTCTTGGACCGTTACGACACGCGCTCCCTCACGCTCCGCGATAGTTCGAGACAAATCGGTGCTGCCATTGTCCGCCACCAAAATTTCCCCCGCGATGCCGTGCTCGCTGAAAGCTTTCCGTGCTTTCTCGAGGCAACGCGCCAGAGTATCCTGCTCGTTGAGGCAGGGAATGACTACTGACACTTCAACGGTCTGAGTCTGATCCACGAACTGCATTGGATCCACTTTTAGTGCAACCAATCGTCAAAATCACTCTCCAATCGCAACATGGGCTGCATCTCATGCGCGCGAATGCCGCTCGTGTTTCAGCAGGGTTGATGATAGGAATGCCGTTTTCGTGACATGCACATCCGTCAGCTCGTTTACTGCGCGGTACTGATCGGAATTTTCGGCGCCTTTGCAAAAACCGTGCCGCCCATCTGGCGCGATTTGTGGCAAAAGTTTGTGAGCTGGCTTTCCGCTCTTGCCCATCACAAGACTTTGAGTTGGGTCGGATTGGGCGTGTTCGTGCTCGTGGTGCGGGCGGCGCTTCTCCCAATCTGGCCGATCCCCAAACCATCCATCTACGACGAGTTTAGCTACCTTCTGCAAGCTGACACCTTTTCGCACGGCCGCCTAACGAATCCAGCGCATCCGCTATGGCACTTCTTTGAAAGCACCTATATCCTTCAACAACCTACTTACGCCTCTCGATTCCCACCTGCGCAGGGGCTTGCGCTGGCAGTAGGACAGCTACTTTTCGGGCATCCCTGGTTCGGTGTGTGGTTGAGTGCAGGTATGCTGGCCGCAGCATTGTGCTGGGCGCTGCAAGGGTGGCTCCCCCGGGGCTGGGCGTTGTTGGGTGCGTTCATCGGCCTGGATCTTTATCTTTTCAGCTACTGGATGAACAGCTACTGGGGAGGGGCAGTTACCGCAATTGGTGGTGCGCTAGTAACTGGTGCATGGGTTCGCATCGTCCGCGCAAAGCAGTGGAGTTACGCCTGGATTTTTGGAATCGGGGCAGCAATTGTGATTTTGGCGCGGCCGTTTGAGGGATTGCTGCTCGTTGTTCCAGCACTCATCTCGCTAGGTATGGCAGACCGCACGACCCGCGTCTGGCTGCCGATGGTCATTACCGGCGTTTTGGGTGCTTCCTGGCTCGCATATGATAATCACCGTGTCACCGGTCATGCGTTGCGTCTCCCATACCGGGAATATTACGAGCAATACGAAGTTGTCCCTCCCTTTTCGATTGTGCCGACTTCCGCCACTCCGCGAACATTTCGGCATTTCGATATGGAGGTGAGGAATCGTGAAACATACGAGCGCGCACGGAGCTGGCATCTTTTTATTGATCGTCCATTGGATTGGCTCACTCTGCTGCGTTACTATTGCGGCAACCTCATCTGGTTGCTGCCGGTTGTCGTGTTTATGCCGGCGCTGTGGCGTTCAACGAAGACGCGGTTCGCCGTAATCCTGATGGCAGTCACCGGTGCAGCATCGCTGATTGAAGTGTGGTGGTATCCGCACTACGGAGCGCCGTTTCTAGCAGCGATGTTAATACTCGTGGCGCAATCGATGCGTTATCTCAGGCAATGGAAGTATCACGGGCGCCGAGTTGGCCGTTTTCTGATAAATGCAATGCCGGTTGCGGTATTTTTAGTGACCGTCACCTCAGAAGCAGAGGCGATTGCGACCCATCGGACCACAGATCAGATTCAAGCGAGGAACGCACAAAACACACAAAAGGAAAACATTGAACAAGAGTTACTGAAAAAGCAGCCGGGCCAGCACGTAATCTTTGTCAGTTATGCGGGCCTGCCCAGCCCGCATGAAGAATGGATCCATAATCCAGCGAACATCGACGCCGCTCCGGTCATTTGGGCACTGGATCTTGGTCAGACAGAGAACGAAAAGCTTCGCCATTATTATGCGGGACGATCCTTCTGGCGCTTCAAGCCTGCTCAGTCAATGACTCTCAGCCCGTATTAGAAGAGTCCCTCAGCGGCATTCACCAAACGCGAAGAAAGCTCGCATCAATTCCATTGAGAGTACAGTGTCGCCTATCTCTATATGAAAGGCCGATCTCGCCAGCTATTCGTTCCACTCATTTGCATTTTCGCAATCGTACAATCGCTGACCGCGCAAGAAGCAAACGCTGACAAGCCGAAGCAGTTCATTTATGTGTTGCGCCTCGTTCCGCGGTTATATGCGGATTCAGTCTGGACAAGAGAAGACGATGCTGTGCTCAAGCGGCATTTTGCTCGGTTTCAGGACGCCACCAAGTCAGGCCAATTGATCCTTGCGGGGCGAACATCGGAATCAGGCGACAAGACGTTTGGCATTGCGATTTTTGAGGCGCCCGATGAAGACGCAGCGAGAAAATTCATGCAAGAAGATCCGGCAGTCGCGGGCGGATTGATGACCGCCGAGCTGCATCCGTTCGCAGTCGCCCTGCAACGCAAGAATCCGTAGAGACGCCGTTGCAATCGACTGAGCTACTATTGATGCTGAGCCAGAATCCTCGCAAAACGCCAGACTTCGTGAAAGGTATTATAGAGTGGGGTAGGGGCGACGCGGATGACGTTGGGTTCGCGAAAATCGCATTTCACACCGGCGGCTTCGAGCTCCTTTAACAATTCTTTCGGGTGCTCATGAGCCAGGATCGACAATTGGCAACCGCGCGCATCGGGCTCAGGGGGTGTGATCACGGTAAATTTTTTCGATCCATTTTCCGTTAACAAGAATTCGAGATATCCGGTAAGCCTGACCGACTTTGTCCGCAGGGCCTCCATTCCGCCCGCGTCGTCGAAGATCGCAAGAGAGGCACGCAACGGCGCCATCGCGAAAATCGGCGGATTGCTAATCTGCCAGCCATCAGCCGACGAAACCGGGACAAATTCAGGTTCGAGATGTAATCGGAACCGCGTGTTGGGATCGTTACCGAACCAGCCGGCGAGCCGCGGCAATTTCCTGTTGGTCGCATGACGCTCGTGCACGAATGCTCCTGCGACTGCGCCGGGACCGGCGTTGAGATATTTGTATGAACACCAGACAGCGAAGTCGACGTTCCAATCATGAAGTGAGAGGGGCACGTTCCCAATGGCATGGGCAAGGTCGAACCCAACGACGATGTCCTGTGCCTGTGCTGCAGCAGTGATTCTGTCGACATCGAACAATTGACCCGTGAAAAAGTTCACACCGGCGAGGATCACAACTGCGAATTGATCGGCGTGCTTCTGGATCAGATCGACAATGTCTTCTGTTCTAATTGTAAACTCGTTCTTACGCGGTCGTGCGAGAATAAGCGCGTCTCTTGGATCGAGGCCATGATGCGCGATTTGCGTTTTGATCGCATAGGTGTCGGAAGGGAACGCCGGCTCTTCCATCAAGATCTTGAAACGCGATTTGGTCGGCCGATAAAACGTCGCCATCATCAGATGAAGATTCACCGTGAGGCTGTTCATGCAGATCACCTCCAACGGGTTCGCGCCGACAAGGCGCGCGGTCGGTTCGCGCAATGCTTCGTGATAGGTGTACCAGGGCGTGCCGGTCGCGTGATGCGCGTCGACCCCAAGCTTCGCCCAGTTGTCTAATTCTTCTTCGACAATCGCCCGGGCCGCTTTCGGCATCAGGCCTAACGAATTGCCGGCAAAATAGATCAGCGGTCTGTCATCCTTGCCAAGCGGGAGATGAAATTTCTGCCGAAAATGCCGCAACGGATCCTCGGAATCGAGTTGCAGCGCGAATTGCTCCTCAGCGGAAAAAGTCATGGTTGATTAGCACAAACGTTCAACTCTCAACTCTAAAGCCATCAACGAAGAGCTCTCAACTTTCAACTGTTCGTGGTTGCCGCATGAATTCGATGGTCGTGCCGTCTGGATCGCGGACGTATACGACCCGCTTTCCGGCGTTCGGACCCGACTGAAGAGTTTGGGGTTTACCGGCAGCTTTCCAACCGGACGTGTTGATGGAGCTCAAAATCGCGTCGAGATCATCGACGACGAGGGCGACATGTACGAAACCGACGTCGCATGGCCTCAGACCGACATGCCCTTTACGCTCGGCCGGCGCGAGATATTCGAGTAGCTCGATCTTGTGACCACCCGGTGCTTTCACCACCGCGAGCTTGATCTCTGCACCTGCGACACCTGTGATCTCTCTGGCCATTTCACCCGTCTGATGTGCCGTATGTGAAAGCTCAAACCCAAGAACATCGCGCCAAAATGCCAGCGCTCGCTCAAGATTCGAAACCGTGATGCCGGTGTGGTCAGCGGCAAGAACGCGAAATGGACATCTCTTGGTGGTGCTCATGCTCCTGATTGTGATCGAAAGCAAACGTCCGACGTCCGACGCTCAACGTCCAACTCTCAATTCAAACAGTGTGTCATCCCGAGTCGCGCAGACGAGGAGGGACCTCACACTCGCGCTATTAGATCACGCTATTTAACTCGCGTGTTTGCAAGCAAGGAAGAGAGGTCCTTCACCGTCTTTCGCGGTTCAGGATGACAAACTAGATCAGTGCTGCAATGACTTTGAGCTCGATCGCAATCGGCGTCGGCAACGCCCCGACTTCAATCGTCGTGCGCGTGGGATTTGGTTTGCCCTCGCCGGCAAAATGTTCGGCATAAAGTTTGTTGTAGACCGCAAAATCCTCTTTCATGTTCGTCAGGAACACGGTGACATCGACAATGTCGTTCCAGCTCGCGCCGGCGTCTTCCAGCACCAGCCGAACGTTCTCAAACACCGCGCGACACTGTTTCTCGATATCGTAGCTGATGATGTTCCGGTCTGAATCGAGAGTAACGCCGGGAATCTCTTTACTGTCGCGTTTGCGGGGACCGATGCCGGACAGAAACAATAGGTTTCCGACGCGTTTCGCATGTGGGAACGCGCCTACCGGCTCAGGGGCGCGTGTACTTTCGAACGTTTCGCTCATTAATTCGATCTACAACGAGGGATTATGCTGAACACGGATTTTTCAGTGGGTTATGGCGACATTCGTCTCGAACGTCGGAGCCGTCACTCGACTGGCAGCGTTTCACGTCAGCTCGAGCAACGACAATTACCGCCAATGGGACCTGTTCATTCGGCACTGGCTTAGTGATGATTGTGCGCGGGGACAACGGCGCCATTAGTTGCGCCAAAACGTTTCTCCGAGCGCGCTCGCGCTTTCATTCTTTGAACTTCCCGATCACGCGGAGGCGCATTCGTTACCAGCGATTCGAGGAGATGATGTGCGACATGCGCGACCTCATCTACCGCGCGATTGAATGGGTCTTCATTTGCGCGTGACGGCTTGGTGAATCCGCACAGCTTGCGAACGAATTGAAGCGACGACGCGCGAATCTCTTCACTCGTAGCGGGCGGATTGAAATTATGCAGAGTCTTAATGTTTCGGCACATGACCGACCATCGGCAATTGTCGATTCAGGATCAACTATTTCGCGATACAGACATTCTTCGGCTCGGTGAAGAAGCGTAACGCTTCTTCGCCTCCTTCGCGACCCACGCCGCTTTGCTTCATTCCGCCGAATGGGACGCGCAGGTCGCGCACCAACCAGCAGTTCACCCATACTGTGCCTGTGTTAATCTGTTCGGCGACACGATGGGCACGGCTGAGGTTTTGTGTCCAGATACTCGAGGCCAAGCCGTAGTCGCAATCGTTGGCGTATTTAATCACTTCTTCTTCACTGTCGAACGGCGTGACGGTGACAACAGGGCCGAAGATTTCCTCGCGATTGGTGCGGCATGAAACCGGCAAACCAGTGATTACCGTCGGCTGGAAGAAATAGCCACCGTGGCAACGTTCGTTGATTAATTCCGGCGCTTCGCCTCCGAGCGCAACTTTTCCGCCTTCTTTCTGAGCCAAATCGACGTAGAACTTGATCTTTTCAAGTTGTGTCTTGCTTGCGATCGCGCCTTGGTCAGTTTTCTCGTCGAGCGGATCGCCCATTTTCAATTGCGACGCCTTCTCGATGAAGTGCTCGACGAAATGGTTGTAAGCGGAGCGCTCGACGAAGACTCGCGAGCCGCACAAACAAACCTGTCCCTGGTTTGCGAAGGAAGAACGCAGGCTCCCGGCAATGGCGGCGTCGAGGTCGGCGTCCGCAAAAACGATATTCGGGTTTTTCCCGCCGAGCTCGAGCGAGACCTTCTTGAATAGTGGCGCGCATGCTTCAGCAACTTTGCGACCTGTGACCGTACCGCCGGTAAACGAGATGGTGGTGATCTTTGGATGCGCGGTGATCGCCGCCCCGACATTGGGGCCAGTGCCATGCACGACGTTAAGGACACCATTTGGCAGACCGGCTTCACGTACGATCTCGCAAAGCATGTAAGCCGTCATGGGCGTAAGCTCACTGGGCTTCGCGATGGCCGTATTTCCGACCGCGATGGCCGGCGCTATTTTCCAGCTCAACAAATAAAGAGGAAGATTCCACGGCGATATGAGTCCAGCGATGCCGCGTGGCTGTCGCAGCGTGTAATTGAAGGCGACGTTGTCCGTGATATGCGCTTCGGATTCCGTGTGCAGAATCGCCGTAGCAAAGAAGCGGAAATTACTGGCGGCGCGCGGAATATCCAGGCTGCGCGCAAGTGAGAGCGGCTTGCCCGTGTCGATCGACTCGGCGCGCGCGAGTTTTTCCAGATCGCGTTCGATCAAGTCGGCTATACGCAACAGAAATTTCGATCGCTCTGCCGCGGATTTCTTAGACCAGTCGGCAAACGCCTTCTCCGCTGCCGCGACAGCGGCTTCGACATCGCGCGCATCGCTATCGGCGACTAACGAATATGGTTTGCCGGTAGCCGGTTCGATATTGTCGAGGTACGCCCCGCCGTCCGGCTCGACGAACTGGCCATCGATGAAGTTTTGGATCTGCGGCGATTCGGTGCGCACGCGGAAGTTTAAACGCTCAACCCGCCTTCGCCAACCTGCCTTCGCATAAAGCTACGGCGTGGCGG
>Ga0209027_1000010_pt1 | contig 53916 bp, 41 predicted proteins | sample GraSoi013_1_20cm_3_FD_185821 | JGI IMG/M metagenome (GOLD analysis project Ga0209027, IMG submission 185821) | Grasslands soil microbial communities from the Angelo Coastal Reserve, California, USA - Sample 09_27_2013_1_20cm (SPAdes) (version 2) | ecosystem: Environmental > Terrestrial > Soil >...
GACCACCAGCCAGCAGATCGGTGCGGCGGTTGGGCTGGCCCTCCTGGCCACCATCGCCGCTGCCCGCACGGCGCAGACAGGATTGCTTGCTGCGGGATATGGTTTCTCCTACCTGGTCGCCATCGGGATCGTCCTGATCGCCATGGTGCTGGTCGCCACACAACTTAACCACAAAGCGTGCCAGTCCGAACTTGCACGTCAGCATCAGCAGTCAGTCCAGACCAGGACTGACGCGCTGCTGCGCAAGGGATAAGCTGGGCCCGACGTGAAGTGGTTCAGGTCAAATAGTTATGGAAAGTGCGACCATGTACTTGAACCCTTTTTTTCTCCCGGCGGCGAGGTACTCTACGAGAGAGATGCAAATTGCACGCTGCTTGCGAGCGCTCTGCGCAAGCGCGGCAAAGAGCGGTAAAAGGTGGTCTTCACGGTCATCTCCGGCATGTTGAGTGTGCGCCCAATTTCCGCGAAGGACAGTTGCTTGAAACAGCGCAGGTGCACGATCGAACGAATCTTCGGGGGCAGTGAAACAATGGCTACATGCAGCGAATCGTTCAGCTCACCCCTCTCGGCCATCTCCTCGGGCAAAGGCTCGGGGTCGGGGATGGCCTCTAGCGGTGACAGTCCCTCCTCCCCGTCCTCTCGCTCGAGGGTGGAGAAAGGAACTTCGGCCCTCCTGCGCCTCTTGCGCAGTTCATCCAGGCAGCGATTGCGGGCTACCTGAAACAGCCACGCCTTGAGTGATACATTCCTTAATAATATCGGCAGGGAAAGATAGAGCTGCAGATACACATGCTGGAGGACATCGTAGCTCTGGTCATTGTCTTTGAGAAAGCCCCGGATGTAGCTCACTAATGGCTGATGGTATCGATTGACCAGGAGCTCAAAGGCGCATTGATCACCTGCCAGGGCTTGCCCAACCAGGACGCCGTCTGGGACTTCTCTCCTTTGTAAGATGTTGTACTGTTGCGGCTGCGGGTTTAGCATGGCCTTCTTCCTTTCTGGTGCTCCTGTGAGCACCAGCATGACTGGACGATATCTCTACCGGGATTTCACTCCACTCTCAACGAATATATGTCCTGCCTGTGTCAGCAACTCTGCTATGATCAAAGATGAGGTCTCAGGGAAGTTGGAGTCTTTTGCCAATCCCCGCTCCCGACGTGGAGTGCATCCAATAGCTATGAGTATACCGAGAGGATCGGGTGGAGTCATTGTCCATCAGATGGCATCTCACTTCCCATCACTTCCTAAATAGCATGGCTTCGTTCCCTCCAGGCGGCGCGTGCAGCAAGGAGCGCCCATGAAGCGAACCTCCTACGATGAGCGAGACGCTGGCTTTAGTCAGGTTCTGCTGACCCAGCCAGCCCGGCCGAGAGGCTCAGCGTCTCACGTAAAGCGCTAGGGAAATAGGAGGCCGGTAGCAGTTCTGCCAGGTGAGAAGTGATGGGAAGTGATACGGCACCTGATGGACGCTGATTTCTCGCGTCACTCCCAGTATACTCATGTCTGTTGGATGGAAAATCCACTATGAAAACTCATTACCTATCCACCCTGCCTGGGGGGCAGGTAATAGCCCAATCTCGTAACTCACGGCAAGGAGGGAAAAATGAACTACCGATGGAATCAAAATCACCTGAACTACAAGGAAGACTTCGAAGCTTTGCGCCGGCGAGGCTTCACCGAGCACGAAATAGAGCAGTTGACCCAACTGCGTCGTGATCGAACCGAATTAGAGCTCTCTCGAACCTCTGCGGAATACCATCGCCTGGCATTTGTGCGCTGGCTCGTGGCTAGTGGGAAATTGTCGGACCATTTCGCCTAAACAGGCAAGCCCGAATTTCAGAGAGAAAAGGAGAATACTATGACAATACATGCTAGAAAATCGCCGTTGATTGTCCATCAAGAACACCCATTCAATGCTGAACCACCAGGGGACCTCTTGCGTCAATCATTTCTCACCCCACAGCAGCATTTCTATGTCCGCACGCATGGTTCTATTCCGGCTGTGGACTCGACAAGCTACCGCCTTCTTCTCACTGGTCTGGTCCAGCGAAAACGAGAACTCTCGTTGGACGAACTTCGGTCGCTGTCTCCTGCCCACACCGTGATGGCAACACTTGAGTGTGCAGGGAATCGAAGGCATGAACTCATGGCAGTCAAGCCTATTCCCGGAGAAGTTCCCTGGAGAGCCGACGTCATCGGGACGGCAACATGGCGAGGCGTTCCCTTACGAGAGGTGCTGCGAGCCGTCGGAGTGGAGGCAGATGCCCGCTACGTCGCCTTTACCAGTCTCGATGAGGCGCAATTTGAGGGGGAAAAGGTGAGTTATGGAAGCTCCATCGTGCTAGAGAAGGCCCTCTCTCCAGATGTGCTTCTAGCATATGAGATGAATGATGAGCCACTGGCTCCAGAACATGGGTTTCCTCTGCGTGTCATCGTGCCGGGCTACATCGGCGCCAGGAGCGTCAAGTGGCTGCGCGAAATCACGCTTGAGGAGCACCCATCGACCAACCCTTACCAGGCTCGCGATTATAAGATCTTCCCTCCAGAGATTACCGCGCAAACTGTCGATTGGAGTCGCGGAAAGACCTTAGAAGATCTGACACTCAATGCTGTGATCACGACGCCGCAAGAAGGCGAGACCGTAGCAGCTGGACCCACTCGTATCCAGGGCTATGCCATAAGCGGCGAAGGAGCGCCTGTTGAGCGGATCGAACTCTCTGTCGATGGAGGAAAGACCTGGACGACAGCCACCATTGTCGAGCGCGCTGATCCGTATGCCTGGTGCTTTTGGGAAGGGACAGTCGCCCTCTCCCCTGGCGACTGCCAGCTGATCGTACGAGCGTGGGACGCATCCGGGCAGGCACAGCCAGAAGACATGAGACCACTCTGGAACTTCAAAGGCTACATGAACAATGCCTGGCACAGAGTGAAGATCCATGTTTCCTAAGTGTCATTTGTATGTGATGAACGATCAAGTTTGCGGCTGGCGAGGTGCAGCGGTGCAGACTCCACATGAGCACTAAGCGGACATCCTGGCTTCAACCCAGCGGCGAAATTGGGCGATCTGCTCCTCGGGCCATGGTCCGTCGCACGGCATGAGCCCTCTGTTCGCCGCTCGAGGATCTCCTCAGCCTGAGTGCGGACGTCGTAGTAATCCCAGAGGCCGATGGACCGTCTATTACCTGGCATAGTGTTGTTCTCCTTTGCCATGCAAATAGGCGCACCTGACTCCATCGCGTCGACCTGGCGCGAGGAGCTGCTGTTGGTGTCTGGATTGATGAAGCCGCGGCGGCCAGGCCTAAGGAGCTTGCTGGGTGATTATCACAGGAGAGCCCTCAATTGCCCCCAACGCGCGCAGCGTTGCTTTCTGCACCTCGGTCACTCCCCTGAGCCCTGTGATATCGAGCCGTTCATAGGGCCGGTCGCGTCGCAGCGTCCGCACCAGCTCGGTGCTCTCGACGTTCCACACCTTGATGGTACCATCCTCCCCGCAACTGACCAACAGACGGCCATCGGGGCTAACTTTGAGCGAATGGACAGCTCCTTGATGTCCCTCGCGCATCGCCAGACACTTCCCACTCTGTGCCTCCCACCAGCGCAGGGTCCCATTGCTCTCTCCACTCACCAGCAGGTCTCCGCGCGTACTCCACGCTACGGCATAAACACCATCAGGCAATCCCTCAAAGACACGCACCAACTTCCCGTTGTCCGTCTCCCACAGAAACAGCTCTCCTTTGCTTCTTCCGACGCCCCCACTGGCGAGCCAGGTGCCGTCAGGACTCCAGGTCACGGCAGCGACATTTGCACTGTGTCCCTGGAGCGTTTGAAGCAGCGTGCCATCTGTGGCGAGCCACAGACGTACTGTTCCATCATCACCACAGCTGGCCAGGCGGCTGCCATCCGGACTCCACGCCACACGACGGACCCAGGTCGGGTGCGCGCGGCCAACCCAGCGACGGCTTCGCGTTGTCATATCCCAGACCTGCACCCCATGCATATAGCTCCCACTGGCCAGGAGCTGGCCATCCGGACTCCACGCCACGCCCCAGAAGAGGGTATCGGAGTAGTCGGGATCCTGCAGGAGCTGCACACAGGTTCCTGTAGCCGGGTCCCAGAGTCGAATAGCATTGTCTCGCCCACTACTGGCCAGGAACCGGCCATCCGGACTCCACACGACCCCTTGCACGACCCAGCGATGTCCGCGCAACACCTTGAGTGGCGTCCGGTCAGCCACATCCCAGAGCGTCACCAGCGTATCAGTGCCTCCACTGACCAGCTGGGTGCCATCGGGACTCCAGGCCACATCATACAGAGAGACCGCGTAGCCCTGGATGATATGCACGCACTGCCCGCTCTCGACGTCCCACACTCGCAGAGTCCTATCTTCACTGCCACTGAGCAGGTGGCGGCTGTCGGGCGTGAAGGCGATGCTATACACATGGCCGGTATGCCCAAGCAATGCTGTGCGATAGCTACCTCGCTTGACATCCCAGAGCCAGATCGTATCATCCAAGCCAGCACTAGCCACCGTGCGTCCATCGGGGCTCCAGGCCACATTCATCACCCAGCCTGTATGTCCCGAGAGCGTCTGACACACATATCCGCTGGCCACATCCCACACCTTGACGGTCCTATCACAGCTGCCACTGACCAGCTGTGCCCCATCGGGGCTCCAGGCCAGCCCCACCACAAAGTGGGTATGTCCACTGAGCGTCTGCACGCAGGTGGCTGGTTGTGTTCCTTGCAGCGCCCACACCCGAATGCATCTATCGAAGCCGCCACCGGCCAGTTGTGTCCCATCGGGGCTCCAGGCCACACAATTTACCGTGCCGCCCTGGACAGTTATCGTCTGTACGTTCACCCCGGATCTCGCATCCCAGAGCCGGATAGTCGCATCGTCTCCGCAACTGGCAATCATCTGTCCATTGGGCGCAAAGGCCAGACTTTCGACGATGTCCGCATGCCAGCCTGTCCAGAGCAGCGCGCCATACTCCAGATCCCACAGTTTGATCGTCCCATCCCAGCTTCCACTGGCCAGAAGCCGTTCGTCCGGACTGAAGGCAAGGGCCCTTTCTACCGTATCAGTATGCGCCTGCCAGGCCAGGTGCAAGGCGTGTCCTTCCTGGCGCCACACAAGCACTTCTCCCCGCGAGCTGCCCGCGGCCCAAAACGTCCCCCTGGGGCTGATGGCCACCGACCAGATGGCATTAAAAGTCTTGGTAAAGACAGTGTCGCGGAGTGTGGCTTCCACCAGCGATGCATCCTGCATCTCGACGCCTTGCAGATGCACTCCACGGAGAGCCAGGCGCGACAGATCGCAGCCACGCAGGTTCCCCCGCAGCACGCGCAGCAGAGCGATCAGGTTAGCCGGTCCATAGCCCTGGGCCTCCTCGGCCCACGGGCGCACCTGGTCAAGCAGGGAGAGGAACAACTCCTCCACTTTGGTTTGCCCCGGAGACGCGCTCAGCAGGCGGTTGAGCAGGGGGACCACGAGCAGCCGCTCCTGGGCCTGCCGCACATCTTCCCGGGCCTGAGCCTGAGAGAGCCCATGCTCGATGAGGCGTGCGAGCCGCCCCTGCTGGATCTCGCTGCTGGCCTGGGCGACGAGCTCGGCGGTCACGTACTCCAGCACCACCGATTGCAGCGTGAAGCTGCCCGGGCGTTGCCCGCGCTCAATCAGGCTGCGGCGGCGCAGCCCCTCGACGGCTTCCAGTATCTGCATACCAGGCAAAGGCGCGACCAGCACGGCGCGCAGCTCCTCGAGGGTCACCGGCTCGCGCACAATCGCCAGCCAGGAGAGCACCGTCTGCTCCAGGGCTGAGAGGCGGGCAACTTGCTCGTCGAGCAGGTCGGCGAGGCTGCCAAAGACCGCCGTGCCCCCGGCGAGGAACGGGCCGATCTCGCCCCCGAAGAGCTCGGCGATGGTCTGCGCCACGATCTTGAGGGCCAGCGGATTGCCCGCGTACCCCTCGACGAGGCGTACCTGCTCCTCTGGGGAGCCGACCAGCTCGTGCTCGGCCAGCAACTGCTCGCAGGCCGCGGCCTCCAAGCCGACCAGGCGCAACGCGCGCACCGGGCTGCGGCTGCCCTCCAGCGCTCGCAGCTCAGCGGGTTTCTCGCGGCTGGTCAGCAGCAGGCAGCTCGAGTGCCTCGTTTCGCCCACCCGCCGCAGTAGCCGTGCGTATCCCTCGTAGCCCGGACGCAGATGGCCCCGCACCTCGCCTTCCGAGAGCAGGCTTTCCAGGTTGTCCAGCACAAGCAGGACACGTGAGCTCCGCAAGTGCTCCAACAGGCGGCTGATGCGTGATTCGAGGTTGGCAAGCGAGAGATCCAGCGGCTGCGGGGCAAGCACCTGGAGGCAGTCATCCAGCAGTGCTTCGCAGGAGGGGGCATCACGCAGCGAGCGAAAGAGTACGACCTGGAAGTGCGCGGCCAGCTGATGCATGGCACTGACCACCAGCGCCGACTTGCCGATGCCGCCCATGCCCAGCACGCTCACCACCCGGCAGCGCTCCTGGAGCATCCACTGGGAGAGGAGAGCCAGTTCCCCCTCGCGCCCGTAGAAGGTCGGGACCGCCAGCGCGTCGCCCCAATCCATCCGTGGTCCCCCCGCCGCAGGAGAAGCGAGGACATGGTCAATGCCACTGCTCTGCTCGACCGGCAGGGGCGCCACGAGCGTGAGGCGGGGAAGTTGCTGGCTCAACAGAGCAGAGAGCCACGACTCATCGAGCAGCAGCTTCTGGCGCGCCGCTTGCCAGAAGGCACGGATCTCCTCGGCTTCGCGCCCGGCAGGAAAGGCCTGGTGCTGGATGGCCAGGGCCATGAGCGCTTTTAGGTGCTCGGCCTTGGGATAACTGCTGCCGACTTCCCACTCCCCGACCGCGCGCCGCGAGACGCCGAGGTGCTTGGCCAGGCCCGCTTGCGTCAGGCCGAGTGCGGTGCGCAAGCTCAGCATGGCCTGACCAAAGGCATAGTCTCGCTCACCGTATGAGGACCGCTTCATGAGCATGCTCCTTGATTGAAATGCACACCTGTGTCACAACAAACGAATACTTGCACTGGTTCCTAATATCACGTCCCAGGAGTGCTATCTCAACTCAACTCCCTACTCCACTGTTTCTGGCAACACGTAACTTTGCGCCTGGAAGAGATGGGGGACCCACAGGCGTAACGCTGCAACATAGAACACGGCTATAAGACACCACACTACGGCAAAAAGGACAACACTCTGCCCCAGGGCAAAACCCGAGCTCGTCAAAGCAACAAAAAACGATTGCCATAAAATGTAGAGATCAATGCCTATGCCAACAATTGGAACAATAAGGTTCCAGACGACATTAAACTTCTGTGGACGGAAACGACGATAGAAGGAGATGCTTGCCAGATTGACGGCAATATAAGTGACAAGCGCGAAGAACACCGATATCTCACCAAACCAGACATACGCATTAAAGTAACTCTGCTGGAGAATAGCCATAACGAGGGCACCAACAAAGCCACCAATAAGCACAACCGTCAATGCATTAAAGGGAACCTGATAGCGTGCATTCAATTTTCCTAGCGACTGTGGCAGCGATCTGTCGCGCCCCATGGCAAACAGAATACGGGCGGTAGCTGGGACGATGGCAACGTAGATACCAAGCGAGGCTGTAAGCCCTGTGATAGTGATCAGAATATTGCCGGGTCCCCAGTAGATTTTCGCGATTGGGGTGATCGGAGTGAAACCAGAGCTGATAAACCCCGGAAGCTGTGAGAGAGGTATGGACTCAGAGTACGCGTAGGATCCGAGCATCCAGAAGACACCAACAGTAACAGCTGCCAGTATTACGGCGATTGGTATCAAGCGGCGTGGCGTCTTCGTTTCCTCCGCTACGACACAGGCATAGTCATAGCCGATAAAGCTCAGAATGCCAAATATTACAGCCGTAGAAATACCATTAAAGCCTGCGGTAGCCGAGGGAAACGAGAACGGTGCAAAACTCAACTTGCCGTGGCTCCCCTGTACAAACACGATAGTAAGAGCCAGGGCGGAGACGACACCAGTCTCAAAAATCATGAACCCCAACGCGACACGAGCAGTGAACTGAATATCCCGGTAGACGACAATAGCAGTGATAGCCGCCATGATCAGCATACCTATAGCTCCCCCAATCGGGCTTGCAGGTACACCGAAATAGCGCAAAAACTCGCCGAAGAAGACGGCAAAAAACATATTCACGATCCACAATCCGCTAACATAGTAGAGTACGAGGATAGCTCCTGTCCACAGCCCGTACCCAGGTCGAAAAGCATGCCATAACCAGGTGTAGGCTTGCCCAGCCGCAGGAATCTCTTTGCTGACCATAGCATAACTAATTGCCGTTGGCAGTGAGATCAGAAGTGCCAGCATGTAGATAAGGGGAGTGATTGGTCCGGTCGCGATACTCATAGGTCCCCAGTTGAAATAGAGTCCCAGGGCAGGTGACATGATGACGGCTCCCAGGCCTGCTACGGTTAGCAAACTCAGAGCGCTGTGGCGGAGTGTTATGCCTGGTGAAGCACTGGCTGTTGGTCGGGTAGGCACAAGCCGACCTGGCTGTTCGGAAGGTGCCACTGGATTCTCCTTTCGGATAAAGACAGCCTATCAACTTCAGGAATAGTGCAGTTATCGTCATGAGCAGATCCATTTTCTTCGGAATGAAGCAATGCCAATTTACTTGCCAATATACTTGCAAGGTAGGTTTGAACCCGGTCCAATTCTGCTTTTCTCTTGTCGATCGCATCCATCTTTTGGCGAATGAGCACCACTTTCATGTGGATGGTCAGCTCATTCATCTCATCCGCTTCTACAAGCTCTTTGAGTTCCGCCAGGGTAAAACCAGCCGCCTGACCCGCTTTGATGTTCAGGAGAAGGACAACCGCATCTTCGGAATAGTCCCGATAGTTATTTTCGCCACGGCGTATATAGTTCTCAAGGAAGCCTTCTTTCTCATAAAAGCGAATAGTGTGGCGCGTTAAACCGGTCTTTTTCTCCAGTTCACTGATGAACATAGAAACCTCCTCAAAAAGGACTTGACTATAGAGCATACTCTATAGTTTACACTCTGGACATCAATGAGGCAAGAGCCAGAGAGGAGTAAACATGATCCAAATCGATCAACGTACAGTGCGTTTTTTTTTGCTCTCTCGTTACACTAGCAGCAGAGATGACGAGATGCAGTCGGTCGGATCAGGAGGATGAGGTACTTCATCCGACCGGGGGTATTGTCAACTTATTTTAAGATGGACATTCTAGGAAGGACTGGGGCATTCATAACGTGAAGCAGCATCGTGATACAATGAGAAGGTCTATTGCTTATAGCGGAATAGGTTTCCGCTTTGATCGTTGTTTGCAACCAAGAGGGAGGTACTCGAGCATGACGGTCTCCGAACTCATCCGCACCAAGCGTGCTGTTCGCCAATTCACTGATGAACCCCTGTCTGAAGAAGCGATTCGCTCGATCTTGAATGCAGGTAGGCGGGCGCAAAGCTCGAAGAATACGCAGCCGTGGCACTTCATCGCCATCCGTGACCGGGCAACTCTGCGGCAGCTAGCCGAATGCGGCGCATATGCAGGGCACCTGGCAGGGGCACCTTTCGCCGTTGGCCTCGTTTCTTCCACTGCCGATAGCTTCGATCTGGGGCAGGCCGCAGCCTATATGCAACTGGCCGCCTGGGAGCTGGGCATCGGTTCGTGCATCGCCTCGATGTGGGAGCCGGAGAAGGCCAAGGCGATCCTGGGTGTCCCCCAGGACCGTCACTTTGATGTCGCGGTCTCCTTTGGCTATCCTCTCTCCAGCCGCGTGCAGTCTCATGCTCCAAAACCAAATGGGCGCAAGCCGTTCGATGAGGTGGTTTTCTGGGAACGCTGGGAGCATCAATGATGCCTCACACACTTTGAAAGTATTCGTTGCGAGATGAGTTGATGAGCCTGGGGAATAACACCTCTTTGCTCATCTTCGAAGGGGGAGAGTATTTGTATGTACCAGCGGCTCCAGTCACCAAGCCAGTTCCACCACCTCTGGATCGTTCTCGCGATTATAAGTGATATCCTCCTCGCCTCCTGTAGCACAACACCGACAACAGGAGCACCAACACCAGTTGGCACACATGTGAGCCCACCAACACCTACTCCTCATCCCGCTGCAACTTCCGCACCTCTGCCTACTCCAACCTCCCCATCGACCGCAAGGACCATCTTCCTGATCCTGATGGAAAATCACAACTGGTCGGACATCAAGAATAGCCCCTCGGCTCCCTACATCAACAATACGCTTCTTCCGATGGCATCATACGCAGAGCAGTACTACAACCCTCCAGGTATCCACCCAAGCGAACCGAACTATTTATGGCTGGAGGCCGGGACCAATTTTGGCATCTTTAACGATGCCCCTCCCAGCGCCAATCACCAGAACACGACGCACCACCTCGCCACCCTCCTGGACAGGGCCCACATCTCATGGAAGTCGTATCAAGAGGGTATTAGCGGCGCGGTTTGCCCGCTCACTAACAATGGCCTGTACGCACCCAAGCACAACCCAATGGTCTTCTTCGACGATGTCACCAACACGAATGATCCCAATTCGGCCTACTGTATTGCGCACGTACGTCCCTTTCCCGAGCTGGCCACAGACTTACAGAAGCATACAGTAGCACGCTACAACTTCATCACGCCGAACTTGTGCGATGACATGCACGACACTTGTGCGCCCCTCAACGATTCTGTGAAGCAAGGCGATACCTGGCTCGTACAGCATCTTCCGCCGATACTCAACTCACAGGCCTACAAGGACGGGGGCATCGTCTTCATCACCTGGGATGAGGGCGAAGGCGGGGACGGTCCAATTGGGATGATCGTGCTTTCTCCTGACGCGAAAGGTGCAGGCTACTCGAATACGATTCACTATACCCATAGCTCCACACTACGCACACTGCAGGAGATCTTCGGGGTGACCCCTCTTTTGGGTGGCGCGACGACTGCCATTGATCTGCGCGACCTGTTTAAGATGTTCCCCTAGTACAACCCCGCGAGCGCGCATCCAACATCACCTTACATACCCGCCCCGCTGCGTGCCAGGATGACCATATCGACTGAGAGCAGAAAGCAGGGCTGATTTGTCACCGCTGCTGGCCTATACTTTTATGGAGATTATGCTCTATACTTTATGTAGGTTACTGGAAGAACGATCGGTTTTAAGGAGCAGAGCTGATGGAATCCGAACAGTTTCGCTGGATTGGAAAGTCGCTCCCCCGAGTAGAAGATGAACGCCTGATGCGTGGTACCGGGCGCTATATTGATGATTTGGAGCCCTTCCCCGGATGCAAAGTTGCCGCTATCGTTCGAAGCCCTTACGCGCATGCCCACATACGGCACATTGATGTGGAGGCTGCCCTTCAGGTGCCAGGAGTCGTGGGAGCCATTACCGGAGCCAATGTGCGGCAGGAGATGCGACCTTTCTCTGTAGGAGTACCAGCACCCATCGAGTATTACCCGATGGCGATAGACAAGGTACGATTCGTTGGTGAGCCGGTAGCAGTCGTCGTAGCCGATTCACGTTACATTGCGGAGGATGCAGCAGAACTCGTTCATGTGGAGTATGATCCTCTGCCAGCGGTCACGGGTGTCGAAGCGGCGATTCAAGCGGAGAGTCCAGTTTTGCATGAGAATGTGGGGAGCAATGTCGCCAATCACCGCATCTTCTCCTATGGAGAATGGGAACAGCCCTTGAAAGATGCTCCTCATGTTATCAGTGCTCGTTTTGAATTTCCCAAAACCAATGCTACACCGATAGAAACGTATGGAGTGATAGCGAATTACGCTCCTGGAACCGATGAGTATACTATTTGGGCAAACTTTCATGGTCCCTTCACACTCCATACTGTGATGGCCCAGGCGCTAAAAATTGGGACTCAACAGTTACGCCTGTGCGTTCCCGCTGATATTGGCGGCTCCTATGGAATCAAGTCCGCGGTCTATCCCTATATTACGCTGATCGCTCTGGCCTCAAAACTAGTAGGGTGTCCCGTGCGCTGGATTGAAGATCGCATGGAGCATTTCAAAGCGAGTTCGAGCGGAACTGACAGGGTTTCGTATATGATTGGTGCGCTTGATGAGCATGGCCGTGTACTTGCCCTGAAGCTCACGCAGTACGATGACGTTGGGGCTTATATCCGAGCGCCAGAACCTGCTACGCTCTACCGGACGCATGGTGATACTACCGGGGCATACGATATTCCTGCACTGTATATGGACAACTATGCAATCATGACGAATCGCTTGCCAACAGGTCTGATTCGAGGCTATGGCGGACCACAGTTGTATTTCACCTTAGAGCGCTTTATGGATATCGCGGCACATCGTCTGGGCCTCGATCCTACGGAGATACGGCGGCGAAATTTCATTCGGCCCGACCAATTCCCTTACCGCACGCTCACAGGTGGACTCTATGATAGTGGTAACTATGAGGCTGCGCTGGACAAGGCTCTCGAGCTAAGTGACTACCGGGCCTTTCGGGAGGAACAGCAGCGTAGCCGCAATGGAATGGGGCAAGGACAGGCGGGCGCAATAAAGCGGCCCCTACAAGGTATTGGAATGGCAGCCGTCGTCGAGCCGTCGGGTTCAAATATGGGCTACCTTGGTGTTGCGTTTACGGCAGAAGAGCGAGCCAAACAATTACCGAAATCAGGCTGTACTGCCGCAGCGGCTGTGGCGATAGATGCGCTTGGCGGCATCACAGTGCGTATTGACACGACACCGGAAGGTCAAGGGCATGAGACGGTCGTGCAGCAAATCGTAGCAGAAGTGCTGGATGTGGAGCCGCGCAGCATTCGCGTCATTGCAGAAATGGACACGGCTACAAGTCCCTGGTCGGTTGCTTCGGGAAGCTATTCAAGCCGATTTGCTCCGGCTGGCTCCAGTGCAGTCTATACTGCCGCAATGCGCGTGAGAAGTAAACTTCTGCATCTTGCTGCTGAGCAACTGCAGGTTTCCGAAGCAGCACTGCGGCTACAGACAGGCCGTGTCTATCATGGCGATAAGGATACGGGACTTTCAATTCGACGGCTGGCCGGATTGACGCATTGGAGTCCGACAGAGCTTCCAGGTGGTGTCGAGCCTGGAGTGTATGAGACCTCCTATTACACCATTCCGACGGTCACTCCACCGAACGAAAAAGATCAGGTGAATTCATCGGCTACCTACGGATTCCTCGTCGATGTGGTCAAGGTTCAGATCGATCCCGAAACCGCGGAAATAAAAGTGCTGGACTATATCACCGTCCACGATGCGGGACGGCTACTAAATCCTAAGCTGGCTCATGGTCAGATTTTAGGTGGCCTGGCTCAAGGACTTGGCAGCGCTCTCTATGAGGAGATGGTCTATGACGATGAGGGCCAATTACTTAACGGATCGTTTATGGATTATCTCTGTCCCACAGTTGGCGAAATGCCCGCAGTGGAAATCGCACACCAGGAGACACCTTCTCCTCTCACACCACTTGGAGCGAAGGGGCTTGGCGAGGGGAATACGATGAGCGCCGGAGCTGCGATTGCCAACGCCGTAGCAGATGCCCTCGGTGTAGAGCCTTCCGCTTTGCCCCTCTCTCCCACACGCGTATGGGATTTGCTTTGCCAGAGGAATGTTCCTCCTGGACAGCCGAAAAGAGAGGAGTCACATGAAACCATCCGCATTTGACTATATTCGTGTCGATACACTGGATGAAGCGCTCTCCGTTCTGGCTGATAGCAATCTCGAAGCCAAAGTGCTCGCAGGTGGTCAGAGCTTGCTCCCGGTGTTGAATATGCGGCTGGCACAGCCAAAGGCGCTGATTGATATAAACAGGCTTGCTGCATTAGCAACGTTAGGGCAAGTAGAAACGAACCTGACGGGGGTGGCTGCGTACAGTCCCGCCACTACATTTCTGAAAGTTGGGGCATTGGTGCGGCAGCGGCAGCTTGAACGATATGCTTTGGAGGAACCGCGCGCTGAGCTCATTCATACAGCGCTGACATATGTTGGACACCCGCAAACAAGAAATCAGGGAACGGTAGGAGGGAGCCTGGCACATGCAGATCCATCTGCAGAGCTCCCATTGCTCTTTCTCACGTTAGGTGGGACCGCCATTATGCAAAGTACACGTGGCGAACGGCAGGTGGCAGCAGAGCAGTTTTTTCAGTCCTATTTCACCACAGCAATTAAGCCGGACGAGATGCTGACGAAAACGCTGTGGCGGCTCCCTGCACCTGACGAGGGTATAGCTTTCAAGGAGTACCGGCGGCGTCATGGCGATTTTGCTCTTCTGGCCGCCGCCTGCACGATGAAAATAGGGAGCGATCGAACAGTGCAGCACGTTCGGGTTGGCCTGGGTGGTCTAGCGGACACGCCGCTGCTTGTGGACGAAGTACGAGAGTTAGTGGGTGAGCATTGGGCCAAGGAGCGTGTGAGGACGGTAGCAGAGGCAGGAGTAAACCGGTTGGATTTCGCAGATGACTATCAAGCATCCTCTTCGTACCGCCGACAGTTAGCAACCGTTTTGATCTCTTCTGTCCTGGATGCTGCGTACGAGGATGCAACGGCAAAGGAGGGCAATCATGGAGTGGATCAAGGCTGATACGTTGACTCCAGTTACTCTTCATGTGAATGGCCGCCAGTATCGTACTGCAATTGAGCCTCGTATGCTGCTTAGCGATTTCCTGCGCCAGGAATGTGGGCTGACAGGAACGCACGTTGGCTGTGAACATGGCGTGTGCGGCGCATGTACAGTGCTGGTGAGTGGTGAGGCGGTCCGAAGCTGTCTGATGCTTGCCGTATCCGTTACGGATGCTGAGATTACCACGATAGAAGGTCTGGCAAAACATCCTGACTTCCCCGCCGTGTATCAAGCCTTCACGGAAAACCACGCCTTACAGTGCGGCTTTTGCACGCCAGGAATTGTGGCTTCGGCTATGGCAGAGGTGGTGGGACGTAAGAAGAAAGACAAGGAGATAGTCGATGTTCTGAGTGGGCACCTCTGTCGCTGCACAGGCTATCACGGCATCTTGTCAGCGTTACGGGAATTAACATAGGTTGCTAACCGTCGAGGTGCTCTTATGAAGCAAATGGGTTGTCTGTGCATAACCATGAGGGGAAAATGCAGAACCCCTGGGAAGGATGAATGCAGATGCATCTCGCCCAATACTTCGTTCAGGCTGTCAAGCGATTTCCAGAAGCAACTGCTGTGGTAGATGACCAGGTTCGCTGGTCATACCAGGATCTTTATGAAGAGGTCTCGACAGTCGCTGCCAACGTGCAGCAATCAGGTGTGAAGCAGGGTGATCATGTGCTGGTGGTCTTGAAAAATCACCGCGAAAATCTGGTCATCTACTGGACATGTCAGTTGCTGGGGCTCATCTATACGCCCGTCAATTTCCGCATGTCGCTTGCCGAGCTTGCTTACTGCATTGGTGATGCAGAGCCAGTCCTTGTCTTTTATGAGGAAGAAAACCGCGCAACAATTGAAGCTGCCCTCAAACAAACGCAAAGCTCGGCCAGGGCCTATGCCGTTGGTGCAAGCTCTGGCTCGGATACCTTTGAGGAATTGCGACAGCGTGGAGCATCCCTGCAAGCAGTGACAACTATTTCCGACGATGTTATTGCCATCATGCTCTACACTTCGGGAACAACAGGGCGTCCTAAAGGTGTGCCACGTTCTCATCTTAATGAAGCAAGTGCTGCTGAGGCTCATATTATTCAGAATCAGTATACGCTCTTTGAGAGTACCATTGGCGTGATGCCGTTTTATCATACGATGGGTATGCGCACGCTGCTGGTGACTACCTTTCTAAATGGAAAACTCGTTTTGCTGCCCTACTATGAACCGGAGGCAGCCTTAGAGCTTCTCGCCCAGGAAGAAATTACAAGTCTGTACCTGGTGCCCACCTTATATTATGATCTCGTGAGCCGTCCTCAACTCGATCAGTACGATCTGCGAGCGCTTACCAGGATAGGATACGCTGGAGCCGCAATGACCTCGACGCTCACGCAGGCTTGCTTTGAGCGGTTTCGTCCTAAAGTCTTTGTGAACCACTTTGGCAGTTCTGAGGTGTATACCTTCACGATCTGCTCGTGGCTGGATCGGAAACCTACTTGTGCTGGTCGACCAGGCTTTCACGAGGAGGTACGTATCGTAACGGCTGATCCTACGCGCTACGTCCCTCCTGATGAGGTAGTTGGCACAGGCATACCGGGTGAGGTGATTGTCAGCCTCTCTTCACCGGAAGCCTACAAGGGGTATTGGCATCGACCTGATGCCAATGAGAAGGCAATTCGCCAGGGTTGGTATTTCACAGGGGATGTCGCTGTGTGGGACGAGGATGGAGACCTGTGGGTGCAAGGGCGAGTAGATGATATGCTCATTTCTGGTGGAGAGAATATCCATCCGCTGGAAGTTGAAGATGTACTCACGCAGCATCCTAAAGTTGCCGAGGTCGCCGTGGCAGGGTTGCCGGATGAGCGCTTGGGACAAATTGTGGCGGCATTTGTTGTTCCCGCAGACACCTCTCTGACTGCTGAGGAACTCGACCAATTTGCTCTTGCGAACCCACAGTTGGCGAGGTTCAAACGTCCAAGACGCTATGTGTTCATCAAAGAAGTCCCAAAATCTGCGGTGGGGAAGATTCTGCGGCGAAAATTGCAGGTGGAAGAGTACGAACTCTACGATCTGCCAGTTCAGCAATAAATGAAATCAGGAGGGACAAATCGTTATGACCGAGTATCCAGATTCCATTTTGCGTGTGGAATATCGCAGCGATAAGCAGGTAGCAGTGCTGACTTTCGATGCACCCCCACTCAACGTCATCACTATCCCGACGCGCGAACATTTTGGGGCCGTGTTCCGGGAAATTGAGGCGAATGATGCAGTACGCGTCGTCATTATGCGAGGTAGAGGCGAACATTTCTCCTCTGGGGGAGATGTTGTAGGGTTTCTCAAGGTCACTCCTGAATATATCAGTCATTTTGCGGAGAACGTCGCGGCCCCAGAACGCTGTTCCAAACCAGTAATAGCTCGTCTCTCAGGGTATGCTCTTGGCGTAGGATTGGAGATTGCGCTGGCCTGCGATTTTCGCATTGCGTCTGAGACTACTCAGATCGGGCTCCCTGAAATGCGCCTTGGCATGATTCCGGGGAGCGGTGGGACACAACGCATTGCGCGTATGGCTGGACTTGGCCGGGCAATGGATATGATTTTGCGGGCCCGGCGCCTTCCTGCAGAGGAGGCCCGGTCCTGGGGTCTGCTCACGGAGGTAGTGCCGATGAGTGAACTTGATGCACGTGTAGATGCTCTGGTCGATGAGTTATTGGCGTTTTCACCGCTGGCCTATCGTGTAGGAAAGCAGGCGCTCCATGCATCGATGGAGGTTCCGCTGAGTGCCGGTCTGGTTATGGAAGGCAGAATGTACGGCTTCTTGCGTACGACGGAGGATTTCCGCGAAGGGGTGCAAGCCTTTAAGGATAAACGACGGCCACGCTTCCAGGGAAAGTGATAAGCCCCCTGGGTTAGACCTTGCTGTGCACAAGATCTTCAGCGATGCGACCAAGCTGTTCTATTGAAGTGACAACCTCGACCCGCTTGCAGTGTGGTTCATAAAGCGCCATGTCGCAGCTTCCCAGGGACCAGCCCCACTTTGGCTCGGGGGTGAGCCAGATGACATCGCGGGCATGATAGGCGATCTCCTCAAGGGCCCCTTCATTGTGTGGGTTGCCATTGTTACGGCCGTCGCCAAGGATGACGACCGTGGTGCGCCGATTTATCGAGTTCAGGAACTCATCGCAGAACTGTTGAGCTGCGCGTCCGAAATCGCTCTTAGTATCCACGTCCAGCAACTGGCCGCCAAAGATTGTCTCCACTGCCCGGTTGAGACTGTACTCTTCAAACAGGTGAGTCACCTCAACCATGTCGGCCACGAAGGTAAAGGTGCGCACTTTGGAGAAGAGGCTCTGCATCTGATGGATCATGTGCAGCCAGAAGCGCGCCAGATTTCGGGTGGAGAGGCTGACATCACAGAGCAAGACGAGACGGGGACGCTGCTCATGCCGGCGACGCAGCACCGGCTGAAAGGGAATACCTTCGAAGCGTAAGTTGTGGCGCAGGGTATGGGAAATGCTGATCCTGCCAGTGCGGTCCTTGTGCTGCCGACGAGAGTGTGCACCGTGCAGTTCATGTGCCAGGCGGCGGACGGCGGCCTCCATATCGCGCTGCTCAGTGGCGGAAAAATCGAGTAAACGGCGCAGCAAGCGCTGATGCAAGTCGATGGGGTCGGGCTGCTTCGCAGCAAGCTTTTTCTGACGCTCTTGCATCGATTTAAGCAGTTCAGGGAGCCCCTCTATGATGTTATCAGCCTGGGCCTTGAGCTGCTCGATCAGGTCCTCGTCTACTTCCATCTCATGCAGGTGGTCGATAAGGTCCTGCAACTCAGCAGCCGAGATGTCAATAGGCAGTTCCTCACTATCGCTCAAAGGCGCCACCCCGCCAGGTTGGAAGACGTTGCGGGCGCGGCGCACCTGTAACTGGTGCGAAATACGGTCAAATATCTGTTGGAGCGCACCCTGCTTGCGATTGAGCACGAGCTGCTGAGCGAAGAGGGAGAGGCGCAGCTTATCAGGGGCGCCGTGCAAATCTTCTCCCTGGCGTAGCTGTCGCTCATCAAAAAACTTGCGCAACTCGATCGACTGAGGCGGTTCGTGTGTGTGTTCGTGGTCCTCATCGCTTTCATTCGTCTCAGCCTCAAGGTCTTCACCCAATTCGAGCCTGGAGGGTGCGCCTCCGTGACCGTGATCGACCCCCCGCAGCCTGGGTTTGGGAGTGTCGGCAGCCTCCTGGAAGCTGAAGTAGAGATCGAAGAGCCGGTCATACACCTCGACGTCATCTCTACTTTTTACCAGGATGGCCCGTAGCGCGTCGCGCACTACTTCCCGCTCTTCAAGGCCAACATAGTGCAATGCCTGGAGCGCCTCGATGCTTTCCGCAGGGGAAACCCGCACCGAATGTTGGCGTAACAGGTGAACGAAATCGTTAATGACTCTATCCATGAGGGCGGCTCCTTGAAACGTTCTTATTCGGTTGGGTGAAGATACTACTCTCAGAGGAGACGGTCAGTGATAGTGACCGTGGTGGTAGCTGGCAGCATTCGCCGTGTTGGTGATATTTTTCGTGGCCTCTCCAGTCACACCCAGGTGCGCCAGGACTTTTTCTGCATCACGGTCATATTTGATGATGACACTGATGGTCTCTTCATAGAGTTCTTTCGTGAGCTGCGGTGCATTGAGGATCACAAGAGCCTGTGCCCAGTCCAGCGTTTCGCCGATACTTGGGGCTTTGCGCAGGTCAAGAGTGCGAATGGACTGAATCACCTCGACAAGTTGTTCGGCCAGCTTCTCGCCGAGGCCGGGAGCTTTGAGCCGTATAATCTCCAACTCGACTTCCTTGCTGGGAAAGTCGAGCTGCATGTGGAGGCAGCGACGTTTAAGCGCCTCGCTCAGCTCGCGGGTACGGTTGCTGGTAAGAACAGTGACGGGAATTGTGTTGGCACGCAGCGTCCCGATCTCAGGGATAGTGATCTGATAGTCGCTCAAAAATTCTAGTAAGAACGCCTCAAACTCCTCGTCGGCGCGGTCGATCTCATCGATCAACAGAACCGTCGGCTTCTCGGAGCGAATGGCTTGCATAATTGGGCGATTAACAAGAAAGTTTTCGGAGAAGAAAATATCTTCGCGCTCACGCAGCATCTTTACCGCTTCCTGCAGGTCTTGAGCCGGATCCAGAATCTGGTTGATCTTCTCGCGCAGCACATGGGTGTAGAGGAGTTGCTTGCTATACTCCCACTCGTACAACGCCTTGGCCTCATCCAGCCCTTCGTAGCACTGCAGGCGGATCAGCGGGCGGTCGAGTGTCATAGCGAGTACCTTGGCCAGCTCAGTCTTTCCTACCCCTGCTGGGCCCTCAACCAAAATTGGCTTGTTCATCCTGGTGGCAAGAAAAACTACTGTAGCCAGCTTGCGATTGGAGACATATTGTTGCGCGGTTAAGCGTGATTGTACGTCGTCGATGCTTGTGAACACGAATACCTCTTCATCTTTCTGAGTAAACACCTGAAGAGTGCCAGTAGCAAGCCGGCTCAGCACACTCTCCAGATGTCTCCCAGGCATGCATCGCTATTAAGATGCTGTACCTGTTTAGCTTGTTGCTCCGGCAACGGCGGCTTCCCGTTCTTCATGTGTGGTGACATGCGAATTGCGGCCCAGCGGGGCGTAAATACAATCGCGCAATATCTGGCGGGCATCCTCCATAGTCACTATACGAGGATTGAACGGGGTGCAAACATCGTTCATCAGATGAAGCGCCAGCTTTTCGATCTCAGCCTCGTCGCTGCTGATCTCTTTTGGACGGTTGGAGTACCACCCGGTGCCCATGCGAGATTTGGGATAGGGCTTTACACTGGAGAAGTTCTCGGGAATGCGAACATCCCTGGCCAGGCGAATCACCGCATCGATCGCCTTGTCAGCAGCTTGTACATTAGAAAGCCCTGTGGTATCTTCCCCCATCGCCCGGGCAAAATCAGCAAACTTCCGTGGAGAAGAGGGCAGATTAAACTCCCAGACGCGAGCGATGCCGACGGCATTGTTAAGGCCATGGTGAATATCGTAATAGGCGCACACCGCATGCGACAGCGAGTGGATAATGCCCAGGAAGCCGCTCATGAATGCATACGCAGCCGTGTACTCCGCCCAGATCATATTCATCATCGCATCGTAGTTTTTTGGGTTGGCGTAGGCCTCACGCAGGTTTTCGGAGGCCAATTTGAGGGCCTGAAGCGCTATGGGATTGGCAAGCGGATGATCTATATTCGAGGTATAACATTCTGAGGCGTGAGCCATGGTATCAAAGCCGGTAAAGGCGATATATTCGGGCGGTAGCGTGGTGAACAACGCCGGGTCATCGATTGCCAGCGTAGCAATGGAGGGAAAATCAACGGCAACCCACTTAAACGGTGCCTTGGGAGAGCTAGTATCGGTAATCACGTAAGCTCCGGTCGTTTCAGAGCCGGTGCCCACAGTCGTGTTGATGGCGATGTGCGGAGGCCTATTCGGGCGATCCGACTTGTTCCAGCCTTCAAACTCGTTGATGTTGCGACCATCATGAGCGGCAACGACACGCGCTCCCTTCGTTGCATCGTGCGAACTTCCACCACCGATAGAGACGAAGCCGTCGCACTTGTCGTCAATATACAACTTGTAAGCATCCATGCAGTTGTAGTCCTTGGGGTTGGACTCAACTTTGTCGTAGATGCTAACCGCAACGCCAGCTTTTTCAAAAATGCTCTTCATCTCATCGATGATGCCGGTTCCTCTAAGTCCAGAGGTGACAAATAGTACATGTTTGAGTCCCATACCAGCAGCTTCTGCACCAGCCAACTCAGCTGCGCCAGGGCCGATGAGTGCGCGCGGCATAGTGGGAACTGGCTTGACTGCATACTGATAGACCTTGGATACGTCCATGGAAATACCTCCTTTGGTATTACGAAAATACCCTCTTCTGGTTGCTGAACAGCCCGGTGGCGATCCATCGCACTGTCAAAGATTGCTTAGTGCTTCCTATTTTGAGAAGCTCAAATTAGACGTTATCAAGGAATTCAAATAGGTAAAGGAAGAGGCAGTAAATGTTATCCTCCTCTAGTCGTGGGATCGATGATCATCCCGACTATGGATGTGAGAGATAGGACCTATATAAAATACAGACGTGGTACGGATGTTGTGCAATGCTAAAGTTATGGTAATACACACGCAACTACGATGTCAAGTCAGCGAAATGCCTCACCCAGAGCAATGAAGCATTGACGAACACAAACGCAGCAACATACAATAGAGGTATATTTCTGCCAGGTTTTCTACGGAAGATGCCCATATGAGACATGATGTTGCCTTGCGCGAGTTTTCAGTCACATGAGCAACACACCAACAAGGCAAACAAGATAGGGGTTTAAAACTATGAACTCTTCCGCTACTCCCGTACGTATCGGGCTGATCGTACCGAGTTCCAATGTGACCATCGAGACCGAGCTACCAGCTTTGCTGGCTCGGCACGAGTCGGCAACGTTCACCTTCCATAGTAGCCGGATGAGAATGCAGGAGGTTTCAGAGGAAGGGCTGCAGACAATGAATGCGCAGAGGGAACGCTGCGTAGCTGAACTGACTGATGCATCCTGCCATTCGCTGGTCTATGGGTGTCTTGTCGCTATTATGGCCCAGGGACCCGGAGAACACCGCCGTGTGACGACGGCTATCAGAGAGCAGTTGATCGGTCAGGCTTCGATGCTCCCGGTCGTCACGAGTGCAGATGCGTTGATTGAGGCTATTCGGGCACTTGGAGCACAACGGGTGGCACTGGTCACTCCATACCTGAAGCCCCTCGCCCAGAAGGTGGTGGATTACATCGAAGCGGAAGATATCGAGGTCACAGACTGGGTTGCGCTGGAAGAGCCAGATAACGCCGCAGTTGCCCGCATTGCAGGTGAGCGCATCCTCGCTGCGGCACACACCCTGGATCTGACGAAGGCTGATGCCCTGATCCTATCTGCATGTGTGCAGATGCCGTCGCTATCGTTGATTGAGCTAGCAGAGGCTGAGTTTGATATGCCGGTCCTCTCAGCTGCGACGGCAACAGCGTTTACCCTCCTATACCGTTTGGGGCTCCCAACAGTGCTGCCCGGTGCCGGGCATCTTCTGCAGAAGGACAGGCGAGAAGTGGAGTGAGCCTCCCAGGGCCTTTGTTCCCTGAAATTTGAGCTTGCTCGCGCGTATAGATATTGAGCTACATGAGGGATTTTATGGTTGGAAGTTGCCAGAGGAAAGAGGTACAAAAGAGTCAATTCGCGCAGAAAGGAGGGGCGTTATCACCTGGCTTCCTGCAGGGAGCGCATGAAGCGCCAAAAGATTGATGAGGAACCAGTTGCTTTTTCAGGTCACCAATCATCATAGAGAATCCTGTGGCATACCGCCACAGATTGATGAGCAAACCTTCCCCAACGTCTATCGAAGCTACTTCGAGAACCGGAACGGCGAGCAGGCTATCTTCCTGTACGATTATGAGCAGCAACGTGGCACCCTCTATCTGGGTGATGCGGGATGGCAACATCCCCATGACATCGTTGATGGGAAGGTACCAGGTCTTATGCTGGACAGCCCGGAACACATGTGGCTATCGGCTTGCTGGGAAGCCTGCGGAGGGTCGAAGGCAGTGCGTGAGCAAAGATGAATACACATCATGGACATTTGGGAGAGAGAACGTGTTCGCAGCAAAAGGCGGGTTCACTTGAAAAGCACAACGAAAGCCCTTTGTGATCGTCGATACTCAGCAATTACGCACATATTATCAACAGATGCCGTTACAATTACAGAAGGGAGAGGTGAGCACATTGACATCGAGCGTGAAGAGATGTATGGCGGCTATTCGTCTGGTGCAGGTTGGGATGGGAGGCTGGGGACGGAATTGGGTCAGCCATGTCATACATCAGAGTGAAGATGTTGAATTAGTAGCTTGTGTAGACCTGAACGCAGGAATCCTTGCGCAAGCGCAGCAGTTCCTCAACCTACCACCAGAGCGATGTTTTCTGACAGTCGAGTCGGCCCTTGCATCCGTTGAGGCCGATGCCGTGCTCATCACTGCCAGTCTGCCAGCACATATCCCGCTTGCATTACAGGCGCTCAATGCGGGGAAACATGTGTTACTTGAAAAGCCGTTTGCGCCAACCATAGCTCAGGCACAGCAGGTGGTCACCACGGCGGCAAAACGTCACCGAGTGCTCATGATCAGCCAGAATTATCGTTTCTTTCCAGCCGTTCGAGCCGTTACCGCCTTGATTCACGAGGGGACACTGGGATCGGTTGGTTCTGTGAGTATTGACTTCCGGCGCTACAACAATACCTCAGCAGTTGAAGGCCATCGCTACTACCAGGTATGGCAACCGTTGCTTGTAGACATGGCCATCCACCATTTCGACTTGATGCGGGTTGTTCTCGGTCAGGAGCCATCTCAGATAAACTGCCAGGCATGGAACCCTCCCTGGAGCAAGTTCGTCGATCCGGCCTCGGCTGCGGCCACGATCACCTTCGACGGTGGAGCTGTAGTGAATTATCGGGGAAGCTGGGTAAGTCCTGGTCCGAAGACCTGTTGGAGCGGAGAATGGCACATCGAGTGTAGCGGGGGCGAGGTTGTCTGGACGAGCCGGGATGATACTGCTCCTGATCATGTCGGCATTCGTCGATTAGGCAAGCGTGCACGTCAAGTGAAGCTGCCTGAGATACCGCTCACGGATCGACGCGGGAGCCTGAAGGCCTTTGTGCAGGCCGTTCGTACGGGCCAAGAGCCTGAGAGCTCTGGAGATGATAATCTTCAGACCCTCGCGCTCATGGTAGCAGCTGTCGAATCAGCGACCTCTCGTGTACCCGTCTCTCTTGACAAAGGCCATCAGCTGCTCGTTGGAAAGGAGACCTTTGACTATGACTGATCGGCACTTTGCGTTTTGGCCGAGACGGGTGCCACACTCCTTGACACTGCCGGAGACAAATGTGTACTACAATCTGGAAGTCTCCGCGACGCGGTACCCCGAAAAGACCGCTATGGTTTATTATGGCTCAGAGATTTCTTACCGCCGACTGGCAGAAGAAGTCAACCGGTTTGCTGGCTATCTGACCCAGCTGGGCATTGGTAGAGGGGATCGCATTCTTTTGTATATGCAGAACAGTCCGCAGTTCGTGATCGCATACTACGCGATCCTGCGCGCCAATGCCGCTGTTGTGCCACTCAATCCGATGTATGTGACCGAGGAACTCAGATACTATGTACAAGACAGTGAGGCTCGTGTGGCGTTTGTTGGGCAGGAGGTGTACGACCGTATTGCCCCGCTGCTGGGTCAGACTCCTTTGAAGCATGTTTTTGTTGCTACCTATTCTGATTACCTGGCACCTCACGCACAACAGTCCGATATCCCCATCCCAGATATCGTAGCGGCAGCCCGCAAAGAGATTCAAGAGGAGGGAGCTATTCTCTGGTCGGAGGCGCTACAAGTGCAGTACGGGCCAGGACCTCTGACAGCCGGCCCCGATGACCTTGCGGTTCTGCCGTACACATCGGGGACGACGGGGAAACCGAAAGGGTGCATGCATACACACCATACCGTGCAAGCTACATTGGTTGGTGCGGGAGTCTGGACATCCATGACGCCTAATGCTGTCATTTTGACTACTCTTCCTCTTTTTCACGTTACCGGTATGCAGCATAGTATGAACGCCCCCATCTTTAATGGCAGCAGCTTCGTGCTGATGACCCGCTGGGACAGAGAGGTGGCGGCACAGTTGATCCAACGCTACGGATGCACCCACTGGACGAACATCAGCACGATGGTCATTGACTTTCTCGCAAATCCGAAGATTCGGGACTACGACTTACACACGCTCATGCTGGTTGGCGGTGGCGGGGCACCACTACCAGAGGCGGTTGGGGAACGACTATACGAACTCCTCGGCCTGCGCTATATGGAGGGGTATGGGCTCTCTGAGACCATTTCGCAGACGCACTTCAATCCTCCCGATCGGCCCAAGTTGCAGTGCCTGGGCGTCCCCTCCTTCGATGTCGATGCGCGAGTGATCGATCCCGAGACGCTGGAAGAACTGGGGCCGAACCAGGTAGGGGAAATCGTCTGTAGCGGGCCGCAAGTCCTGCGCGGCTACTGGAGAAGGCCCGAAGAAACGGAAGAAGTCTTTCTCACCAGAGATGGCAAGCGGTTTCTACGCACGGGAGACCTGGGGCAGTACGACGACGAAGGCTACTACTTCATGGTTGATAGGCTCAAGCGCATGATCAACGCCAGTGGCTTCAAAGTGTGGCCCGCCGAGGTCGAGTCGATTCTCTACAATCATCCAGCGATCCAGGAGGCCTGCGTGATTGGCATGGTGGATCCCAGGCGTGGAGAGACGGTCAAAGCATTCGTGGTTGTGCGTCAAGAGCAGCGTGGTATGGTCTCCGAGGAGGAGATCATCGAGTGGTCGAAAGGGCAGATGGCTGCCTATAAGTACCCAAGGATGGTACAGTTTGTCGACGCGCTACCGCGTTCCGGGACGGGGAAGATTCTCTGGCGCCAACTGCAGGAGCAGGAAAGAGCTTCAGCATCCCAGCAATAATACCGCACCGTGGCTATGAATGGCAAGGATTGCAAAAAGAGGAGAAATACAATGGCAACAGTACAGACCGTTACTGATCCCATCGACACGTCCGAAATGGGTTTTACCCTGATCCATGAGCACCTGCGGCTGCGATCCGACGCGGTTGTCATGCAGTGGCCGTACCTGTATGACGAAAAGCGCGAGATGGAGCGGGCCCTCGGGCAGGTCAGAGCCGCGCGGGAGCGCGGCGTCAAAACCATCGTGGAGCCTACTGTCATGGGCTTGGGCCGGGATATCCGCTTCATGCAGGAGGTCGGGCGTCTGACGGGCATGCAGATTATCCCGGCGACTGGACTGTATACGTATAACGATGTCCCCTTTTACTTTCATCATCGCTCGGTTGATCACATGGCAGGTCTGTTTATCCACGACATTGAGGAAGGCATTCAGGGCACCTCCATACGGGCCGCCTTTCTCAAGTGTGCCACTGACGAGCCCGGTATCACGCCAGGCGTTGAGCAGGTGCTGCGCGCTGTAGCCCGGGCACATAGGCGCACCGGTGTGCCGATTATGACTCACTCGCATCCACGCAGCGGTGTGGGTTTGAAACAGCAGGATATCCTGGAAGCGGAAGGGGTTGATCTGAGCCGCGTCCTTATCGGACACTCCGGCGATACCGATGACATTGACTACCTCACGCAGTTGGTCGAACGAGGCTCCTTCATCGGCATGGACCGCTACGGTCTCGAGGAGACCGCGGGATATCTCTCAACTGAGAAGCGCAACGCGACGATCCTGGAGATGTGCCGGCGCGGGTACGTAGAGAAGATGATGCTCTCACAGGACACTTGCTGTACGATCGATTGGTTCGAGCCAGAAGTGGTTGCGGCGTTGGCGCCCAAATGGAACATGACCTACATAACTGACGAGGTGATTCCCGCCCTAAAAGCGGGAGGTATCACCGATGCACAGATCCATACAATGACCGTCGACAATCCACGCCGTTACTTTGAGCGACAAGGAGCATACTAAGAGAATAGCATCTGATAGTCGAATCGCTCTCTTATCAGATCGAGTGTAAGACCCATCTCTTAAAGCCCTGTGCTCGTGATGGAGATCCTTGCGTTCGCTCGTCACACTGTTGTATAAATGAGTAGAAATAATCTATGTCGAACGAAGTCATACACAAAAATCCCTCTCAGAGGTGTCCATACAGAGACACCAAGCACAAGAGTCGGCTGGGCCACTCGGTGTCATGCTACTCACTGGGGAAAGCAAACCACCGCATATGGATCGTGAACTATTTTTACAATATTTACGCGACCACTCTTTGGAAGAAGGGCGCGCTCACATACAGGAGCATATCGCGGAGCTGTCCGAGCATAAAACCATTGGCGAATGGCTGGCGGACGAAGCTCTGCGCCTCCTCTACGCCCCTTTTCTCTCGCTCAAGTTAGCCGAACTGCTGACCTTCTTCGGTGAATGTTGTTCACATCTTCCATCGCAGGCGCTCGGCTTCAAGGCAAAAGGGGATGCATTGTTTCAGATTGGGCATTATGAAGCTGCGCTAGAGTGTTTGGATACTGCTGGGGAGGATTTTCTTTTCTTGGGCGATGAAGGAAATTGGGCGCGTTCTCGTATCAGTTGGGTCTTATGTGCAGGCTGGCTTGGTCGCGTCGAAGACGCGCTAAAAGCCGGAGAGCAGGCCCGCACCGTTTTTTTACAATTGGGAGAATATTATTGGGCTGGCGTTGTCGATAACAATACGGCTATAGTCTACGAATTTATAGGACGATACCAGGACGCACTCAAGCTCTACGAAAATATGCTCGCAATTTTTTCTACCGTCACCGATCAAAGTGAGATTTCCATTAAGCGGTCTATAGCGATAGCAAAAGTAAATCAGGCAGAAATTCTCTCCCGGCTTGGCAAGTTAGAAGAGGCGTACTGTCTTTTTCAGCGGGCACAGGAAAGCTTTATCCTTCTCGGGGAAACAAGTTTGGTTATCTACTTAGAGACTCACCTGGCGGAACTCGATTATATACAAGGCTATTATGGCTCGGCATTAAGGCGCTACTATCAAGCTCGTGATAGCATGGTACAGGATAATGTCGACAGCCCTATTTTGCTGGCAGAACTCAAGCTTTGTATGGCGAATTGTCTTGTAAAACTGAATAGAACGCAAGAGGCTTGCCTGTTGTCGGAGGAGGCGGTAAAGACATTCCGACATTCCAGTATATCATTGAGTACAGGCAATGCACTATGTGAACATGCGAGAGCATTAGTAGCCTCTAATCGACTCCAAGAAGCTCTGGATGCTCTTGAAGAAGCCTGGGCATTATTTAATGATGGGGGCTTTGAACCACATGCTCTTGCTAGCAATCTCCAACGGGCAGAAATTCTTCTACAAATGGGGTCATTCACTGCAGCATACGCGCAGGCTCAAGTAGTCAAGAATTATTGTGATGTTCAGGGTCTTATAGCCCGCTCCATTCATGCCAGTCTACTTATGGCTAGTGCGTTGATAGCAAATGTGGAGCAAACTGAGTTCCGGGAGGAGCAGCAAACGACACTGCTACAGGAGGCCACGTTACTATGCAAACGAGTTATCTTTCAGGCACGTCAGCATAATTTGCAAGGAGAAATCTATAAAAGCCACTACCTCCTGGGAAGAATCTTTTCTCTTCAGCACAATCTTTTGAAGGCTGCAAAGCACTACGGAGCGGCAATTGCTCAGATCGAACGTATTCTCGATGATCTTGTGTATGATCTCTCTGCTTCATTCCTGCACACGACATGGACTGTGTACGAGGATATGATTGCTCTATGTCTCCAGCAATCTCAGCCAGAGCATGCTTTTTACTATCTTGAACAGGCGCGATCAATGGCCCTTCGTCAGCATCTTAGTAGTTCTAAGGCACCACTTGGAAAGAACGAGAGAGAAGGGAATGTTGTTTCTACAACAGTCCTGCGCACACGATACGAACTCAGAGATTGGCAGGAGCAACATCGCAAATATAGCGTTCTACTCGCAGATATTGATACCTCGCTATCTCCTGCCCTTAATCGAGATATCATCCAGACCGAACTGAAGCATTGCGAGGAGAAGCTAAACGAGTTGTTTGAGCGCCTGTATCTCTACGAAGCAAGTACACCAGCGAGGTCTCAAGGTTCTCATTCCAGGAAAGCTGTGCGTCTAGAACAGGCAGCACTCAAAGTACAAAGGATAGATATCGCACAGGTGCGCCAACCTCTTTCTGCGGATCATCTTCTACTGTCATACTATATCTATGAGGGGAAGCTTGTCATTTTTGCGATTACAGCAGAAGATTTGATAGTCCATGAAGATCCTGACGGACTGGCCCAGTTGGAGTATCTATTACCATTACTCCATGCTCATCTTCAACCGCAGGGTTGGCCCGATGTTTTGCACCCACCACAGCAGCTCATCCGCCGTCTGCTTAAAAAGCTCTATGATCTATTAATATCTCCTGCGATACCTCTACTACCTTCTCCGGCGGGACACCTTACCATTGTTCCTTATGGTCCGTTACATCAGCTGCCGTTTCATGCCCTGTATGATGGTTCCCGCTTCCTGATCGAGGACTACCAGATGAACTACCTCCCGGCGAGCAGCTTGCTGGTGCATCTCGGTATGCAGAATGACAAACAGAACGGTGATTCTGCCTCAGCAGAGATATCAGCCGGACATCCGCTCGTGCTTGCTTATTCGGACGATGGGCATTTGCTACGTGTCCATGATGAGGCAAGAACCATAGCATCACTTTTAGAGGGGAGATGCTATCTTGAAAAAGAAGCCACGATTGCGCGGCTTATCCAGCAAGCATCATCCAGTCCAATCATTCATCTCGCAACTCATGGTCAAAGCAGGTTGGATGCCCCCAATTTTTCGTATGTTCGTTTAGCTGATGGACAGTTAAACGCGATTGATGCCTTCAGCCTCGATTTACAGAAATGTGAACTGGTCACCTTGAGCGGCTGTGAAACGGGGTTAGCCCTGAGCGGTGGAGGCGATGAACAATTGGGCCTGAGCCGGGCTTTCCTGGCTGCTGGAGCAACTTCACTCGTAATAAGCTTGTGGCCCGTAGAGGATAACGCGACGAACGAGCTGATGCAACGCTTCTATCAGCATCTTTTGCAAGGAGAGAGCAAGGTGCAAGCGCTGCGAACCGCTCAATGCAGTCTCTTGCATCAAACGGAATCGATGTATGTTCACCCATACTTCTGGGCGGCATTTCGTCTTGTCGGTGATGTTGGTCCCTTGAGGTATCGAAACAATCAAAGGCTGTAAGGCAGATCTCAGACAAAGGCAACTCAACCCCCAAAAAAGTTACCTCCCAACGTTTGAGAGATAGGAGTGTTGACGTAATTACAGGTACTCCCGCTAGAATACCCAGTTAGAAAGGCTTGGAGGTACATATGCAACATATGATGTCTATGAACGACAATATGCACGACACTTTTTGGCGCAATGACCAGATTATGGTCGTGTTTCGTTCGGATATTCCCCTCATATCTGATGGAATACTCAACGAAGAGCCGCTGTTACAAAAATTGAATTTACCTTTGCAATTGCAGGGGATCAATCAGTTCCTCCAGATAAACCAGGTTCCTGTTACTTTAGCTTTTTTAGGTGATGACGAGAAACCTGCTCCACCAGATCAGCCTGCTTTAAGCAAAGCCAACAGTGGAGATAACTCGAAGCTCCCCCCTGGCGTCCATCTCTTCGGCTTAACCTCTCCCATCCAAACAGACTATGGAGTGATCAATACTAGTGTTATTAGCTTTCTTAAAATTGACAAAGGATCTGCACAGGGTGCCGGCGGTACGCCATCTGCGAGAGTCTTACCTGGGAAAGGTCACGGCAGTCACAACGATGAATCTCTTATCCCCACCATTGTTACTACCCTCAACGATGGTCTGGATGATCTCAACAAGAAGAGCATGGTGCCTATCGCTCTTTCTGCCCCGGCCTGGCTTTGTGGAGGTACGCCAATAGGTCAGGGCTGCCCACTTACTCCTCCTATGCCGGTGGAAGATTCTTGCTCGAACTGGCACATTACGCTGCCTGATCTCGACCCTCAATTACAATCGCTGATGGGTGATGGCGTGACGGTCTTTATACTGGATGCATTTCCCGAACGAGGAGTAATCTCCAGGGCGGCAAGAGATGCGGGAGATGACAACTGGCTTCTGAGTAACGTTAACGAAACGGTTTCATTTGATTACAGCATGATGTCTGGCGTGCAAGAAATACGCGATATGGTCAGCACGGGTAACGCCTCAGTTGGCAAGGATGTTTATGGGGAGCATTATCCCATTCTGATGCCAGATCACGGCTTGTTCATTGCCGGTATTGTGCGTGACATTGCTCCCAATGCCAATATTGAGTGTATTCGTGTGCTCAACGATCTTTGTGTGGGTGATATGAGCAAGCTGGTAGGGGCGCTCTGGAGGATATATAATCGTATGTTATCGGTTAATCCAGATACAGGCCAGGTAGGAGATCTTTACCAGAAGCCAGTTGTCATTAACCTGAGCCTGGTGATACCCACCGATGAGGAAGCACAGCAGAAGCAAATTAACCCGGGAGCAGGTGGTTTCAATATCATACAGGCAGACCTGTTTTTGGCAATAACTAGCCTGACGCAAGTTGGCGCCATTGTTGTAGCTTCTGCTGGCAATGAAGGAGACCTGCGTGAAATGCCTCCTGGAGGGAAGCGTCCTATGGCGCTCTATCCTGCTGCCTTTGGCAATTCCATCGATAACGTCATTGCGGTGGGCGCTGCTACTTCTGCCGGTGCGGCAGCTTCGTATAGCTGTTACCCCGGCCCACGTGGGATTGCAACCTATGGTGGGGAAGTTCCGGATGTTCAACCCTTAGATCCTCCCAGCAGTAATCCTGTTGTGACGGTAAAGGATGCGCCGCGAGGTATCTATAGTTCTGTCGAATTTCCACCGCTCTCGGATGTCCCGGCTGATCCACCTGAGCAATATTACGAAGCGCCCAACGTTCACGCCTGGGCATACTGGATGGGAACGTCATTTGCGACACCGATTGTGAGCGCAGTGACGGCGCGCATACTGGAATTAAAGGCGACAGGTGCCCTTACTGGGGGCGTGCATGATGCTATCATGAATACAGCCAGCGGAGTTGTAACGTGGTCTAATTTAGGCTCCGATACAGGGATTTCAAGTGGAACTACAACCGGTCCCTTGTTGAAAGCAATGCAGGTATGCATGCAAGAAGATAGCGACGACGATGATGAGGTAGAGAACTGAATGTTCTCTAAGCTTGCGTTTTAATCAGCCAGATCAAAAAGGGATGCAGAACCTGACAAAACGTGCTTTCACGTTTTCCTACTATTCCTGCCAGGTATTATGCAAATGGAGGAAGAAGCAAGGAATGTTCTTCTTCCTCCTCCCGATCATACAGGCATGGCTATTCCCTGCCCGCAAATTCCTGGGAAGGATTGCCCCTACTATACACAGGCTTGACAAGCCGATTCGTGGTATAGTAGGGGCGATCCTTGCGGTCGCCCTGGCTCCTTGCGGTCACCCTCTACGTCTCCACAACGCCCAATCCAGGATCACCTATAGCGCCCTTCTTCTCCTCCACTTCAGCGTTTCGTAAGAGTGCGACAAATCGCATCCTACCTCTCTAGACAAATATGATAGCATTAAAGTATGCGGGCCCCGTGTTGTATCAATCAGAAGGTGATCTATGGCAAAGGATGCTTATGAACGCCACTCCAACACCTGACGAACAGGACATTAAATCAGCTTTAGAGCAACTCAGCAAAGATGAGAGGAATTGGATGCCAAAGGAAATCAATCAGTGGGCTATGTATCCACGCAAAACGTCTTCATCCCCTCTTCCTGAATCGTTGAAAATTGAAGTCACCACGAAGGCGAATGAACTCATTGAGAACGTTCTCAAGCCGAAGTACATCCAGCCGCCACCGGAGAATCCACAATTCAATTATATTGTCGATATCTACGGCAAGTGGTACCACAAGGCGTTCTACTTCTGCGCCGAATATCGCGTTGCTGGTCCAAATCCAACCGTGCCGAGCTTCGAAGTGAAATTTGCTCGTATGCAGTATGCCGGGAACCGGCGCTTTCATCTCTCGTATATGCGTCATACCGGCCAGTGGATTCAAATTTACACAGATCTGACGGTGGACGAGTGCATGGAGTCTGTTCGAGACGATCCCTACTTTACTATATAGTTGAACGTGTCCGTTATCGATTCCTACGCTTCTTTTTCTTTCCTCGCAGTTTTACTGGTGATTGCTGTTGCGCTTGTCGTTGATGCTGCTCAGAGAATACGTGTGCTCATGGGAGTTCACCTCTTGTCTACAGGAGCTGCCACTTCGCTATGAATTCGCAAGAGTTCTGGAATCGTTGCCGCTCTTACCTTGCGCTGCATAACCAGCGAGAGCGTGCACGAACCATTGTTCTTCCAGCTCGCGTAATCTGCTGAAGGCTGCTAAATTGCTGTCCTGCCGAAGGAAAAGGATCAAGCCAGCTCTGTATTTCGAGCCTTTCACCGAAACGAGGACTGTCTATATATTCAATATCGTAGTGGAGGACATCGAAATGAGCCGTATCGGGCGTTATTCCGCCTTTGGCATACGCTTCCCAGCTCGCATTGTCTAACATCTCAACGGCAGAGGCATTATTCAAATGCCTCATCGGATCTATATCAGAGAAACGCACGACTGCGGTAGCAGTTTCTGGTATGCTCTCAGGAAAAGGCGGAAGGGGAGCTTCTGGTTGCTGCGGGAGAGGTCCATCCGGCAGCCAGATCTGAGCCGTTCTTTCCGGAAGGCGTATGGGTCGTCCGCGTGAATCAACGTAGACCCAGAGTGTCCGTGCGGAAATGATAGGGTCGTCATGGTACTCACCTGCAATGCGAGCTTCATATCCTCGTTGAGCCGTAATGCGTGTAAAACCTATGCCATAGGTCTTCAATTCGAGCCTGGTATGCACCTGAACAGGGGCCATAAAGGTGATAGCGGTTCTCTTGACCACCCAGTAGCCATTTCCTGAAAGCTGAGCATCCTCGGCATCCCGTGCCGCAATATCCTGCATATACCGTACAAACGCTGGGGGAGTAAGCACTTCATCACAATTGCACTCATCATAGCGGACGGAATGCGTATAACAAAATTGGCGTTGCATGTGCGCTCCTTTTCTTTTGCTCCCTTGTATTGTAGCAGTTTTTTTGCCGGGGGGAGATGTGATTGAAGCAAGCCAGGCGGCCATACAGGATACTAGCAGAACGAGTCAGCGTGCCGGCAATAACTATAGCAGGCTCTTCGCCATGAGCACCCTGGCTCAGTTACAATAAGACGCTCGTACGCCTACAGAAATTTGTTGTCACTGTAGGCGTACGAGCGTCTTATAACCATGTGATTTGTTGCCAATGCTTCAAACGCTCGAACATACTTGATGAAGAGCCGTTATCCCTTCCCATCCGATACCCTGATCTTTCTCCATTCAGACTTAGTTGAGGAAGTCTTTCAACTGGTCACTACTCTTCACTCGGAGTTTCTGCAAAGCTTGCACTTCGATCTGACGTATCCTCTCACGACTCACGTGTAATATCTCGCCAACTTCTTTCAGAGAAAGACTTGTACCGCCAAGCAGGCCGTAGCGCAATTGAAGGACATATCGTTCACGCTCACTTAAATCTTGTAATGCATCGGCGACATGCTCTTGGAGTTGATGTTGTGCTGTTATCTCCATCGGAGACTCTAGCATCTGATCCTCAACCATGTCACCAAGTTCGCCGTCGTTATCTTCACCTACCGGGGTTTCCAGGCTGATAGGTTGCTGGCTGGCTTTGAGGAGCTCACGTATCTTTTCCACACTACTACCCATCTGCTGTGCAATCTCCCTGACGGTTGGTTCTCGACCCAGTTCCTGATGTAAGCGAGCACTTACCCTCGATACACGATTGACCGTCTCGAACGCGTGGACCGGGAGACGAATGGTGCGTGCCTGGTTTGCAATTGCCCGTGAAACAAACTGTCGAATCCACCAGGTTGCATAGGTACTGAACTTGTACCCCATCGTTGGATCGAACTTCTCGACAGCGATCATCAGCCCCTTATTGCCTTCTTGAATGAGATCGAGCAATGCCAGACCCCTGTTCTGATACTTCTTCGCAATGCTTACAACCAGGCGTAAGTTGGCTTCAATCAGACGACGTTGTGCATCTTTTGCCTGTTCCATTACTTTATCATTGGGAAGCGTGTCGTATTGAATGGCGTGTTGCTGCTCATGCCTACCTTGTTGAACCATGAGCCCCAGGCGTATCTCTTCCTTCACAGTCAACCGTGGCACACGACCCATTTCACGGAGATAGAGGCTCAACGCATTTCCCAGTTCGCCGCCATCGTCAGTTTCTGTAAGATCAGTATCATCGACATCCAGGTCGTCTTCTGTTGAGTCCAGGGCGTCTATTTCTTCTTGATCCTCAAGCTCATTCTCAGTGAAGTTATTCAATAGATTATCCGCTGCTATGTTGGCATCATCGAGAGTTTGAGCAGCAGAATGAGAGTATGCTAGATCTAACATATCGGTGAGCGATGCTTCTTCTTGTGTTTTTAGTTGTTCAATCATTGTAAGAGACATAGATGACCTCCTCTCTTTTAAAACTTAGAGACCCATAACATAGAGGGAATGAATTCCATGGGGTAAAAGAAGAAATTACTCTTATCGTACAATAGATAGAACATTATTGAATAGGTGTTCTATTCCCAAAAACGCAAGGAAAATTGTGCGCCATCCCCTTAATCGTCCGAGTCTTGCAGCGACCCCTGAGTGCGTCCCTGCCGTTATACCTCTATTACGACAGGGAGGACCAAAGGTTGGCTGTGGAATTTTTTGAAGATATAGCGTTCGGCGACGTCACCGACTACTCTCCTGATGTATACCCGGTTTGTGACATTGCCTTTTTGATTGGAAAGCGCTTTTGCTATTTCTTTCTGTAAGTATTTCGTTAGTTCTTCTCTTGATTCAGACAACGAAGTACCCCGCATGATTACTTCGGGTTTACTCGCTAATTGACCGTTAGAAGCTTTGATTTCTACCAGCAGGATCAATACTCCCTCCTGAGCTAACCGTTCACGGTCACGGATAACGTAGCTTTCCAGTTCTTCCCCCGATACTTCATCGACGTATACATTTTTGACCTCAATTTTCTTTCCCATTTTGGCTTGTTGGGCGTTCAATAATACTTCTTGCCCATTTTCAATCAGAAAAATCTGATTTCTTTTGTAGTTCATTTTTTCTCCCAGGTTACGGTATGCAATCATATGTCGATACGTTCCGCTGATAGGCAGGAGGAATTTGGGTTGGGTCAAGGAAATTAAAAGCATATGATCGCCGGAAGATCCATGGCCGGAGACATGGTATGAGCCACTGCCACTATCCGAATTGATTACTGTTGCGCCCTTTTTTGCTATCGCATCTACCAACGAACTTACCGCAAGTTCGTTGCCCGGTATCGGGTCTGCGGAGAAGATAACCATATCACTGGGTTGAAGTTTTATTGCATTGTATTCTCCCCCCGCTATGCGGGTCATGGCAGAGTTTTCCTGGCCCTGGCTTCCCGCAACCAAAAGCATGACTTGATTGCTCTTGTAGCGAGGTATTGCTTCTATTTGGATTTCAGTTCCCCGTTTAATATGCAGATATCCGAGTTTTTGTGCAATTTGTTTGACTTTGATGATGGATCTGCCGACAAAACAGACTTTGCGGTTGAGCTTTTCAGCTGCCTCGATCGCCTGGTTCAAACGGGAAACATTAGAAGAATTGGTAGTAACAAATACCTTTCCTTGAGATTCGCGCATAGTTTTCTCAAAATTCTGCGTGAGCATCTCTTCTGAAGGAGTAAATCCGGGCCTTTCAGCGCCAAGGCAATCAGAAAAAAGTACCGTAATGCCTTTTTGCGCTGCCTGTGTTATTTTGCGAAATTCCGTCCTTTTCTGGTCAGCAGGAGTCAAATCGAATTTGTAGTCCGCTCCATGGTAGTAGTTGCCTACCGGTGTCTCAATGAAAAAGTGTGCCGCATCCGGTATAGAGTGCGTGACATGGATAAAGGTAATGTTGAAATCACCGATTTGAATGTTGCCATTCGTAAATGTAACCGTCTTGACAACAGGCTGAGTATTGAATTCGGTTAACTTTTCATTGGCAAGAGCGGCTGTGAGCGGAGATCCGTAAATAGGAAAAGACGGCAATTGTGGTAAGATATACGGCAAGCCGCCGATATGATCTTCGTGTCCGTGGGTCAACAGCATACCGACGATTTTCTTTTTGGCTTTGCCTTCCGGCATACTGTTCTGAAGGAGATAGGTTATATCAGGCAGGAGTAAGTCTACTCCCAACATGGTTTCATCTGGGAACCCTAAGCCACAATCGACAATAAGTATCTGATCTTTGTACTCATATAAATACATATTGCGTGTGACATCTTCTTCTCCTCCAAGAGACAAGAATTTGACCGTTTCCGCCTGCATTTTTTCAGTTTTTTGCGTTTGTTCTTTTGCCATGTGCTGCCCCACTAGATTGGATACGCTTGCGTGCGTATGTACACCTCGTCGAGAAATCGCCTGAAGCGCTGCATAATATCAGTATAATTCCCATACTCAGATAAGTCCACCTGTGCTGGCTATTTAGGCCTTTAGAGTATTCTTCACGCTTCGCCGCGCTCCCATTCCGCGATACCTATTCGACTCTGGGTTTGACCCTGTTGCGAAAGCGGGACAACGCCGAGTTCGCGACTGAGCCGCCGGGCGGCCAGGCCTACGATTGCGGTGAATGTGGGGTACGCCAGTTCCAAATCCGCCAATTGCTCGATTCGCATGTCCGCCGCCATGCAGGTTGCGACAAGCTGGAGGATCTCCACCGCTTGCTCGCCCATGATATGCGCACCCAGGACACGATGTGTCTCTGTAGACACGATGAGTTTGCAGAAACCCTCTCGGTGACCATCAATGAGCGCGCGATCCAGCGCGGTATACGGAACTACTGCCACGACACAGTCATGCCTGGCGCGTGCCTGCTCTTCAGTCAGGCCAACGCTGCCATATTCCGGGTCGGTAAAGCCGCCATGTGGGACGATTTTGTGCTGCGAGGAACGCGCCACGCCCAGGAGGGCATTTTCCCCTGCCAGCGCGCCCTCGCCGCTCGCGCTCTGCACCAGCATCATGCGCCCGGTAATGTCCCCTGCCGCAAAGATATGGGGAGTTGTCGTCCGCAGGAAGTCATCGACCACAATGTACCCGCGCTCGCTCTGCACGCTCGCGGCGGCCAGATTCAGCGCTTCCACGTTCCCAGGCCAGCCTACGGTCATTACAACTGCCTCAGTTGTGAGCTGGCGAACCTCGCCTTCGTACAGATAGGTCAAGCGCAGAGATCCATTCTGCTGCTCGATCCGCTCTATACCGCCGATGTTCGTGGTGACTGCGATGCCGCGCCGCCGGAATGCCTCGGAGATGCCGTGTGACACTGCTTCGTCCTCACCTGCCAGCAGTCGGGGTGCGACTTCCAGGACGTGCACATATGCGCCAAACGCTGAGAAGCACGAGGATAACTGGCAACCAGTCGCAGCGCCGCCCACCACCACTACCTGACGCGGCAGTCGCTGCAAGGACCAGACATCGCTGTGTGTTAGCGCGTGCTCGCTGCCCGGGAAGGAAAGCCGGCGCGCATGGCCGCCCACACAGAGGATGAATTTCTCTCCTTGCAATATGGTGCGATCACCCAGGGCAACACTGTGTTCGTCAATGAAGCGAGCGTCGCCGACATTCGCAAATACTGTCACACCCTCCTGCTCCAGGTGACTCTGCAAATGCTTTTTCTCGTGAACCCGCGAGACAATATTCCGCGTTCGTGACAGTAACGCTGCGAAGTCTACCATCGGCTTCTCGCCCACCAGTCCAAAATCAACGAACTGCTCCGCGTCACGCACAAGTCGTGCCGCCCTGGCAAGCGCGCGAGTCGGCACACAGCCATCGTTTGTGCAGGTTCCCCCCATCTTTCCGCGCTCGACCAGCGCGACCATTGCGCCCAGCTCCCGCGCCCGCAAGGCCGCCGTCACACCGGCTGGTCCGCCACCTATGACAATCACGTCAAACATCTTATCCCTTCCTTTTGTGGTTGATCGAAACCGACCAGATCAAGTTCTTTCGTCCTTATCGAAACTAACGAAATAGTGCTAGCCAGGTCTTCAAACAAATCATCACCAGATGCCAGGCACTATGATATAATAGCACTGGTCTATTATAAAGGCATCCAGAGCAACATATCACAAATGGAAGGAGAGCGAGAGGGCCATGGCGATAGAGCATCAGCGAACCATGACGGTTGAAGAATACTTTCAACTCGAGGAAAATGATCCTGATACACGCTACGAGTACATCGATGGCCATGTATATGCCATGGCAGGCGGAACCGCCAATCATGATACCATCAAATCAAATATTCAAAGGATTCTTTGGAATCTTCTCCGTGGGAGCAAATGCCGCGTCTATAGTTCCGACATGAAAGTATACATTTCTGAAACCCGCTACTTCCATCCCGATGTGATAGTCACCTGTGATCCACGCGATCGAGGAACAATTCAAGCGATCCAATCTCCACGCCTTGTTGTTGAAGTACTTTCTCCAACTACAGAACTCACAGACAGAACGTGGAAACTCAAAAATTATCGCGCGCATCCTACTATCGAAGAATATGTCCTTGCAGATTCGCAATCTTTCAAAATAGAAATCTATCACAAAGAGAATAACAAATGGATTTACGAAGCTTTTGAAGATACTGACGAAATCACGCTAAACAGCTTAGGTGTACACTTCCTTCTCGCAGACGTCTATACAGACGTAGAATTTCCAGAGGTTCCTGACTGACACTCCCCGCTCTAAAGAGACGGGGGTTCTTCCTTCATCCAGACGGCTTGCTCATTGCTCCCAACGGAGCAGCAAGTAGAGACCGTCTGTCCAGAAGCGTTTCACGGGGCAAGCCCGTCTGTTCCCGTGTGCCCCACGGTACAGCATTTCGCTTTTTCGAGAATATTGAGAGCCGCATTATGATCTCGATCCAAGACCACGCCACAGCCAGGACATATGTGTGTGCGAACACTAAGAGCCTTTTTGACCAGTGTTCCACATGCGCTACAGCTCTGGCTGGTGTACTGTGGTGCCACTGCAATCACAGGGATATTGTGCAGGAAGGCATAGTAGTTAAGCCATCGGAGGAAATTTCCCCATCCTGCATCATGGATCGATTTGGCGAGCTTATGATTTCTGACCATATTGCGGATCTGAAGCTGTTCATAGGCAATCAAGTCGCTAGACGAGACCAACGCGTTTGCCTGCTTTCGGGCAAAATCTTCACGCTGCCTTTGCACATTCAGATGGTGTTTAGCTAGAGTTTTTCTTGCTTTCTTGCGATTGGCAGATTTCTTTTGTTTTCTGGAGAGTCGCCTCTGGAGTCGTTTCAGCTTTTTCTCAGCTTTGCGGTAGTGCCGTGGGTTGTCTATGGTATTGCCCTCGGAGTCAGTCAGGAAGCTCTTGAGACCCACATCAATACCAACTTCTCTACCGGTTGGAACATGCTCTATTTTACGTTGGGCCTTGACTCCGAACTGGCAAGAGTAGCCATCGGCACGACGGACGATACGAACCCGTTTGATGTCTTTGATAGGAAAGGCCCCAATCTGTTGTTTCTTGTTTCCGATCAACCGGAGTCGGCCTATGCCACACCCATCAGTGAAGGTGATATGTTTGCCATCGGGCTCGAGTTTCCACCCGGTCTGCTTGTACTCAACACTCCGGTTATCATGTTGAAACTTGGGATAGCCTTTCTTGCCTGGCTTGTGGTTTTTGCAATTCTCATAGAAGTGGTTGATAGCGAACCAAGCACGGTCAGCACTCGCTTGACGAGCCTGAGAATTGAGACGAGCGGCAAAGGGATACTCTTTGGCAAGGACGGCACAATAGCACTGAAGATCGTTCTTGTTGATACCGCGCTCATCCATCCACAAGCGCACGCACTTGTTGCGGATGAACTGCACCACGCGAATGGCCTCATCGAGAGCAGCATATTGCCGGCTCAAACCGTCCAACTTGTACTCGTAGATGAGCATCCCCCTCTTGCCCTTTCTCTTTCGTTCTCGTATACTACGTATACAGCAATAAATGGTACATGTCAAGAGAGAAAGCAGATGAGACGAAGCAATGTCTACTTAACCGAAAAACAAGTGGCACGCTTGCGGGCACGTGCTGAGCAGGAAGGGGTAGCGATAGCAGAACTGATTAGGCGGGCCGTCGATGCCTTCCTAGCCTGGGATGATCCCACCTATACCCCCCAACCCAAGCCCCAAACAAGGAAGGCCAGTTCATCCCCCGCATGAATGACGGGGGCTTTCCTGGCTCATTTTCTGTAATAGAATACAATACGAACGGCAGGAAGAAAAGCCCTGGCCATGTCTATTCTTCTGTTGTAAGATAGGGGCTTCACATGAAGCCTGCCTGCAAGAGGAATTCGATAGTAATACCTGGCACCCGTGCAGGTGCCAGGTTTTTGTAATCGCTAATGACCCGATGTTATTGAGGTTTGATCTCAACTCTCGAGGGTGAAACCGATTTCGACGGTTACCTGGTACTCGATGCCGTCGGCCAGGATACGACCCCGCTGCTCTTTCACCTCGAACCACTGTACATGGCGAAGCGTCTTCTGCGCACGTTCTATGGCCCGTCTCACAGCATCATCGAATCCAGTTCTTGAGGTGCCCACTAATTCCGTTACCCGGTAGATGTTGCCTTCCTGATCTGGCATACTCGTTGTCTCCTTTTTTTACTCCACTCATACTATATGGGTTGCACACAGACATACGAAGGGATGTGGCTACATCGGATTTCCGTTTTACCGTCTGAAGGTTTTCCGGTCGTTTTGATACTTTTATCATAGCAGATATTTTCCACGACTGTATAGAGTAATTACCGAAAACATCTATCCATCTCTCTCTATCAGTCCATAGCATCGAAGATGAGAGTGAGAACCACTTTTTCGGACATTTGACAGTATCAAATTGAAGGGTTTCCTGATGATGAGATCAGCGCAGGAATACGGTATAATATAGAACAGCTGTCCGGATGATTTTTCTGAACGATGAGCCGGAGCGATACATACTTTGAGAGGCGCCAGGAGGTTCTGCATGCGTGATTTACCAACAGGAACAATCACGTTGCTCTTTACAGATATCGAGGGATCCACTCACCTACTCCAGCAGCTCGGCGCTCATTACGCCGAGCTGTTGACGGAGTGTCGCGACCTGCTGCGCGCCGCTTTCCATACGTATCACGGCCACGAGGTCGATACGCAGGGGGATGCAATTTTTACTGCCTTTGCTCGCGCCAGTGATGCCCTCTCAGCGGCGGTAGCCGCGCAACGTAAACTCGCTCTCCATTCCTGGCCGGACGCCGCTGTGGTGCGTGTACGTATGGGGCTGCACACTGGTGAGCCCTCTCGCGTGGCCGAGGGATACGTGGGTCTGGACGTACACTACGCAGCCCGTATTATGAGCGCAGGTCATGGAGGTCAGGTGCTTCTCTCCCGGACCACGCGCGACCTGGTGGAGCAGGATTTACCAGCAGGCGTGAGCCTGCGTGATCTAGGGGAATACCATCTCAAGGATGTGGAGCGGCCTATCGCTCTCTCCCAGGCGGTGATCGCGGGTCTTCCCGCCGATTTTCCACCACTCAAGACCCTTGATCGTCGCTCCAGCACACTCCCTGTGCAGCCGACCCCGCTCATTGGACGGAAATCCGAGGTAGCGACCATTGGGCAACTCTTGCGCCGCGAGGATGTGCGCCTCGTGACTTTAACAGGCCCTGGTGGCACCGGCAAAACCCGTCTGGGTCTACAGGTCGCCTCAGAACTGCGTGACGTGTTCGTCGATGGAGTTTTTTTTGTATCGCTCGCTCCCATCAACGATCCTGTGCTGGTCATGCCTACCATCGCCCAGGCACTTGGTATTCGGGATGGCGTGGGACAGCCTCTTTCAACGCGCCTTGCTGAGGTGTTACAACAGCAGCAGGTGCTACTGCTGCTGGACAATTTCGAGCAGGTGGTTGGGGCAGCTTCGCAGGTGGCAGATTTGCTCACGTCCTGCCCACAGCTCAAGATGCTCGTGACGAGCCGGGAAGTATTGCATGTGCGCGCCGAGCACGAGTTTGCGGTGCCACCGCTGGAATTGCCCGATCTCGCGCACCTTCCCGACCATGCAGCACTCGCGCTTTCTCCTTCAGTGGCACTTTTTCTCCAGCGGGCACAGGCGGTCAAGCCCGAGTTTCAGTTGACCACGAGCAATGCCAGAGCAGTGGCGGAGATCTGTATTCGCCTGGACGGACTTCCATTGGCAATTGAGCTGGCGGCGGCGCGTATGAAACTGCTATCTCCACAGGTCCTACTCGCCCGTCTGGGCCGGCGATTGGCTATATTGACAGGCGGGGCGCGGGATGTGCCAACACGGCACCAGACCCTGCGCAACACCATCGAGTGGAGCTATCACCTGCTTAATGCCTGGGAGCAGCGACTCTTCCGGTGGCTCTCCGTCTTTGTTGGCGGCTGCACACTGCAAGCAGCGGAAGCCGTCTGTACCGGGTCTGACGACGGAGTGGGACTGGCGTTGGACGGCATAGCCTCGCTCATCGACAAGAGTTTACTACAACGGCTGGAGCAAACGGGGGAAGGGGATGAAGAACCACGTCTCCTCATGCTGGAAACGATCCGTGAGTACGGGTTGGAGGCGCTTACCGCCAGCGGAGAAGGAGAAGACGCCCGGCAGGCGCATACTGGCTACTTTTTGTCACTGGCGGAGGAGGCGGAGCCGGCGCTGAAAGGGCCACTGCTCGTTATGTGGCTAGATCGCTTGGAGCGGGAGCATGATAACTTGCGAGCAGCATTGCAATGGGCTTTAGAAGGTGGGAGAGCTGAAACGGCCTTACGCCTTGGCATCGCGCTGGAGCGCTTCTGGGTGGTGCGTGGTCACCGCATTGAAGGACTGGCATTCCTGGAGCGGGCACTGGCGGGAAGCTCAGGAGTCGCAACTGACCTGCGGGCGAAAGCTCTGCTTGCCGCCGCACGACTCGCCTTCATTCAAAGCCACTATGACCAGGGAGAGGTGCTGGCGCAGGAGAGCCTGGCATTGTTCCGGGAGCTTGGGGACAGAAGAGGTATCGCGCTCTCCCTCGATCGACTTGGCATGGCTGCCTGGAGACGAGGCGATTTTAGAGCAGCGCGTGTCTTGATGGAGGAGGATCTCGCCCTCTTTAAAGAGGTGGATGACCGGGATCGTGTCGCCTGGTCGCTCTTCACCCTGGGGTTGCTCAACAATAAGCAAGGTGATTACACCAGGGCGTGCACCCTGTTTGAGGAGAGTCTGACACTTTTCAGAGAGTTAGGCAACAAGAGGGGGATAGCCGCCTCGCTGACGCAGTTGGCAGGCACGCTCTTTGTTTCCCAGGGCAACCAGGCCATGATTTATCCGTTGCTCGAAGAAGGACTCTCGCTCGACCGGGAAGTAGGCGACAAGGAAGGGATGGCCGTCGCGTCTCTTCTGCTGGGATGGGTAGCGCTCAAACAGGGAGACGTAGCCACTGCACGTACACGTGTAGAGGAGAGCCTGGTCCTCTACCGCGAGATGGAGCATCGAGAGGGTACGGCAGAAGCGCTTTCCCTCTTAGGAAGAGTGGAGGCAACGCGGGGTGACCATGCCTTTGCCCGTTCCCTCTACGAAGAAAGCCTGGCCATAGCGAAAGACATCGGCGACAAGGAGTTGATCGCCTCCGGCCTGGAAGGAATGGCAAGTGTGGTAGCAGGACAGGGAGAACCCGCCTGGGCAGCGCGTCTTTGGGGAACTGCTGAAGCGCTGCGCGAAGCTATCGGTGCACCTCTGCAGCCTATTGAACGAGCTGACTACGAGCACGCGGTGGCTGTCGTCCGCGACCATCTCGGGAAGGAGGCCTTTATCTCTGCATGGGCAGAGGGTCGCGCTACGACAGCGGAGCACGTGCTTGCCAGGTGAGCAAGTTGCTAGTGAGGATACATGCCCCCATCAATCAGGATGGTTTGATTGGTCATATAGGAGTTGACCACAAGCATCAGAATAGCCTCGACCACGTCTTCCGGCTTGCCCAACCTGCCAACGGGAATCCGTGTCACCAGCTCACTTTCAGCCCCCGGTCCGCCTGGCAGCATACCGGTCTCGGCAATCAAGGCGGGAGCCACGGCATTGACCGTCACTCCGTGTGGAGCAAGCGAGGAAGCCAGGGAATGCATCAGTCCAAGCAACCCGGCTTTTGAGGCGGCGTAGTGAGGTCCTACAATGCCACCTGTGAACGCCGCAACCGAGGAGACGAAGATGACGCGCCCCCAGTGACGTTCCCGCATCCCGGGTGTGATCCGTTGCGCCAGCACAAAAGCAGCACGCAAATTGACCTGCATGGTTTGATCCCACTCTTCCAGCGTCAGCTCTTCCAGCCGCTTGCGATTCCCCATGCCAGCATTGCTGATCAATATATCAATGGGGCCGAGCTGCGCCTCCGTCACATCGACCAGCGCCTGCACCTGGGCTGGCTTGTTCAGGTCAGCACGCTTGGGAAGTGCGCGCCGTCCCATCTGGCGGATGTGATCGGCAAGCACATGAGCCGCCTGTTCCTTGTGTGCATAGCCAAGCGCGATATCGGCTCCAACCTCTGCCATACGCAGCGCGGTCGCATAGCCAATGCCGCCGCTAGCCCCCGTGATCAGCGCAACACGTCCGCGTAGATCCATGGGTATCTCCTTATATGTTAATATTTTCTTAGCAATGCACTACGCTGATTATCGCTGAAAGAACATCCGCTATGCAACCTGAAGCAATAAAGAGAACATCCTATTGGAAACGTAGTCGATACCACCGGCGGGCATTCTCTGACCAGAGCTTCCGTTTCGCCGCGGGTGTCAGGTGCGCAGTCAGGTCATCGAGAACTTGCACCCAGCGGGGATATGATGTCGCAAGCAGCATCACTGGCCAATCGCTGCCAAATAGCACGCGGTCTTCTCCGAATGTATCGAGGACGTGTGCAATATAAGGGGCCAGGTCCTCCGGTACCCATTGCTGGTGGTCAGCTTCCGTGACCATGCCACTGAGCTTGCACATGACATTGGGGCATGATGCTAGCTCCCGTATATGATCGCGCCAGGGATCAAGCATATGGTCGCGTATGTCTGGTTTCCCCAGGTGATCCAGGATAAAACGCGTCTCCGGGCACAGGCGTACTAATTGAATGACATCGGGCATTTGGGTATGGGTGAGGCAGAGATCAAAGGAGAGATCATACTCCGGCAACATCCGTACCCCCTCGACGAACGCCGGTTGCAGGCAGAACCCTGGAGCAGTCTCACCCTGGAGATTGCGGCGTACGCCCTTAATACGGGGGTCTAGCGCAACCAGGGACTCAAGGTACGGGCGGAGCCGCTCACGCTCCTCAATGGCTGCTGCCGCGACAATTCCCTGGATACGTGCGTCATGTTGCGCACAATCTACGATCCACTGGGCCTCACGCAATGCATCCTCTGGAGGAACGTCGACCTCTATATAGATGATTCCCTCTATCGGCAGCCCTGCTGTTTGCGCCAGATATTGATCCAGTTCATAAGGGCGCATGATGGCAGGTACTTCTTCAAGCCACGGCATACGAAATCGTGCCGGGTTCCACAGGTGGACGTGCGCATCGATAATGGGAAATGTAACCATAGCTTCTCCTCAGCGTATCGGAACGCCACCTCCGTTTCTCACAACCTTCTGCTGTCTTTAGATAGCCTCAAGTTCTCCCCACAGTTCGGCAGGAATGGGGTACTCAGCAAGTACGATTGTCTCGGTGAGCCTTTCAGGACGGCTGATGCCCACGATCGTCGAAGTGATGCGCCGGTCTCGCAGGGAATATTGCAGCGCTGCTGCCCCTAGTGGTACCCCATAACGCTTACAGATGGCTTCCATTTGCCGGGCGCGCGTCAGCATTGATTGCGGGGCATCCTGATACATATAGCGAGGATAGGCACCTGGTCCCTTCGCCAGGATACCACTGCCGTAGGGCGCGGCATTCACGGCGGCCACCCCATAGTTGAGACACACATCCCAGAACGCGTCAGCTTCGGTATTGAGCAGGGTATACCGGTTATGCGAGATGGCTACTTCGAATATCCCTGTTTCAACAAACCGTCTCATGAGATCAATGGGCCCACCGGCCACGCCGAGATGAGCTATCAAACCCTCTTGCTGGCAGCGCTGGAGGGTCTCGACAGGTCCTCCAGTAGACATAGCTTGCTCAAACGTCGTATGTTCCGGGTCGTGGAGATAGAGCAGTTGCAATTGGTTCAAGCCGAGCAACCGCAGGCTGCGCTCGACACTGCGTCGCATCTGCTCACCGCTGAAATCACCCGTATGGAGATCGCGATCTGCTTTACTGGCAAGCACAAATCTTGACGGCAGACCACCCAGTTCACGCAACACGATCCCCAGGCGGCGTTCACTCTCACCGTCTCCATACGACGCGGCTGTGTCGATGAAGTTGATGGGACTTGCGAAAATGGCGCGAATAGTTGCCAGCGCCTGCTCTTCTGATACCCCATAATCAAACGTTTCCGGCATATCACCGAGCGGTGCACAGCCGATGCACAGCGGGGTAACAGCCAATCCCGTCTTTCCCAGGAGACGACGTGCAAGCGATACCGATTCTGTCATGCTAGCTCTCTCCTCTCATTTCAAGAACAACTCATCTCCTCTCCCCTTTCGTAACTTTCATTCCGTTGTAGTTCGAGGGTTAATCTGTATGAAAAACTTCTGCCATGGTCGCCCACCACTCATCAGGGATCCGGGTCGCGAGCGGTTCCTGCAACGGATCGGTGTAGGTCCACCACTCGCGGGTCTTGGGGTCATTGGCCATCTTCGCCATATCGGATGCGAAGTCCTCACCAACGTACTCGAAGTATGCAAAGAGGAGATGCTCATGACGAAAGATGGAGTAGTTGCGGATATTGCAGGCATGGATGGTCGCCAGGACTTCAGGCCAGACAGCCGCGTGCAATCGCTCATACTCCTCGATGGCCCCTGGTTTAAGGCCGATGACCTGTCCAAAGCGTTGCATACTTTCCCTCCTCAAAGAATCTATGAAAGCCGACCCTTTCCAGCTGAGCGTCGCTGAACTCTTTTTGTAAACTTGTGTCACTGGTTAGATATATCTTAACATCTCTCAATGGGAAATGCTAACTAATCCTCAGGAAAACTCAACAAATAACAGAAAGCTCTTGACAAAATTTTGTATATAGTAAATACTTCTCTTAGAGAACTTTGAAATGCTGTTTTGCAATGAATAAAAGGAGCGCTGCATGCAGTACACCCATCTTGGGCGGACGGGGCTCGTCGTCAGCCGTTTGTGCCTTGGCACTATGAATTTCGGGCCGGATACCACTGAGGATGACAGCTTCAGCATCATGGATCGTGCCCTGGAGCACGGCATCAACTTCTTCGACACAGCAAACGTTTACGGCGCGCAGAAGGAGAAAGGTTCAGGCGTCACCGAGCAGATACTTGGCCGTTGGTTTGCCCAAGGTGGGGGACGTCGCGACAAAGTGGTGCTGGCAACCAAGGCCTACGGAGAAATGGGCGATTGGCCAAATCAGTCCCGGCTATCGGCACGTCATATCCGGCAGGCATGCGAGGGAAGCTTGCGCCGCTTGCGGACCGACTACATCGACCTCTACCAGATGCACCACATCGACCGTCAGACGCCCTGGGAGGAGATCTGGCAAGCGATGGAGCAGTTAGTGCGCGAGGGGAAGGTGATCTACGTTGGCAGTAGCAACTTCGCTGGATGGCACATTGCGCGAGCCAATGAGATCGCTCGTAGTCGCCATTTCCTGGGGCTGGTCTCGGAGCAGAGCCTCTACAACCTCATACAACGCACTGTTGAGCTTGAAGTGTTGCCCGCCTGTGAGGCTTATGGGCTTGGGGTACTCCTATGGAGTCCGCTCGCCGGCGGACTGCTCGGCGGAGCACTGCAGAAGGCGGAGACGGGTCGGCGTGCCAGTTCTCGCTTGCAAGCAGCCATTGAGAAACACCGCGCGCAGCTGGAGACCTATGAGGCCTTCTGCGCCGGGTTGGGAGAGGAACCTGCGCATGTGGCCCTGGCCTGGCTGCTGGCGAACCCGGTTGTGACTGCGCCGATTATTGGGCCACGCACGAGGGAGCAGTTCGACGGAACCCTGCGCGCACTCGAGATTCCCATGTCAAGGGAGACACTGGCTAAACTCGACGAGATTTTCCCTGGCCCAGGTGGCGCTGCTCCTGAGGCCTATGCCTGGTAAGCTAAGCCTCACCTTTTAAAGTCAGTGAGGGTTTACCGAATACTACTGTCCCTAAGGAAGTACGCTGATTAGTGAATTGCACCAATATACGCTCACCCTGCCCAATATAAGCTCCAGTGTTTTGTGTCGTAAAGGTGTTCTGGCTCAGTGAAATCGACTCCCAGGCACCTTTGCTCCAATTATAGAGGCGAGCGTGCTGACTCTCATCTGTCACTCGTCCCATTCCAGGGCCTAGCATCGCCATCAGATTGGCTGGCTCCATAATCGTCAAGCTGCTGAACCGCCTGTCTGCACTGTTAGGCAACGCGAATTCAAACGTTATGTGACCAGTTGACATGGTATAGACACCGGGAAACTCGGATTGCAAATCGTTACCCTGTACATCGATCACTTGCCCTGAAATAAAATTTGAAGAGAGGTTCTGCGGGCTCGAAAGCTTGAGAGTGAGCGGGGCCTGAACCAACGTCTCATGGAGACCTGCGGGCTCGAAACTATTGATGGTCATATCGCTACTTGTGTCCAGCGGTTGCTCTGCCCAACCGATGAAAGAAGCAGGTGTTCCATCTACCAGCAATGGATCAATACTATTGCTCGGGCTGATAGCGGTTTCACTGGCGAATGGCGCAACCAGCATATGTTCTATGGTGCGCATACCACATTCATTACATGCAGTGAAGTCGTATTCTACTACTCTACTGAGAACCGATAATATTGCGAGGTGACGCTGCAAATCAGTCTGAGGAGGTGAACCGTTAGCATGAGGAATATAAGGTGTGGGCAAACCACTATTCCTGGCAAGCTGATCAGCGAGAGCCATGTCCGAATCGCTTGTTGCGCTGCTGAATGGAAGATTGACCTGTAGGGTTTGGCCTGCCGCTATGTGCCCAATCCGAGCAAAGCTCCTGGGTATCAACACATAGGCATCACTGAGAGAAGAGTTGAGCGTATTTGTGATCGTCCCTGTAAGCTTGCCGTCTCGTACAACCAGGTGGGAGATAATACCGCCATGCGTTGGACGATCTTGCTCCGTGAGGATGGCATGCGAATTCCACATACTGGCCCCCGACAGATTCACATTTGTCTGATGCTGTCCGGGTATAATTGCAAGAGAGCGCTCTTCATCCGAAAAATCGGCGTCATGCTGATAGAATACATCCGGTATGAGCTGTGCAAGTCCTTTGCCGGGAATGTGTACTTGATAGTCACCTTGATTGGGCACGAAGACACTGGCATACGTCGTGCTATACGCCGATGACCCATCCTGACTCAACTGCATGAGAGAAATACTATTGATACTGATGGAAGCTTCCCTCTGATAAAAGGCAAGACCGTAGCAGAGGAGAGTAAAGATAACGATGCTGCTCAATATAATATGCCAACTCCAAATACTTCGCTTCAGTCGTCGTGCGATCAGTATATTCACTGACCCAAGAACGATGATGTAGCTGAGTAGCAATAAGATGAGCATCCAGGGGTCAGGAGATGCTCCCGGTGGTAGCAAATTGAACATTCTAACTCTTTGAATCAGTTGCCCTATGTCATTGCTGTATCGAGAAGTCGAATGAGAGAGGAGGAGCTGGTCACCTAGCGCACGTAGCAGAAGTTCCTTCCAGAGCGTCCTGGCCCCGGACCATCCGTTGAGGGCCTCCTGTGCCGGATCAAAGGCAAGATAGTAAATATATCCCTGACCCCGACGCGCCTGGACGATTAACGGGATGGAACCAGATGCCAGAATAGTTTCGCTAGCGGAAGCCGAACTTTGTCCATTGAATTTCCCGGGCTCAGAGCCAGAATCTCCTTGTCCAGACGTCGTCGTACTCACTGTTATGGGTTCCTGTACGGTAGTAGTGACTTTATTCTGTCCGACGTTTCCTACTTCAGGGCCACTGATAGGCAAAAGGTGAGTGCCCGCTTGCAGAGTACTGGTGCCGTTCACGACAACTGGTAGCAAGCCTGGAGGAAGCGCGCTCAGAGTCCGCTGCCATGGGGCGCCTCCCACGACGATGAGTCTTCCTCCTCGATTGACCCAGACCTGCAAAGCCCTCAGTTGGTCAAGGCTTAGCCTATCAGTCGTAAAATCATCCAGTACGATAATATCGAAGTTCTCGAGAACAGTTGTCATGTCTGGCATGGTTTGCGCATCCAAAGGTTCAACAATGACTGAATTGTCCTGATCAGGAAGCGAAACAGCGCTCAAAGGCCCAAAGCCGGACTGCTGGTCAGAGAGAATACCAACGAAAACGTCAGCAGGATCTACAGGGATTGGCGTATTGGTTTGCGTACGGATCACGTTCCCTCGCCTATCAAGCAAATTTATGACGAGGCTCTGTGGATCAAATAGGCTCAAGCCAATGGAGTTGATGAGCAGCGGTATATACATGGTGGCCTGTTGCTGAGCACCTTTGGGTAAGTTGATTGGCTCCTGGTAACCCGAAGGTGAGATGACCCTTCTCCCAGGTGGAGGTACAGGCCTGGAGATACTGATTGAAAGGGTACCGATAAAATCCGTGCCAGTGTTGCCGAGCGTGATATACACCGGAACCCAACCTCGATAACGTGTGTGAAAACCCGCGTTCACCTGCATCGTTAGTCCGCTCGCGGCTTGGGGCGCTGTATATGCCCGGGCACTTGCAGGAATAAGGAGGAGAGCAACGAGGAGGATGAGCACAAGGGCTGCACGTATTGCCCACCAGCCCCTTGCGTCTCTGACCTGTCTTCGCATCATTTCATAATAATTCATACCTGTGCCTGGCATCCCCGTCGTCTTTCTCTTATTCGGACGCACCGCGTGGTTGAATAAAAAACATGTATCTCGTATTGTTCACCTTAAATAAATATAGGTAATACTTCTTTTAATGTCAAGTGATAATCATATAGAATAAATATCCATGGGACACGATAACGTAATGAGGAAACCAAACATCTATCATATTTTTGTGATCTATGATTGATACATTTAACGTAGATTTTCTATGTTTATTCCACTGTTAACTCTTATCCTTTCCCTTTGCTAACTCTACTACAAATGTATGCTCTTCAATATAACATCGTCATCCAAAGAGATGTATTAGAATTTACTTAGAAATGATTATAAGTTCATCCAAAGCATGGTTATATATTGACCTTGGGAATATTAATGTGGTAATCCTTTTAAATAGGGTATTTTCTATGTTACTGTATTTGGCTCATATCGTGAGCCCTGCCACAGTTGTGCGGAATAGCGAAGAAATCTGCACTTTGCTTGTCATTTGAATCCTGGCCACTCCGGCTGCGCAGCAATGCAGGTATGCTTCCTAGATTAGATAAGTAATGTAACTGCGGCTTCTATTATTTACAAGCCCAAAGGAGTGTTCAGACTATGCAGCAGTTTTCCTCTACACACTGGATACGGCGACACGCAGCAAAACTCGCCATTGTAAGCTTAGCACTGGTGCTTATGGCCCCTCTCGCTGCCTGCGGTGGCTCAAGTTCCAGCGGTACCTCTAGTGGCCGGGTGAACTTGACCTTCTGGTCCTGGGTCACAGGTATCGATAAGTCAGTCGCTGACTTCAACAGTAGCCATCCCAATATCCACGTCACAGTAGCCAATGTAGGTGGAGGCACGACTGAATACGACAAGTTGTATACGGCCATCAAGGCCAATAATGAGCCAGATCTTGGTCAGGTCGAGTTCCAGCTCTTGCCAACCTTTGAGACGACTGGTTCGCTCGTCGACATGTCCCAATACGGGGCGAACTCGCTGAAGGATCAGTTTGTGCCGTGGACCTGGAACCAGGTGTCGATTGGTAATGCGGTCTACGCCATCCCACAGGATAGTGGCCCCATGGCCATGTACTATCGGGAGGACATCTTTAAGAAGTATAATATCCCAGTACCTACCACCTGGGCCCAGTACGCTGATGCTGCAGCGAAGCTGCATGCCGCCAATCCCAATGAGTATATCACCGACTTCCCCCCGAAGTCCGGAGGATGGTTCACTGGGTTGGTGTGGCAGGCAGGTGGGCAGTTGTTTGGCATCAATGGCCAATCCTGGAAAGTGTCTATCAATAACCCTCAGTCCCAACAGGTCGCCTCCTACTGGCAAGATTTGCTCAACAAGAAGCTCGTCAAGACCGAGCTGGACTTCGCGAATGCCTGGTACCGCGACCTGCAAACCGGGGCGGTGGCCACCTGGATCTCAGCAGTCTGGGGTTCCGGTACACTCTCGTCAAATGCCCCACAGACCGCTGGGAAGTGGCGGGTCGCGCCGATCCCTC
>Ga0209027_1000011_pt1 | contig 48116 bp, 36 predicted proteins | sample GraSoi013_1_20cm_3_FD_185821 | JGI IMG/M metagenome (GOLD analysis project Ga0209027, IMG submission 185821) | Grasslands soil microbial communities from the Angelo Coastal Reserve, California, USA - Sample 09_27_2013_1_20cm (SPAdes) (version 2) | ecosystem: Environmental > Terrestrial > Soil >...
TGGAGGTAGACGAGGCGCGTGGTTTTATGAAAGCCGTCGTGGATGAAGATACTTCCCAGATACTTGGCTGCGCTATTCTTGGCATCGAGGGAGGCGAGATTATGGCCGCTCTGGAGATCGCGATGATGGGGAAAGTACCGTATACCGTATTGCGTGATGCTATCTTTGCTCACCCGACACTGGCGGAGTCGCTGAATAACCTGTTTTCGTCCTTTGAATAGTAGCGTTCATCATGTTGTTCAAGGTCTCGATAGACCTTGAACAACATGATGAACGCTACTTCAGCTACAAGGTGGCTGTCCTGGACCTAAATCATTATTATTGCCGTAGCTGCTTATTCTCCAGTCCTGATTGCTATTTTGCTGCACCGTCAAGTGTAACGTATAAGGCTTTGTAAGCTTGCTGCGCGTAATGGTAAAGTTATAACTATAGCTTTTTGGATTGTTCTGCACAGCGCTATTTTGCACTTCGCTATAATCTGTCACTTTGCCGTAACAACGATCTGAGGCCTGTGCTTGCTGTTTGAAATCGTCTGGTGCTAGCTGGACAGTAATCGTTGCATCGAGGTCATTGTATGCCTGGTCATAATTCTGGTTAGAAAGTGCCGAAAGGAAATCAGTAGCTGTTACTGCAGCCCCAGCGGTCGCATTTGTGGCTGCGAAAAAGTTGACCGCCGCATAGCCAATACCACATGCTAATGCCCCGGCCACCAGAAAAACGATCCCCCAGAAAAGAATCCTCCGCCGCAAGCTTTTTTTACGAGGCGCTTCCCGTTGTGGACGAGCTACCCGCTGTGTTAGGGGAGGATGATCGATACGGGCCATATTAGGGGGACGACGAGGAATAGCCCGCTGCTTTCCGGTACCGTTGAAATCGGCAGGATACTGGTTGAAAGGACGGTCGCTGGGTCCCTGGCGCCCTTGCATAGAGTTCCTCCTTGCGAAGCAATGGATTTCATACTGCTGATGATACGTGACGAGCTCTATACGTCAAGTATAACAATACCTACCAGGTTCGTGTGAGCCCGTTCTAACTGCTCTTGTGCTTGCTTCGCCTGCGTACGGGTTGTACGGTCTTTTGCTATAGTCAAGATGGTTTGCTCTACAAGGGTTCCAATGAGGGAGGCATCAGGGCCTGCTAGCACAGGCGAACTATTGAATATAACTATGCCTGGCGCGGTTTCTGTCTCTGACAGGCAGAGGCTAATAGTCTGTATCGCTGCTTGTAGTTTCTCAGAGAGGAGCAATGCGTCATCTTCAGCTGCCATCCCTGCGCTGAGCAAGCGCAGGGATGGGATAAAGGTATCTCTCAAGTGCTGCCGAACTACTTGTGCGGTGATCATATCCTTCGCCAGCAGGTCGCTTAAACCCTCTCCCTTTTCCATGCCAAAGCGCCTCTCCAGGCCTGGTGCGCGCAAATCTGCATCAACGAGAATGGTCGGCGTGCCACTTTTCGCGGCAGCGATCGCCACATTCGCTGCTACGGTAGCCTGACCTGTGTACATTGCCGGTGGGCAGAGCAACAGCGTATGTACGCATTGTTCCTTAGTCCAGTTGAAGCGGATGTTCGCAAAAAATGTATAATAGGCTGCGCTGTATGCAGAACCTGTATCGTAATCTGTGAGCAGTGCAACCTGCTCTTGTGAGCGGATACTCACGGAAATTGCTCCTCTAAACTATTCATGTGAATCTTCTCAACGGCAGGTAATTAAGAACTCGTTCGACCCACAGTGGGAGCACGTGGCACCTCCCCATATACAGGGAGCTGGAGAAGTTGCTGTGCCTCGTCTTTCCCATGGATGCGGTCATCAAGATAATCTGCGAGAAAGGCCAGGGCAATGCCCACAATGAGCGCCACCAGAAGCAGGACAATTAATGTTGTTTGTTTACTCACGGATGAACCTGGTACCGTGGCTGCATCTGTCGCATCACTGATGATCCTTGCGGAGACTACTGACTGACTACCAGCAGTTGTCGTGGCACAAGGAGCTTCCTTAGCGACAACGTAACCCAGGTAGGTACAGATTTTGGCTGTGCTTACTTTACCAACGGCATCAGCGATTGCCCATGCACCTGCGGGTGTGGTCCAGGTAGCGCTTATGATCACCACGCTGTGCGCACGATCGGCGCTTAACGCTCCGTCGATGGCGCCGGCATTCTGCCAATCTCCAAGATTGGGGTTAGGGCCGTAGCGTTGCTCAATTTGCGTCATATCCGCTGCTATCTGATGAGACACTTCTGTATCAAATTCATTTGATGATAGTATTGGGCCCGTTACCAGTGCGTCAGCAAGAGACTCTGATGCGCCAATATTGTCAGAAACGCCATTGGGCGACGATTGTAAACCGATCTGTATCGTAACATCTGAGCGGTATGCCGTCAATGCACCAGGAGTTTTGCGCAAATGATAGTATTGATAGCCGACGTAGAGCGCCACCACTCCTACAACCAGCGCCACCAGCCAGATACGCCGCCAGATAATTTTCCAATAGGCCCGGAGTTCCACGTAAGTAACCTTTCTTGCTATTTTATCTCACGAGATCGCTCGTGGATGTACGCAACTCCCTTGGTTTTTCTTCCCCCAATTTGGCTTCAATGAACTGCAATATGCGACGATGGAAGCGAGGCATATCAAATTCAAGAGCGTGGTTACGAATGACTTGTGGATCATATTTTCGCTCATCGAATGATGCCAGTACGGTCACCAGGCTTTCGACTGTCTGGTTTTGAAAAAAAACTCCTGTGGTGCCGTCAACCACAGATGCAAGTGCTCCACCAGCGCCATAGGCAATCACCGGTCGACCAGAGGCTTGCGCCTCCAGTGGAGTGATACCAAAATCTTCTTCGCCTGGGAACAGGAACGCACGGCAATGGGCATAATAGTGAAGTACTTCCTCGTCAGAGAGTCGTCCCATCAAACGGATAGTAGGGCCTGCCATTTTTTTGAGTCGTTCCTGGTCACGGCCCCCGCCAATAATGACCAGGGGCAGTTGTAACTCGTTACATGCCTCGATCGCCAAATCAATACGTTTATAAGGTATGAGGCGGCTAACAATAAGAAAGTAATCTTCCACTTGAATTGCTGGATCAAAAGTAAAACGCCCTGCCTCCACCGGAGGTGGTATGACGACCGCATCGCGCCGGTAGTATTTCTGAATACGTTCGGCAACCACCGGGGAGTTAGCTATAAAGTGATCGACTCTCATTGCGCTGGTTTGATCCCAGGCACGTAGCGCTGTGATCAGAAAAGGCAAAACCCGCCGCGCCACCTTGCCCAAATGTTCTCGCTCTACGTATTCGTCATAGTTCCAGCACCAGCGCATAGGAGTATGGCAGTAGCAAATGTGCAATGTTTCGGGCCTGGTGATCACTCCCTTTCCGAAGGCGCTGGAACTACTGAGAATCAGGTCAAAACCACGTAGATCCAGGCTCTCCATCGCGAAAGGGTAAATAGGTAAGTACGGCTGATGATGTTTTGTCACCATGGGCAGCCTTTGCATGAACGACGTACGTATATCCATCTTTTGAAAGGCCGGGTCTACACGTTGCGGATCGTAGATAGACGTATAAATGGGCGCGTCGGGAAAAATTTCGTGCAATGCCAAAACTACGCGCTCTGCACCACCCATCTGGTTGAGGTAGTCGTGAACCAACGCCACTTTCATTTTGTCAATATGCTCCTCGATTGGTTAAAACCGCGGGAATGGTGCGGAAAAGAATGAGGAAGTACAGTTTTAACGACCAATTCTCGATGTAGTATATATCCATGAGTACCCCCTCGTCAAAACTGAGGTTGCTGCGACCGCGCACTTGCCATAATCCGGTCAGACCCGGCTTGATCGCCAGCCGACCTTTTTGCCACTCCTCGTATTGTGCCACTTCACCTGGTAATGGCGGGCGGGGTCCGACCAGGCTCATATCACCCCGCAGAACATTGATGAACTGTGGAAACTCATCTAGACTGGTACGCCGCAAAAATTTTCCTATTGGTGTAACACGCGGGTCATATCTCATCTTGAAGAGCGGTCCTTGCGCTTCATTCTTCATCCAAAGGTCCGCCAGACGTTGATCTGCATTCTTATACATAGATCGGAACTTATACATTTTGAAAGGGCGACCCTCCCAACCTATGCGTGTTTGTTTGTAAATAATCTCCCCTTCGGAGTTCAGGCGGATGGCTAAGGCGATACACATCCAGAGTGGAGACCCTAGCGCCAGGATGAACAGGGAGACGAAAATATCAACCATGCGCGTGATAATACGCTGTACTGTGTTCAGTGAGACTTGCTTGATACCTATCAGCGGAATGCCTTCTACGGCTTCCATATCAATGCGTGAAAGACTGAGTTCATATAAGTCAGGCACGAGTTTGAATGAGGCTCCTAGCCGCTCACAGAGGCGGACGCTTTTGATAGATTGCTCATGCATATTTGAGGGCAAGGCAATAATCACTTCATCTACCTGCATCGAACTGATCACTAATCCGAGGTCCTCCAGTGTGCCGAGCATCTTAAAGCGCCCAAAATCACCTGGCGGTTCACTCATATCGTGCAAAAACCCTACTATGTGATAGCCAAGGTTGGGGCTGGCCGCTATATGCTGCATCATCATCTTCCCGAGACGCCCCGAACCCACGACCAGCAGCCGTGTTTCGACCAGGCCGAGCTGGTAGAGCAAACTCATTGCAACTGAAATGATCATGCGCCCCAGAGAGAGCAAGATGATTGTCACTGCCCATACGAAAGGCACAAGCAGGCGAGAACTGGAAGGTGGCTGGAAGATGAAGAAATAGGTAATCAGAAACGCTATTCCTAGCGTTGCTGAACTGGCGATTGTCCAGACCTGGCGAGGCAAGCTTCTGGTCAGACGGATGTTATATAGTCCACGAAACGCAAAAATAGTAATCAAGCCAATGACAATACTGATTTGAAGCCATAAAAAGCCACTTAGTGGCGTATAAATGTCGGCGGTATGGGGTAGAGAGCTATTTTCAATGTTGTGGCGCAGGAACACGAGGAAATGATTTTTAAAAAGGACGTTATAGCGTATAAAATGCGCCAGTTGGAACGATATAGCTACCAATGTAGCGTCTAGCAGTACCAGGACGATAATCTTGAAAATACGCCATTGGTGACGATTTGAACGCCTCTTAGAGATAACTCTCTTTATAGGGCCAGTTGCTCCTACGGGCATATCCAGGGCTCCTGTCCTATCTGTGTCTAGACTCAGATCGGTTGTTTCAGATAGTTTACTACTGTTCACAATGTGCGCTCTATCCTACATCCTACACTAACGAACAAACGAAACGCGTTGAGATCGTCTTTGTGCTGTGGTATGTAACGTTGCTGCTTGTTCATATACCTTGACGGTCTGCTCGACCATCCTCTGTGCTGAGAATCGCCTGGCCACTTCAGGTGCCATTGTACTACACTTCTGCCGGTATGTCTGGTCTGTCAAAGCCGTATGTATTGATGCTGCCATCACCTCCACATTATGTGGGTCAATACATATTGCTACATCCGCTCCCGCTTCTGGTAGGCTGGAGACGTTCGATGTGACAACAGGAGTACCGCATGCCAGGGCCTCCGCTACCGGTATGCCAAAACCTTCGTAGAGCGACGGGTACGCAAAAACCGAGGCTGCGCGGTACCATAATGCTTGCTCGGCATCCTCTACATACCCGGCAAATAACACTTCCGACGTGAGGCCTAATTGCTGTACTCGCTCAAAAATGGAATCGTAGAGCCAGCCTTTACCACCTGCCAGTACTAGTTTTTCGCCTATCGCATGTGTTTTGCGCAACTGAGCATAGGCTTCAATCAGGGTAGTAATGTTCTTCCGTGGTTCCAACGTTCCCAGGTACAGGATATATCCGCTCGTCAAACTGTGTTTTTCACGAAAGTTTTGTAACTCCTCATCTCTAGAAACGTCTGAGAAGCGTGCATCGATACATGGGTAGACCGTCTGTACTTGTTCTCCAGGAACTCCAGCAAGTTCGACTGCATCCTGGCTGGTACTATTCGATACAGTGATGACCATTGTCGCCCGGCGTATGCTGCGAACGGTGAACATGCGATGATAGAGTCGCTTTGAACGTGTCAATACGTCGGGAAAACGCAGAAATGCCAGATCATGCAAGGTGACGACTCCTGCACAATGCTGCGGTAATAATTGCGGTAGTACGTTGACCGGGGAATGCAAAACATCGATGTGTCTTTGCCGAATGAGCGCAGGAAGTGTCAGTTGTTCCCAGGCAATTCTTACTGCTGGTTGTGATTCTGACCATGTTGCAGGTACATAGGTAAGTTGTGGGTGTTGGGCTGAGAGCCTTTCAACTACCTCGTGCCCATTGACAAAAACAGTATATTCATGTGTTCCAGGTCGATTGGCTAGCTCTTTCAACAGAAAGCGTATATAGCGGCTGACTCCGCCATTCCGGTAATTCTGGCTGAATGAGAGCAACTGCGCATTAATACCGATATGCATACCGACAGTCTCCTCATGGCTGTATAACGTCCCTGCATTTCGCAAGGTAACAAGCCTGGGCCTATCGAGTTCTCTGCCATGCCAGGAAGTTATCCTGGAAGAATGGGTGAATCTCCCCCCACGCGTAGAGTGTACTTACTGCTGATTGTACGGTAGTATTATAAAGAACATATTGAGAAAGCGCCTCTATGTTCGCTCCCTGGGCATTGGCTACCGTTCTCAGCAGCTCTGCCACCGTTCGGGCCTCACCGTCGGCAAGCGCTACCCGTATATGTTCCAGGATGCGTTCAAGACGCTCAACAGTATAATCAATAGCCTCATGAGCCCGTTCAGTCGAGGTATAAATCTCGCCGTGCCCTGCAACTATATGCTTAAACGATGCCATGCGCGTTTTCAGTGTAGTGAGCGTAGTCAATCCTGCCTGTACATCTGTATAGAAAGGAATGCGATGTTTGTCGAGAATCTCGGGTGTCAGAAAGGCATCACCAACGAAGAGTGTATCGCCAAAAGCTACGCCTACCTGTTCGATACTATGGCCGGGTAGTGAGATGACCTGTAGTGAAATGTGATCTATTGCCTGCTCGTTCCCTTCCAGAACGCTATCTACCAGACATGGTTTGGCTAACAAAAATTTGTGTTGTAACTCGCGCGGAGGCTGTGCGCCGCTAAAGAGATAAAGTGGCTCTAGAATCGGCCCGGACATGACCGCCGCCTCAACGCGTGTCGCGTAGACCTTTAGTCCTGTCTGTCGCACGAGATAATGTGCCCCGCCAAAGTGGTCAGCGTGTGCATGGGTGATCAGTAGGGCAGTTGGCGTTAGCCCCAACTTTTTCACCTGGTTCAGGATATCGCGTCCTGCGTCTTTATCCATACCGCTATCTATAATGAGGCAGCGGCCCTCCTGGGCAATTACTCCTATATTTGCCCCTCCCTGGATAACCCACGTTTGTTCATGGAGTTGCGTCAGTTGCATATTTGGCCTCGACTATAAATGATCCGATGGTGGCTCTTTTAAGGTAAGAGATTATTAGTACCCGCATACCACACATCTTGCGTACACTGAGTTGAGAGAGTATACTCAGATTTAATAGTACTCGCGGAAGCATGATTATAGCTTCTTTGTTCCTGGCGGGTTCTCAGGGGTAAGTGGCTTTGAAGTCAGCAGTGCGGATCGCCACTAGTCGCCCTTTCACCCAGGTATCGAGAGCTTGATCATAACTCACGTATGGGAAGATACATTGCGTTTTTCTTTGTGTCGGTGTATTATAGCCTAAAGTTTCAGTATTTGGCTAGAGTGCGTTGTGCACAAGTTATGAGCTAATAACTACGGGAGAAAAGTTCGTTGGCTACTAAACAACTCCGTCTCGAAGTTGCACAGCTGACAGATGTAGGTCGGAAGCGTGAACACAATGAAGATAATATGGCTTATGTCATCCCTAAAGATCCACAGGTGATGGCAAAGAAGGGCGCTTTGTTCATTGTGGCTGATGGTATGGGCGGACATGCAGCTGGTGAAGTGGCAAGCGAAATAGCTGTAGATACCGTTAGTAACGTGTACTATCAGGATGATAGTGATGATGTTGCTTACTCCTTGCTCCACGCGATCAAACGCGCGAATGCCCTGATTCACCAGCGTGCAGCGGAAAATATGCTGCGCAGCGGAATGGGCACAACCTGTGTTGCTGCCGTTCTCCGTGGCAATATGGCCTATATTGCTAACGTTGGAGATAGCCGTGCTTACCTTGTCCGCGACGGACAGGTAAAGCAAGTATCACAAGATCATTCCTGGGTGGCTGAACAGGTAAGGGCCGGGCTATTGACTGAAGATCAGGCTCGTACCCACGCGCAGCGCAATGTGATTACGCGATGTCTGGGTACGCAGGCCGATGTAGAGATCGACGTATTCCCCGAACAATTAGAGGATAAAGATGCACTGGTGTTCTGCACTGATGGCCTATCGGGCCTGGTAAGCGATGATGAAATCCGCAGAATAGTCGACCAATCAGGTCCTCAGGATAGTGTGTATCACCTTGTACAACGTGCCAATGAGAACGGTGGGCCAGATAATATCACTGCCATCGTTGTATCTGTACAAGAGACTGGCTGGGAACCACCTAATGTCCGTCGCCCTGTGCCCGTGGGTGGCCGTGAAGTTGGTGAAGATACCGCGTCGCTGGGTTCACCTGGAAGTTCTCCTACCACCGTGCCTTCAGCAGTGATTGGCGATGGAAGTGCCCCGAGCAGTTCTATGCGTTTTAGTAGCGGCCCGCTTACACATGATGATATAGATACTGCACCTCAACCTGTCCTTGCTCCCCAGCGTCGGAACCGTAGTCGCCTCTTTTACCCTATGTTGGCCTTGCTGGCTCTGTTAATACTGGCGATGGTTGGCGGAGGAATTTATATTTTTCTCCAATTCAATAGCGGTATCAGCGTGGCGGCGCAAGTAAAAAACGCTCAAGATAGCATGTCTCACGCTAATAAAGTGATATCAACCAACCCTGCTGCCGCTCTTGCTGACCTGGCAAATGCGCAGAAATCCTTACGGACGTTACAGCAGAATACCACGTTGACCAATGACCAGCACACAACCGTCTCAAATCTTGAGGGTAACCTGACGAGGAGCGTTCAAACGGCTATTGCCAACTATAACAATCAATCCTCGATCGCGCTTCTCTGCCCCTCCAACGCCACAACAAATGCCATCAATGATGGGACGACTGGTACACAGGCGAAAACTATTGTTCAAGTGAAGGGGAAGAGGGCTCTTCAATTGTATGCTCTAGGCATGGATAATAAATTGTACCAGGTCAAGAACAACAGCCTGTTTTTCGTGCCTGTCCCTCTCCCTGCCGATACTAAGGTCTTGGATATTGCCAGTAATGGGTCTCAATTGGTTCTGTTGACGGTGCACCCGATGAAAGCGGGTGCCTCAACGTCAAACAACATCTATATGCTCAACCTGCTGTCATCTGATCAAGCAAAACCGGATCACCCCGTTTTTGATGCCTTCTCTCAGATTGATCCGCGGCTAGTGAGGGCTAACCAAGTACCTACACTCATTACTGCTGCGGGAACCGATGTCTATGTGGTCTTTGGCTCGAACACCGCCCAAACATCGACCTTGATTATGGACTACTTCCCCAAAGCGAATATACCACTTGCTCAAACGGCAGCCAGTACGCTTTCGTTCTCTAATACTGTTATGAGCGTCACAGCTTTCCCCAATCATGAGCTTTTTTTCCTGTTAGCTGGTGGTTCGGTGCAGAGTATTCATCTGACTGGTGGAACGCAGACTCAGCCAGCAACAAGTGTGTTAGTGGACAATCCTATTGCGCAGCCGCTTCCCGTGAGCGCAAAGGCCTTTACCTGGCAAACACCTGTTCCCACGATCACCCAGGAAGGCACAAAGGCATTGGCTGTGCCTGGAACGTCTTCACCGAGTTCTTTAGGCGCAGGTACTGTCAACGGTGAGCAGCACCTGTACATTATGGATACAGCTTCTCACCGTATTTTGGACTTGAAGACGATGAGCGGTGGAAATACCGGGACCCCAACCACTGGGGTCACCCCGACATCAACAACGACTGGTGGAGGCGTTGCCACGAATAATTCGACCGTGACGCTCCACCTGGCGCAACAATATGTTTCACCCACTTTCCTTACCCTGCCCAGGAGTATAGCTGTGGATGCACAAGGTTCGCAGATCAATGTCTTATCACAAAATACTTCGTCCATGCTTGCTCTCGTCTCTTTCCACACCAACCCTCAAAATGTTTGTGCGTAGTAAGTGGTTGGAAGTGTTTAGCATCGTAGACTTTTTCCATTCATCCTCATCAAAGTAAGGAGCATGAGAATCGTGGCATATGCAGTACATTATCGTACCCATACCTGTGGTGATTTAAATAAAGATGCAATTGGACAACAGGTTACCCTGGCTGGCTGGGTGAATCGACGCCGAGATCATGGAGGGCTGGTTTTCCTGGACATTCGTGATCGCTATGGGATAACTCAGGTCATCTGTGATCCAGAACGTTCCGCGGAAGCGCATCGCGTCGCTTCAGAGGTGCGCTCCGAGTACGTTGTACAGGTCAGCGGGAAAGTGGTGCCTCGCCTGGCGGGGGCAGAGAACCCAAACCTATCTACTGGAGCTATCGAGGTAGCCGCTGAACACATCGAGATATTGAGCCCTTCCCGTACAACACCTTTCCCCATCAGAGATGATATTCAGGTCGACGAGTCTCTGCGCCTCAAGTATCGCTACCTCGACTTACGGCGCCCTTCTATGCGCGATAATATGATACTTCGCCATCGCGTGGTTAAAGCCATGCGCGATTACCTGGATGAACGTGGTTTCCTGGAGATTGAGACACCTATTTTAATGAAAAGTACCCCGGAGGGAGCGCGAGACTACCTTGTGCCAAGCCGGCTCTATCCCGGAGAGTTCTATGCACTACCGCAGTCGCCCCAGCAGCTCAAGCAGCTCTTGATGGTTGCCGGATTAGATCGCTACTTCCAGATAGCCCGTTGTTTCCGCGATGAAGATCAACGCTCGGATCGCCAGCCGGAATTTACCCAGCTCGACGTCGAGATGTCCTTTGTGGATGAGGAAGACGTCATGAACTTAATCGAAGGGCTCCTGATCTTCTTGATCGAAGAGACGACGCAGAAGCGCATCAAGCTGGTACCTTTCCCGCGTCTTAGCTTCTCAGAAGTAATGGATCGCTACGGCACAGATCATCCTGATCTCCGCTTTGACCTGCCACTAGTTGAGATTTCGGACCTCGCGCGGGCCGGGAATTTTGGCGTTTTCCAGAGTGCCTTAGCTGCTAACGGTATGGTGAAAGGTATTCGCGTTCCAGGAGCAGGTGGTTACAGCCGTAAAGAAATCGAAGAACTCACGGAATTCGCTCGTATGCTGGGGGCTAAAGGCCTCGTCTCGCTGGCGATTGGCCCCACCGGTGAAGTGAAGTCACCGTTGATAAAATTCATGTCTCGCGAGGAGGTGCAAGCGATTATTGACCGTCTCCAGGGAGAACCAGGCGACCTGCTGCTTTTTGTTGCTGACAGCGCCAAGGTCTGTAACGATGTCCTCTACCGATTGCGCGGAAAGTTAGCCGAGCGTCTCAATCTGATCGACCCCAACGAGATGGCGCTCTGCTGGGTGGTTGATTTCCCACTGCTGCATTTCGATGAAGAAGGGCAGCGCTACGAGGCAGAACACAACCCGTTCTCCGGCATGGACGAGGCTCATGTTGCCCGCCTCGACACAGATCCTTTAAACATTCGCGCCAAGCAATACGACATCATCTGTAATGGCTATGAAATTGGCGGTGGCAGCGTTCGTATCAACATTGCGGAGATCCAGAAGAAAGTCTTTTTACTGATGAAACTGCACGAGGAAGAGATCGAAGAGCAGTTTGGGCATATGCTCGAGGCCTTCGAGTACGGAGCCCCTCCTCACGGCGGTATCGCTCTCGGCGTCGATCGCCTGGTGATGCTAATGGCAAATGAAGACAGTATTCGCGAGGTGATCGCCTTCCCCAAGACGCAAAGCGCTACCGATCTCATGATGCATGCGCCCTCGCCAGTTGAAGAAAAGCAACTGCGAGAGTTGCATTTGTGCGTGATACCCGAGGAAAAGTCATAGTTCGATACCATGCAAAACTATTGACAATGCTCTGCCAGGGTGCTATAATCCACGGCATAGAGAGAGGTATAATCATCCATGATCCCGTAGCTCAGTTGGATAGAGCGACAGTTTGCGGAACTGTAGGTCGTAGGTTCAAATCCTATCGGGATCGCCATCCATGAACTTTTAGGCGTCCGATCCCTCATGGTAAGAGAACGGGCGTCAATTTTTATGCCCAATGAATGCCCACATTTTCTATCTGCCCGCCCGGTTAGCCTCACCGGGCAAGGGTACCTGCTCTCCTGAAGCGAAACGCCTCTTGTGATTTCCATTAAAGACGGTCGCACCGCCCCTTCCATACACGCTCCAGGCCCCATCTGACCTGACCAGCGCCGTTGAACCATCAATACCGACAAGGGTTAACTTTCTTTTAGCCAACGTCATCGTGGAGGTAAACGCAGCAGGTATTTCGTCAAAATGGGGTATGACAATAATCCCAGGCGCGATACCCAGTGCCGGAATGGTGCGCCACAATTGCGGGAAGTCGAAGAGTTCCCCACCCAGTACCATAGCTCCCGCTGAACAACCGGCCAGAATGCCGCCGGCCGCCAGCACACGCATGATCGCTTGCCAAGCAGCAGTGTCCTTCAGCGTCTCAAGCAGGTAGCGTGGCTTGCCACCGGAGAAATAGACAAAGTTCGCCGCGGCAACCCGTGCTACGATGCTATCATCGTCTGCGTCCCCGCGTTCAAGAAGCATGACTGCTTCGGCGGATGCACCAAGTTGAGAGAAGTGATCTATGCCCAATTTTGCCCAGCGTTCAGGAACACCCGGGCCATCAGGGGCTGACGCGGTTGGAAGTACCACGACATGAGGTGTGCCATCGACGCGCTCAAGTAACATCGCATCGACAGGTGCGATTGGTGGAAGAAACTCACCCGCGCCGACCAGCGCGAGGGTCCCCGGAGTCGGTACGCCCATTATCTATTCCTTCAACAAAGTGTTATTTGTAATGTCATCCTCTACCATTCTACGCTACAAGGGATGTTTAATGTCAAGGTGTCGGATAAATACCTATTACCTCTTGACCCATTCTGACATACTCCCTATACTAAAACCTGGTCAGTCCATAGTGGTCCTTAGTCGTCGATTATCAGGGAAATGCCACGGGATGCGCGTTATACACATTGAGCAGAAATCGTGCCTCTTTCCATGGAGAGGGAAGAAGTGATAGAGAAATTTGTGAAAAGCATTGTGCGCTGGAGACCGTTTGCTTTATTTGCCCTGGCATTGTTGGGCCTGGCTTTGCGTCTCTACGGTTTGAACTGGGATCAGGGCAACAGTTTTCACCCTGACGAACGGCAAATTCTCTTTCACGTCACCGCACTCTCCTGGCCAGGCAGCCTGGCACAGTTCCTCGATCCAGCCAATTCGCCGCTCAATCCGCACTTTTTTGCCTATGGCTCCTTCCCGCTCTATCTTTTAGCAATTATTGGCAACATCCTGTCTCATTTTTTCCCTGATATCACATCGTTGTCCAACCTGACATTAGTGGGCCGTGTGCTCTCTGCCATTTTTGATTGTGGCACCATCCTGCTGACAGGGTGGCTTGCTTTAGCCCTGGCGGAGGATACAACGCCAGGCCGACGATATGCGTGGACTCTGGCCCTTTTGTCGGCTGCTCTGGTGACCTTCACTCCTCTGCAACTCCAGCTTTCGCACTTTTACGCTGTTGACACAATACTCCTGTTCTTCACAATGCTCACGCTGCTGGCAAGTGTTAAACTGGCACGGACGGACGCCCTCATTCGCTGGTCATTGGTCGCGGGCCTTGCGTATGGTCTCGCCCTCGCCACAAAATTCAGCGCCGCGCCTTTGATAATCCCGATCATAGTTGCTTTGCTCTTGCGCTGGCGTAAACTTGGCCTCGTTTCTTCCCTGGCCTCATTTCTCTTGACGATCGTCATAACTACAGTGACATTTCTTATAGCCATGCCCTATGCGTTGCTTGACAGGGTGAACTTTGTCCAGCAACTTAGCGCACAAGGTGATTTAGCGCGTGGTTACCTTGATCTACCCTACGTACGGCAGTTCGCAGGTACCATACCTTACCTCTATGAAATCCAGAATATGCTTTTGTGGGGAATGGGAGTGGTGCTTGGCCTTGCGGCGTTCGCCGGACTACTCTGGCTCTGTTGGCGCGTCTGGAAGCGCAATGTCCTGTTGTGGCTTGTCGTCCTTTCCTGGGTACTTGTGTATAGTGCCATTACAGGGAGTTTCTATGTCAAGTTCATGCGCTACATGCTGCCGGTCTACCCGTTTCTCGCGCTGATGGCTGCTGCTCTATTGCTCGCGCTATTGCAGCGGGGAAAGGCGGTAACTCAGCCCTCTCAACGAAGGATTGCTACAATTCTGCCCATGCTGGCGATCGCGCTTGTTCTGCTGGGAACCATGTTTCAAGGATTGGCCTTGCTCAATGTCTACAGCCAGCCGAATACGCGCATCCAGGCCTCGCAATGGATTTATAATCACGTGAAGCCTGGCAGTGTGCTCACGTATGAACAGTGGGACGATCCTCTACCCGTTACGCTCGGTAGCCATACTCCTGATATCTATCAGCAGGCCACGTATGCTGGCGCCAATGGACAGCAGCAGACCGGGCTCGACCTGTACGGGGATGATACGACCGATAAGGCGAGGCAACTGTCTAATCTCTTGCCTACTATCGATGTTATCACCATGGCGACCGATCGCCTGGATAAATCTATTCCTCGCCTGCCATCTCGTTACCCGCTGACAATCCACTACTATCAATTGCTCTTCAGCGGTCAACTCGGTTTTCACCTTGCAGCGCGTTTTGAGAACCACCCCAACCTTTTTGGGCTGTCCCTCGATGATAGTAGCGCTGACGAAAGCTATTCGGTCTTCGATCATCCGACTGCGCGCATCTTTGTGCGTGACAATCCCTATCCATATACGTCCGGGGAGCTCTTTCAAAAATTGCTGGATGGCATGCAGTTGCCTCCGGCCGGTGCGAATCTTTCTGGAGTAGACCGCTCCCTGTTGCTTACCTCTCAACAAATCGCCGACAACCAGCAGTCGCCTCCTTTGGGGACGCAATTTCCCGCGGATAGCATCTCCAATGCAGCGCCAGTGCTCTTCTGGTGGCTGGCCCTTACTGCATTGGGTTTGTTGACGTTTCCCCTCGCTTTCTCGCTTTTTTATGCGCTGGCGGATCGGGGCTATATCTTCAGTAAGACGCTCGGTATGCTCCTGCTGGCATATCTTGCCTGGCTTCTTGCAAGCCTCCACGTACTGGCCTTTAGCCGCGCCTCACTGCTGTTGGTTGTGGCCATTCTGCTGCTGTGCGCCATTGTAATGTTCACCTGGCAGCGTCAGAAGATCACGCGCTTCCTGCGCCAACACTGGCGCTTAGTGTTACTGGAAGAGAGCGTTTTTACCCTGGCATTCCTGCTTTTTGTGGGTATTCGCTCCCTCAATCCCGATTTGTGGAACCCCTTCATCGGTGGAGAAAAACCGATGGAACTGGCGTTTCTTCACGCCGTGGTGCGCAGTTCTTACATGCCGCCCTATGATCCCTGGTTCGCGGGCGGCTACATTAACTACTACTACTATGGCTATGTCATTGCCGCTGCATTGATCAAACTCACGGCGATCGTCCCTACAACCGCCTTTAATCTGGCCATTCCCACCCTCTTTGCTCTGACTTTCACAGGGGTTGTGTCCCTGGTGTACAGTTTTACACGTCGCTTCCCGATCGCTCTTCTCGGCGGCTATTTCTCGGTTCTGATCGGCAATTTCGACGGTTTTGTGCAACTCAAAGCACAGGTCGCGGCCGCGCTGGCGCATGCACCACTCCCCATGTTTGATTATTGGCGCAGCAGTCGTGTCATCCCCTTCACTATCAATGAATTCCCATTTTGGAGCTTTCTCTTCGCCGATCTACACCCACACGTGATCGATCTTCCGATAGCGGTCCTCATGTTGGGCATTATAGCCGTGCTGGTCCTTCCTGGCGAAGAGGAGGTTATGGCAGGTTCTTCACAACATAGGCGCAAGTTCTTTTTATACCTGCTCGCCGCCTTTGTCTTTGGAACGATAGCCTGTGTCAACACCTGGGATATGCCAGTATATGCCCTGCTGTTTACCATGGTGTTGATCGTACAAACGATCCTTGAGAAGAGAATGCCCCCAAGGCTGGAAATCTTCGTGTCGCTAAGTTTCTGCCTTTTAACAGTTATCCTGCTGTATGCTCTTAGCTATCTTTTCTACTGGCCATTTTATGCTTCCTACCAGCAACTCTATGTGAATGGCCTTGGACTGGTTCAGCAGGGAAGCACATTGGCTGAATTCCTCACCATATTCTGCCTGTGGATATTCCTTGCGCTCAGTTTCTTCTTGCTGGAACTGTATCGCTGGCTGAACGCGAGAAGCAAGATTCTCCCCGAAACTCGGCGTATCGCCGGGTACATACTGTTATGCGCTGTGGTACTGACCTTTGTCACGCTACTCGGATTGAGGACACTCTTACTTGCAGCGCTCGGCCTTGGTATCTTCCTTTTCGTCGCGTGGGGCATCGATGGAGGTGCGCCATCCAAATCATTCAAAGCCATCGTTTTGCCAGTAAAGCGGTCGAAAATTGCACCAACTACCGTCCAGCTTGACTACACAGCGCGGCACACCTCGGAGGCCACGAGGCGCTTCCTATATGTGATGCTGCTAATGGGGCTGGGTATTACCCTTGGCCAGGAGATCGTTTATGTGCGTGATTTTTTGGATGGTGGTGACTATTTCCGCATGAACACCGTCTTCAAGTTCTCGTTGCAAGCGTGGCTTTTCTTTGCCATTGGCGGCGCGCTTGCAGTACAACAATTATATAAACGCCTGGCTGGTTTTATACGGCTGGCCTGGTCGGTGAGTTTCATCGTGTTAGCGCTGGCATGTTCAGTCTTTCTCTTTGAAGGGTCGATTGCGCGTATCAGTGACCACCAGGCATGGGTCAATGCGTCTCCACAACAACCTGTGCAGAGCGCCAATTATATTCCGACGTTGGATGGGTTCGCCTTTGCCCGTACCTGGTATCCCGCTGATGCAAAGGCAATCACGTGGCTCAACGACCATGTCGCGGGGACGCCCATTGTACTGGAGGCAGCTGCCCCCGTTTCCTATCAATGGTTCAACCGTATTTCGGTGTATACCGGCTTGCCTGATGTTCTGGGCTGGCCAGACCATGTTAGTGAGCAGCGCTACAGTGAACAAACGCTCAATCGTGTCGCCAACATTAACATCATCTATTCGACATCCAATTCGTCTGCAGCCATTGAATTGTTGCGCTATTATCATGTACAGTATATTTATGTCGGACCATTAGAACGACAAATATATGGCCAGCAGGCGTCGCTCGGGTTGAGTAAATTTGACCGCCTGGTGGGCAGTGTAGTGCGTATCGTATATCGTACAAATGACGTAACCATCTACGAAATGCTGTAATACCAGGATTGACCACCTTTCTTCGTCTCTATAGTAGAAATAGCACCCAGATGGTATACTAATGGGAACTTCTGACAGCACAAATACGTCTAAGATTGGTGTAGTGCCATACGTAAAATCACTATCCCTACAACGTGTTTTATAGTGGCGTCAAAATTTTACTAGAGAGATTCAATGGCCGAACTACTACAAATGTGGGCTATGGTCGAAGTGCTGGGCTTCGTGTGTCTGCCGCTCACTATTACCGTATTTCATAATCTACCAGACCGGGGATGGGCCTTCAGTAAAGCTATTGGTACAGCGGTTCTGGCTTTTTGTGTCTGGTTTCCATTGATGTGCCTGAGTGTCCTGCCTTTCAGCCAATTCTTTATAACCGGCATCTTTCTGCTCCTGCTGGCAGGCAATATCATTGGCTTTTTAAAGGTGCGCCAGACTATTGCAAAAGTGGTGCGCGTCAATGTTCCCTATATCCTTATCAGCGAAGCGGTCTTCGCGGGCATGATGTTTTTATTAGGCTGGATACGCTCGTTTGTGCCTGATATCCGCTCATTCGAAATGTTTATGGATGAAGGATTTATTGCCGGGATCATGCGCAGTCCCCATTTCCCTCCCAACGATATGTGGTTCGCAGGCTACCCCATCAACTACTACTATTATGCTCACTTTACTGCCGCTATCCTGGGGAAACTGCTCGGACAGAGCCCTTCGATTGTCTTTAACACAGGGATCTGTATGTTCTTTGGTTTGACTGCCGTGAGCCTGTTTGGCGTTACCAGCAATATTGTTTCCTGGGCGCAGCATCTACGTAAGCGTGCTCATTTGAACAAAGTCACTGAACCCCAACAACTACCCGGTACAAGCTATCCGTCGCTGCTTCGTGCCGTTCCCTATGGCTTTTTGACCATGTTGATGGGCCTGGTCCTCGGCAACCTGGCGGCAACACAGCAATGGTGGGAGCAACATGGCGACTGGACTCAATTTAACTGGTTCAATCCATCGCGTGTCGTCGATAGAACCATCAACGAATTCCCGGCTTTTAGCTTCCTGCTCTCCTGCTTTCATGCGCATGTTTTAGCGCTGGCCTTCACCATAGTAGCTATAGCGCTGGCGTTCAACCTGTTTCTGGAACAGGAAGGGAGGGGTCTGCGCGTCTTCGGTCGTGGTTGGAAACTCCCTATCACTATGGCAACGACTGCCCTTATCCTGGGCGGTCTCTTTGCCATGAACGGCTGGGATTTTCCCACCTATGTCGGTTTGACGGTAGTGTGTATTGCCTTCCAGCAATATTTAGCTCACCGCTCTCGCTTTCGCTTGGAACTCCTGCTGGATATCTTTACGGTCTGCGCCGGGCTGATCGCGCTCTCATTTTTAATGTATGTTCCCTTCTATTTCACCTTTATTTCACCATCGCAGGGATTGGGTGTGGTTGGGCCTGCTGATCGCTCCCCGCTCGCAAATGAAATACTGATCTATGGCATGTTCGCTTTTGTCTTCCTCTCGCTGCTGCTGGCCACCGTGTTCAGGCACCCGTTTTTTACCCGTAGCACAGCTCATTCTGAAGACATTGTAGCTCCTCAACCTGCTCGCCTTCCCAGATTCAATAAAGGCGTCATGAGTGTCCTGCTCGTTATTGGGGTAGCGCTGCTCACCTTATTCGCGCTACGCAATAGCGCGACATTTGTTGCAGCAGGCAGCATTGCTGCGCTGGGCTGTATCGCGCTGTTCTATAGTCTGCGCGACCGTTCTCAGGCATTTATCCTCTTGTTGGGCAGTACTGCGTTCGCTCTCGTGGCTGTCTGCGAAGTATTCTTCTTGAAAGACGTTTTCGCGGGCGGAGAATTTCTCCGTATGAACACCGTTTTTAAATTCTATTTCCAGGCCTGGGCGCTGCTCTCTATCACCTCGGGCGCTGGAATCTACTTTATCCTGGAGAGCTTCCGTCCAGCGGTAGTCACCTCAAATGGGCTGCGTTGGATGCAGCAAGGCGTGAAGGGGCTCTGGATGGCGGGCCTGTTGCTGTTGTTACTGGCCAGCGCGGTCTATCCTCTCGTGGGTACATATGCGCGCACAGATCATTACATGCAGGGCACGAATAGCCTGGATGGTATAGCCTATCTGCAAACCTGTAAAGTTCCCGATTGTGATTATGATACTTCTGGCGATTATTACGCGATTCGCTGGCTCAATAGTCATGTGAGCGGCGATCCCGTGATTGTGGAGGCTGTGGGAGATGACTACACGAGCTATGCGCGTATTTCAGCGTTTACAGGGCTTCCCACACCGATGGGCTGGGTGGGACACGAATATCAGTGGCGCGTAAACTGGCTCAATAACGGCCTCAACGCCGCCGATTTTGAAAATCGAAAAAGCGATGTAGACACGATCTATACAGACCCACATCAAAGTGTGGTGATGAACTTACTCACACGTTACCACGTTCAATATCTATACGTTGGGCTATTAGAGCAAATGAAATATCCCACAGCAAACTTGCATCGTTTCAGTTCATTTTTGCATAGTGTTTATTCTGCTAATGGCGTGACAATATACCAGGTCGGCTAAAACCTGCCATTGTTTCCCGTTCATAGTTTCAATTGTAGGATGGCGTAGTGGCACCATCAGAGGTGCTCAAGGAGGCGATCTTTGAAGAGGTTTGAGACTGAACCACGAGTAAAGCGGGACTCCGTTGCGGAACCTCTCGTGGAAAAGCAGTACGAAGCGGAAGAGGAACAGGCCTTAGAAGAGCCTGTGAAAGATGAAGAACTGGTAAAAGCTCCTCAAACTCCGACGAAGCCGCCTGTACGCGAGCGACTCCTGGATTGGGCCCCTTTCTTGAGCGTCTTCTTGCTGGGTGCAATCTTGCGCTTCTGGGGTCTGGGTGATAAACCGCTTCATCATGATGAGAGCCTCCATGCCTACTTCTCTTTACAGCTTTTGCATAATATGGAAAATTGGTTGGGCTGCTTCAGTCCAGGCGCTTCCTGTTATCATTATGATCCGCTGCTGCATGGTCCGTTCCAGTTCCATTTCATCGCACTTGTCTATAAAATTTCCCAACTGGTGGGCGCGCCAGACAATGGCGTGAACACGACGACGGTGCGCATCCTTGCTGCTACCCTGGGCACAATCATTGTCTGTTTGCCATATTTCTTGCGCGATTATCTCGGCAAGTGGGGAGCCTGGCTAGCCTGTTTCCTCCTCGCGGTCTCGCCCAGCATGGTCTATTTCTCTCGCTTTGCCCGCGAAGACATCTACATGGCCTGCTTTACCTTGTTGTTGGTCGTTTCGGTTGCGCGCTACATACGCGATCGCAAGATGCGCTGGCTCCTTCTCGCCGCCCTGGCTCTCTCATTATCCTACGCGACGAAAGAAGCGACATTTTTGACGGTGGCTGTCTTTGGCAGTTTCTTCGGTGCCCTTGTTGCCTGGGAACTTGGGCTGAGACGGCCTGTAAGTTCAAGGCTCTCTCGTGAGGATGCTCCCTGGTATGTTCCTCGTACTGCTGCTCCCATTGCCCTGGCAGTCTATTTTATAGTGCTTGGACTGGTAGCAAAGTTTTTCTTCGGCTGGCTCAAGGCCTTATCCATCTATGTCACTGACCCGAAGAATACTTCCACGGCCGATCTCTTTGTCCAGGGTTTGAAGGATAGGACAGTTGAGATCGTTCCCTGGATTGGCATCATCCTTGGCTGCTACGTCCTCTTCATCCTGGGGCGAGAGATGTTCGGCTATAGCCCGCCTTCTGGGAGGCGTGGCCTTATGGCGAAGGTTGACCCGGAACGACAGCCTGTTTTGGACACTATTGTAACTATGCCCTGGACGCACTGGTTCTTCGCCGTTCTCGTCGGCTGGACAATATTCCTGGTCTTGTTTACCGTCCTCTTCACCAATATTAAAAATGGGATTGGAGATGGCATCTGGCAGGGCCTGTACTACTGGATACAGCAACAACAGGTGGCGCGCGGTGGACAGCCCTGGTACTACTATCTCTTGCTCATTCCTCTGTACGAACAGATCGGTGTTGTCTTCGGGCTTATTGGCGTCGTACGCTGCCTCATCCGACCGACGCGCCTTCGCCTCTTCCTCGTCTACTGGTTCATTGGAAACCTCTTCCTCTACTCATGGGCTGCCGAGAAAATGCCCTGGCTAAGCATCCATATCACGATGCCGATGCTGCTGCTGGCAGCTATTGGCCTGGAACCGGCAGTGGTGACATGCTACAACCTGGCGAAAAATGTCTTTGCCCGTCGTTCCACGGAGGGGTTACCGGCAAGAGCGGAAAATGTAAATGCGCCTGCCGGAGCTCCCCGATTGCGCCCACGCCTGGTCGGTATTACCGCTATCGTAGGCGTTGTCATGGCGGTACTGTTGTTGTTGCCGACTGTACATAATATGTACGAGGTAACCTACGTTCATCCCGCTGATGGACCCCATGAGATGCTGGTCTATGTGCAGACGACCACCGATGTTAATGTAGTGATGGCAAAGATCGATGCGCTCGATCAGAAATTGTATCACGGGAAGCACCTGTTGCGGATCGGCTTGATGAACGACGCGACCTGGCCTTTCGCCTGGTACGTCAGGGATTATACCAACGTCTGTTTCAACTATCCCGATAATTGTGCGTACCCGGCCAACTCCTATCCCGTCATCATCGCAGGTGGGGACAATCTCTATAACGCTGAATCTCAGTATGCCGGTCCCGGTAAAAACTACCTGTTTAACCAGTATCATATGCGTACCTGGTGGGATGAGGGCTATAAGCCGCCTCCCTGCGTTCAAACTACTACAAACAAGTGTACTGACCAGCCAACGTGGGGTGGAGTCGGAGTTGGCCTCTGGCTATCCTATGGAGATACCCCACCTCCCGGTGCGAAGTTCAATCCCGGCCTTGCCGCTCAACACATCTGGCAGTGGTGGTGGCAGCGTCGTGCCATTGGTGATACCGGCGGCTCGTACGATATGGGCCTCTTCATCCAAAAAGGCCTGAGCGAGACACCATAGAGGTGTTAGCGCCCGAAAGCCTCGAATAATCCTTTCAGGAATGAACCAGCACAATCTTTCCCAGCGTTTTACCTGCTGCCACTCGCCGATGTGCTTCGGCAGCCTGTTCGACGGGCAGCGTCTCTGCGATGATGGGCGTTACAGCGTGAGCCGCGATCATTTCCAGGATGTGCCGCTCGTTCTCTGTGCCGGCGTGCACCATTCCACCGCCGATAATATGCACCCGCTTGAGCCTGCATTGCTGCGTATCGATGGTAGCTTGCTGTCCGCCAAGGTTGCCGACAAGGACGATACGCCCATCTGGCGTACATGACTCGATACTTGTCTGCAGGGTGGTGCTGACGAGCTCGATCACCAGGTTGACGCCATGTACATTGTTCTGTATGACCTCTGCCACGTTCTCTTCCCGCTGGTTGATAACCATATCAGCCCCTAAACGACGCAGTTCAGAGACTTTTTCATTGCTGCTCGTCGTTGTCACTACCCAGGCGCCGGCCTGCTTGGCGAATTGGATGGCCCATATACCAACGCCACTTGAACCCGCCCAGATCAAGACCCGTTCCCCTGCTTTAAGGTGACCAATGTCAAATAAACTGCCCCAGGCGGTTGAAGCGGTGAGGCCGGCCGCTACCGCCTCTTCAAAGGATACTCCCTCGGGGATGCGCACCAGGTCCTCAGCTGGAACTGCAATCATACTGGCATAGCCGCCTCCGCCAACAGCTCTAGCGGCGCGAGTGGTCATCACCCTCTCCCCGGCATGAAATCCCTGGCTGTCCTTGACGACTATACCTGCCGCTTCCAGTCCTGCTGTGAATGGCAATTTGTCAACGGGACGGCTGCCGTTGCGCTGGAACAGATCAAGCCTGTTCACCGTGGTGGCCTTGACCTGGACCAAAACATCGCCTGGGCCAGGGGTAGGGTCAGGGACTTCTCGAACTTGTAGGACGTCTGGATCACCATATTGAGCAAACTGTACTGCTTTCATCTATTATCTCTGCTTCCTCAAATGTAGTAAAACGTAGTTACAACATCCTCGTACCTGCTTCATCGCAGAAAGTTTCACTCTCGACGCATCGGGAGCCAGCGCTTTCCGCTCCACAGGCGAATTTGTGTCCCGACGAAGCCACAACCGGGACATCCGTTAGCAAACGGAGGGCTTCAGTCCTAATGTTGAGGGCTGCATTCAAATCTCGCTCAGTGATGACACCGCACTGCTCACATACCCACACACGCTCATCGAGCGTCAAGTCTTCCTTGATCCATCCACAGGCGTGACAGGTTTTACTTGAGGGATACCACTGGCTCACCAGTTGGACGTAGCCGCCATACTGCTCCGCCTTGTAGAGAAGCTGACGCTTCACCTCAAAGAAACTAGCATCGCTGACTGCTTGCGCTAAGCAATGGTTGGACAGCATCCCTTTCGTATTGAGGTCTTCCAGGCCAACCAACGCATATCTTCGGGCAAGAGAGGTCGTCATCTTGTGCAGGGTACCTTGCCGTTGACAAGCTATCCGATAGTGCGCTTTTGCCAGCTTTCTAGCATGCTTCCCCCAATTCTGGCTGCCCTCTCCTTTGCGAGAGAGCCCTTTGCTTAAGCTCTTGATACGTCCTAAGGTCTGGCGGTAGTGCTTTTGGTTTTCAAACACGACCCCATCGCTGCACGTCGCCAAGGTCTTAATGCCCAGGTCTATCCCAACAGCCCCACCGTTATGAGTTGGTACGTCATGTTCCACCTCCACCGCAATGGAGACGAACCACCAGCCTGCGCGAGAGGAAATGACCGCGCTCATGATCTTCCCTTGCAATCGTAGTGCTTCGGTCATGTTCACCGCCCCAAGCTTGGGGATGCGTATCGTCTGCCCAGCAACGGAAAATTTATCGTTGGCAAGGTAGAAACTCAATCTGTCCCGTTTCTTGCTTTTGAAACGCGGGAAGCCCCCTTCCTCCCCATCCTTGCGTGGATGTTTGAGCTTGGGAAGCGTTCCTTCCTTCTTCATCCGCCAGTAGTTGTCAAAAGCCTGTCCCAGATGGCGAAACTCTTGTTCGGGAGCACATTTCGTGACCTCAGAGCACCAGGGGAATTGTTCGCCTTTGATCCGGTTATACTCTGCCTTGAGGTCTTTGATCTTGGCCCATTTGCCCTCGGCACGGGAGTCTTTCCAGCGAGCAAGCGCCCAGTTATAGGCATGACGGGCAACCCCACAGGCTTTGCGAAAATACACCTCTTGTTCGGGAGTTGGATGAAGCCTGATGACATGCGAACGCTTCACGTCAGGAACCTCCTTTCTCCTCTTTGTGCAGGGCAGCATCTGGCTTTTCCTGCTCTTTCTGAAGACGAGCCAGTTCTTGCCGTGCAAGCCGATCAATCGTCTCCACCATGCTTTCATGGGATAAGACCGAGACCAATTTGAGCAGATCGCGTGTGGTTTTGCGCACACGCAAGACGGTATACTTTGCTGTTTCCATGCATACAATCTATGCCTTTGTATGCATGCTGTCAAGTGATGAAACGTGGTTTGAACAAACACATTTGAGTTTGTTTTACCACGTTTTTAACCACTGTTACTCACTCCTGTCGTAGGTTTTACTGGGAAAGGGTATATCCTGCCCCATTGTATGCACATCCTTCGCCGATTGCAAAGTGTGCTGTTGTGGACGCAGCGCAAGACTCAGTGGAAAGATTACCGAGAAGTACCAGTGCCACTTTTCGTATGAAGAGAAAGAATAGGTTCATAACGCCTCAATTCGTTTCTTTGCCGGGGAAACACTTGCAATTAGAACAGGAATTCTATATAATGCAGGTGTACAAAGGAAGGTGCTCATGAAAGAAATAACACAACTCGCAATCATACCAATCCTGGTAGCAGATCAAGATGAAGCCCTCCGCTTTTTCACCGAGAAGCTTGAACTTGAAAAACGTACCGATGTGATGTATGGGCCAGATATGCGCTGGCTCACCGTCGCGCCCAGGGGACAAAAGAAACCAGAGATTGCCCTGGCAAAGCCGGATCCGTCACTTCCAGCAATACAAGTACAGAACAGTAGAGAACGTATTGGACTTTTCAGCCAGTATGTCACATGCGTATTTGCTACCGATGACTGTTTGAAAACGTACCATACCTTGCTTGCGCGGGGAGTATCATTCTTGAGTCCTCCAACCAAAAAAGTCCATGGCACGGAAGCCGTCTTTGAGGACCCATACGGCAACCTCTTTGCCTTATTAGAACCATCGCCAGAGGCCCATTCACGCTACAGAAATCAGAATATCAGTACAGCGGCATGACATCCCGAATTTTTGCTGGGAAGGGGCTTTGGCCAATGGGAGGATGTCAACCCCAGCGAATCAGCCCCATATCATGTTTCCCACCCAAAGCCGGATGACTGGGCAATACCCGGACACCGTAGCCGATGCTGCCGCTCTCGGTGGGCTTCAGACGAGCTTCATAGCGGAACGAACCGTCCTGCTCCTTCTTAATATATTCCATCGGCAAGACATGCTCCGGAATAATCACGTCGTCATTCGCCTCGCCATAGACCACTTCTACGCTGAAATCCCCCGGTTGGAGCTTATCCGCGCGCACCCAGGCGCGCACATTGATTTCCTCACCCAGACTCAGCTGACCATCGTGCTGTCCTTCCACGTAGAGCGCTAAACCTGGCCAGCCTACCTTGATCTTCTCTTTCCAGTCAGCCAGCACTCGCGCTTTGGCGTACATGTTCTGCTCAATCTGCTTCCCTAACTGAATTGCGGGAACGTAGAAGCGCGTTGTGTATTCCTTCACCATCCTTCTCATACTGAATTGGGGAGCGCAAGTGCGAATAGCTTCCTTCATCGTCGCGATCCAATGATGAGGTATGCCGTCAGCACCGCGATCATAGTAGGTTGGGACAATTTCTTCCTCAAGCAACTGGTACAGCGAAAGGCTGTCTGCCTCTGCCTGTACCTCTGCATCGTGGTATTCGCGCTCTTCGCCGATGGCCCAGCCGTTCTTGCCGTTGTAGCCCTCTGCCCACCAGCCATCGAGGATACTACAGTTCGGCTGACCATTGAGCGCCGCCTTCTGACCGCTGGTGCCACTGGCCTCGTGTGGACGGATAGGATTATTGAGCCAGAGGTCCGTACCCGAGACCAGGTAGCGGGCCATATCGATGTCATAGTTTTCCAGGAAGATGACCTTGCCACGGAAGGCATCGCTACGTGAGAAGCGGTAGACCTGCTCTATCAATGCCTTTCCTGGCTCGTCGGCCGGATGCGCCTTGCCAGCAAAAATGATCTGAACGGGGTGTTCTGGATTATTGAGCAGCCGGTGTAGGCGCTCAGGATCGCGGAAGATCAGCGTTGCTCGTTTGTACGTTGCAAAGCGGCGCGCGAAGCCGATCAAAAGAGCATTGCTATCGAGCATGTGCTCAAATTCGGTGATCTGCACCGCTCCTTCACCCAGTCGCAGGTGTTGTCCTTTCAGGTGGCGGCGTGTGAAATCAATCAGAGCCTCTTTACGCTGTAGATGGGTCTTCCACAGTTCTTCGTCAGGTATGTCGCTCAGGCGATTCCAGAGCTCGGCATCATCTACGCGCTCTTCCCAATCCTCACCAAGGTAGCGTTTGAAGAGCGCGTTCATCTCCTCTGAAATCCAGGAGGGAGTATGTACGCCATTGGTGATGTATTCTATAGGCACCTCTTCGGCATCGATACCTGGCCACAAGAACTGCCACATCTTACCCGAGACAGCGCCATGTAGCTCACTCACTCCGTTGTGCTGCCCGGTCAGGCGAAGCGCCAGCACCGTCATGCCGTAGGTCGGACCCCAGCCATGGTCCTCACGCGCGACCTCCATGAACTGGTCACGCGTCAGTCCGAGCTGGCCCCAGTAAGAACCAAAATACTTGTCGACAAGGTCGTAGCTAAAGGTATCGTTTCCCGCGGGAACAGGAGTATGCGTCGTGAAGAGCGAATTTGCCGCGACTGCTTCGCGTGCCTGGTTAAAGCTAAGCCCGGCAGCAACGAGTTCCCGGCACCGTTCCAGGTTCAGGAAGGCGGCGTGCCCCTCGTTGAGGTGCCAGGCCGCCGGAGAAATGCCCAGGGCACGTAAAGCGCGTACGCCGCCAATGCCCAGCACAATCTCCTGAGAGATGCGCATCTCGCGGTCACCACCGTACAAACGCGCAGATAGCTCACGATCAGGCGGTGCATTGGGAGCCACGTCCGTATCCATCAGGTACAAAGGAATACGTCCTACCTGCACTTTCCATACTTTCGCGTGAATGTGTCGTCCAGGTAGCTCGACTGTAATCATAATTTCATTGCCATTGGCATCGCAGGCTGGTATCGCTGGCGCTTCCGAAAAGTGGAGTTTGTCGTACGCAGCCTCTTGCACTCCTTCGCGAGTAATGCTCTGGCGGAAATACCCCTGCGGGTAGAGAAAACCTACCCCAACAAAAGGCAGGCCGAGATCGCTGGCTTCCTTACAATGATCACCTGAGAGTATACCAAGGCCACCGGAATAGATGGGCAGTGATTCGTGCAGTCCAAACTCGGCGGAAAAATAAGCGATGACGCTATCGCTTAGTTCAGGATAAGTTCGTGAGAACCAGGTTTCATGTGCTGCAGGATGCATATAGACATTGAAGTTACTGAGAATCGTGTCGTAGCGCTGTAAATAGCCGGCCTCGTTTGCCGCGGCTTCGAGCCGCTCTGGCTGCACCTCGCTCAGGAAGCGCACCGGGTTATGTCCGACATTATCCCATAGATCAGGATCAAGTGTGCTATACAGGGCGCGTGCCTCTGGATGCCAACTCCACCACAAATTATATGCAAGTTCGTATAAACGGTTGATGCGGGCGGGCATGATGGGAAAGACCGTCATGCGACCATGTACTTTCACGGGGTTAGGTATCCTTTCTTAACATATCGATTGCTAACTTCAGTATATCTTGCCGGGGAATATGAGGTCAACTCTGGCCGTCCGGCCGTCCTTCCTGATTGCCTTTACTGCGAAATTGTTCTATACTGGACAGGCTGCATCAGATGATGTAGACTCAGCACAGCAATCCCTGTTGAGAGAGGCGGTAGCATGGTAAAGAAGCAACCTCAACTTTCTGTGAGGAGCGACTCCACAACACAGTGGTTTCGTGTAACAAGTGGAGTTGTGGGTGGTATACTGCTAGGTTTGGCAGGGCTATGGCTCGCCTGGTTGTTGCTTCACCAGTTTGCTGGAAACACGATACCAGCTCCGCCAATTATTAGCGCTTTCCCTACTAGTCCAACAGATAGTCAAATTGCTTCCCTCACTGCTGAAGGGATTACTCTTGGTCATCCCAGTCAGACACCCGCGTTGAGCCAGCAGCAGGCATTGCTGCTCGCCAGCCAGCTTGAGCCGGGTGCTGCCAGCAAATCCAAAACGACCGGTGCTCGATATGTGTCGTTGAGTTATCCTGACAAGAGCACTCCTGCTGCTCATCCCAATTATCACGATGTGCCAACGTGGATGATAGTGTATCAAAGAATTCCGCTCGAACCAGCTGACGCATCGGTCGACCCTACTCCATTTTCACGTTCGTCCTACGACCTCTATGTTTTCTTAGATGCGAATAGTGGAAAAGAACTACTGGCAATACAGGTGTAGAGCAGGATAGACGAGTCTGTAATTCTAGTTGCCCGGGTAGATGTCTATAAAATGACTGAAGCATTTCCAAATGACACACCACAACAACGCGCATTTAGAGCATTTGAAACCCTGGTTGCGGGCGAAGATATGGCCATCGACCTATCCCTCGCGGCGCTCTTAATCGCCAACCTGGAATATCCCGAGCTCGATATTGCGCACTATATGGCACAGCTCGATTCGCTGGCAGAACGTGTTCGAGCGCTGCTGGGTTTGACCGGAGCCGGTACCCTTGAGAAGCTCCCGGTAAATATGGATGTATCGGCCGTAATTGCAGCCATGAATACAGTACTTTTTGGCCAGGAACATTTTCATGGCAATACGCAAGATTATTACAACTCGTCCAACAGCTTTCTTAATGAGGTGTTAGAGCGACACACAGGCATCCCAATCGCGCTTTCACTGTTGTACATGGAGGTTGGCCGGAGGGTGGGAGTGTGGTTTGATGGTATAGGATTACCGTTTCACTTTGTAGTGGGGTGTCGTTTTCAACAGAAGCGCATCTATATTGATCCCTTTGAGAGCGGACGAGTATTGAGTGAGCAGGAGTGTCGTAGGCGTGTGCGCCAGGTGATCGGGAAAAAAGATAAAATACCTACCCAGTGGTTCGAACCTGTTAGCCGGAAATATCTGCTCATCCGCATGCTCAACAATCTTAAGCACATTTATCTCCATAGTGAAGACTACGCACGAGCGCTGCGCATTTGTGACTGCATTCTGGTACTGGCTCCTCGCTCTCCGCAGGAACGACGGGACCGTGGCGTCATCTATCTCCAACTCAAACGCTATGGTCGAGCTCTAAGCGACCTGGCAGCTTACCTGCAGCTTGCGCCTCTAGCAGAAGACCATGATGAAATACAGCGCCAGGTCAAGATGATACGGCAGATCCTGGCCATGATGAACTGATTGTCGTTCCTGAAGCTAGTGCCACTCAGCTTTCCTCCATCTTAATCCACCCATGCCTAAGCGCGTGCACAACAGCGGCAGTTCGGTCGTTCACCGATAGCTTCTTGAGGATAGACGTAATGTGATTTTTTACCGTCTGATCGCTGATTTTGAGGGATTTCGCTATTTCCTTATTGCTGTTTCCCCGCGCAATATAGTCCAGTATCTCCACTTCACGGCTTGAAAGTGGTGAATACAGGTCTTTTGCCGGCGATGTTTCCTCTTCAACGGCCAGTTCCCTGAAGGATTTCAACACACGACTGGCGAGTTGGGGTTTAGAGAGAACATCATCGTTGATCAAATATTCCCCGACGCTCACTTTGCGTACCGCTTCTGTGAGTTCATCCGGTGTAATATTGCGCGTATAGTACGCGGATGCGCCGACCTTGATAGACTGAAATAGACGTTCCTCGTCTTCTGAGGGGGTCAACATAATAATGGCCAGTCGTGTCGTAATATGGCGCATCTGGCGAGCCATTTCTAAGGGGTCGGCAGAATTGAGACTGGCATCGAGCAGGACGACATCGGGATTTTCTGTGCGTGCTATTTCCAGTACCTCATCAGGGTCGGTAGAATCACCAACAATGATGCAATCACCCATCTGCTCAAGCGTAGCACGAATACCCTGACGGAACAGGGGCTGCTCTTCAACAATGATCACACGTATCGTTTCCATCTAATCAAGTATTGCGGTGCAGAAACCCCTGCATTGACGCACGGGGAAGAAGCGCCGCTCCTCCTTCTATATTCTTTCATGTAAATAGTGAAGAATGCCCAGAGAAATGTATTTAAGGAAGGAATAGGCTGTATCCATTGAAGTAACACACTAGCTGGTTTTCACTGCGCGCCATCTAGCATGTTAAGCGTGTGTAATCTAAATGCGTTCCAGGCGGCGTAAAGTAGAATTGATGCCCATACGCAAGCTCTCGATAACGCCTTGTCCTGTCACCGCTACTGCTTCAAAGCTCGGGACGCGATACGGATTCAGATACTGCTCCAGCACTGACACGGGTAGTATCTCTTGAAGGTCGCGCTTATTCCATTGCATAACCAGGGGAAAATCTGTAACATCCTTGTTCATACGTCGCAGTTGCTCTTGCAACTCGTTCCAACTTTCGATATTCTCTTGTAATTTGCTGGCCTGAGAGTCTGCTACAAAGATCACACAGTCGGCCCCCTTCAGGACAGAGATACGTGTCTGCTGGTAGAGTACCTGTCCGGGAACGGTGTAGAGTTGAAAGCGAATATTGAAACCATGCACCTTGCCAAGCTCAAGGGGGAGCAGGTCGAAGTACAATGTACGCTCCGTCTCCGTATCAATAGAGACCATATCACCGACGTCCTGTGGGTTAACTGCTTGATGTATGTAATGTAGATTTGTCGTTTTACCGCACAAACCAATGCCATAGTAAACGATCTTACAGTTAATTTCTCGTTTGGCCATGTTTATTAGGGACATATGTAGTTGCTCTCCTGCCCGCTCGTACGCGCCACTTCCTATTTTGCCTGTCGTTTGAAACTCGTGGAACGAGTGGCCGCTCCTTGATACGCAACAGTATACAGCATTTCACTCATATTGACAATCAACTATGGAGCGGCCGCTAATGCAAGCCATTGACGAATAAGGCAGAAAAGACTAGACTTACGGCAAAACTTAGTAGAAATGCATAACGTATAGATAGATAAGGTGAGGTAAGTAGTATGCCAGCTGAAACTCAAGATGCTTATATTGAAACAGATTTCGAGGTTGTCATAGGCCTTGAAGTACACTCGCAACTCCTGACAAAAAGTAAAATGTTTTGTACGTGCAGCACAGGCTATGCCAATGCTGCCCCCAATACCCACGTATGCCCTATTTGTATGGGCATGCCTGGCGTCCTGCCGGTCATCAACCGGCAAGCCATAGCCTATACCATCATGACGGCTCTTGCCCTTAACTGCAACATCCCGGCCTACTCAAAGTTCGACCGCAAGAACTATTCCTACCCTGACTTGATGAAAGGCTATCAAATCTCGCAATATGATGTACCGCTCAGCAAAGATGGCTACCTCACGGTCGAGCGTAATGGTCAAACACGGAAAATTGGTATCACCCGCGTTCACCTGGAAGAGGATACCGCGCGTCTCCTGCACCACGAAGGCTATAGCCTGATCGACGTTAATCGCTCCGGTACGCCACTGATGGAGATTGTCAGCGAGCCAGATATGCGTTCTCCTGAAGAGGCGCGCCTGTATATGCAGAAGCTGCGCGAGATACTGGTCTACCTCGGTGTATCTTCTGGACGTATGGAAGAAGGGAGCCTCCGTTGCGATGCCAACATCTCCATTCGTCCACGTGGACAGCAAAAACTAGGGGTAAAGAGCGAGATCAAAAATATGAATAGTTTTCGTTCTGTCGAGCGCGCCCTTGAGTACGAGGCGCAGCGGCAAATAGCGATGGCGCGCGCTGGAGAGACGATTCATCAAGAGACACGCGGTTGGGTAGAAACGAAGGGTATCACGGTATCGCAGCGGAGCAAAGAGCAGGCGCATGACTACCGTTACTTCCCTGAACCCGACCTGCCGCCGCTTTTGATCAGCCGGGAGTGGGTTGAAGAGTTGCGTGCGGCTCTGCCTGAGTTACCCGATGCTCGCCGGGCCCGTTACCGCTCTGAATTTGGCCTTTCGGCGCAAGACGCGAATGTATTGACGGAAGAGAAAGCGCTAGGTGATTACTTTGAGCAAGTCATGGCTGCTTCAAATGTCAGTGACAGCAAGGCGCGCGCCAAAGCTGCCAGTAACTGGCTGCTCAGTGAAGTCGTCCGTTTGCTTAAAGCGAACGCTATCACGATACAATCTAGTCCTCTTTCACCTGCCTCCCTGGCAAATCTGCTTGATCTGCTCGACAAAGGGCGTATTAATGGCACGCAAGCCAAGGAAGTACTGGATGAGGCCTTTACTACCGGCGAACTGCCCGCGGCAATCGTCGAAAAGAGGGGTCTGAAGCCACCGATTAGCGACCAGGGTGAGCTCAATCGTGTAATAGAGGGGGTGATAACGAGTAATCCCAAGTCTGTACATGACTACCGTGCTGGCAAGACAAATGCCCTGCAATACCTGGTAGGTCAGGTTATGAAACAAACTCGCGGCCAGGCAAAGGCCGAAATCGTACAAAAACTCTTAAAAGCACAACTGGACGAGGACCCTTCAACGTAAGAAGTGGCCCGTCCCTAAGACAAGGAGAAAGCAGACATATGCACGAAGAAGTGAAGTCTGCCGCAATAAATCCCTATCACATGGCGGTTCAGCAGTTTGAGTTAGCCGCTGACAAGCTCAACCTCTCAGAGGATATGCGGGAAATACTGCGCCAGCCCAAACGCGAACTTACTGTCAATTTCCCGGTCCGCTTAGACAACGGCCGTATCAAGACATTTACCGGCTATCGTGTTCAACACAACGTGAATCGCGGCCCGGCAAAAGGTGGTATCCGTTACGGTCCTGATGTAACCCTCGACGAGGTCAAGGCGCTGGCAATGTGGATGTCCTGGAAAACCGCCGTCGTTGGTATCCCCTATGGCGGCGCGAAAGGTGGTGTCATCTGCGACCCCAAGATAATGAGCCCGGCGGAGTTGGAGCGTCTGACTCGCCGGTATGCCACGGAGATATCCATCATTATTGGGCCGCGGAGCGATATCCCCGCCCCCGATGTCAACACGAACTCTCAGGTGATGGCCTGGATCATGGATACCTACTCGATGCATGAAGGTTTCTCCAGCCCCGCTGTCGTCACCGGCAAACCGCTCTCTATCGGTGGTAGTGAAGGGCGCAATGATGCGACCGCCACCGGCGTATTATTCGTGACCCGTCAGGCCGCAAAGCGTATTGATATGCCTTTGCAGGGTGCTCGTGTTAGCATTCAGGGCTTTGGCAACGCCGGCTCCATCGCTGCACGGCTCTTCCATAACGAGGGTTGTAAAATAGTAGCCGTGAGTGATACTCACGGTGGTATCTATAACGAGTCCGGCTTTGAGCCATCTTCTGTCTTGCGCCACAAACAGGAGCGGGGAAGTGTAGTTGGATTCCCTCGCGCCCAGGCGGTAGGGGTGCATGATGTATTGGAGGTTCCCTGTGATATATTGATCCCCGCGGCTACTGAAGGTGTTATCACAGCGGCCAACGCTGATCGCGTTCTGGCACGTATTATTACCGAAGCCGCCAATGGGCCGACCACCCCGGAGGCGGATGAAATCCTCTTCAAGAAGAACGTCGTAGTGATTCCTGACATTCTGGCCAACGCCGGCGGTGTCACAGTCAGTTACTTTGAGTGGGTGCAGGATATTCAAAGCTTCTTCTGGAACGTTGAAGAGATTACTCAGAAACTAGAAGTAATCATGAACCGTTCCTTTGCTGCTGTTGCCGATAAGGCGGATCAGTACTCCTGTGACATGCGCCTTGCCGCCAATATGCTGGCTATCTCTCGCGTGGCTGAAGCGACACAGGTTCGTGGAATATACCCCTGATCTTCAATTTCATTGGAGAACAACTGGTTCAAAACCAGCAGTACCGGTCCTTTGAGTAGGGCCGGTACTGCTGGTTTTGAGCGAGCCACGTTACAACTCTTCTTAAAATCCGCGCCGTGAATCGCGCTTTCCAGGCTTTTTCACAGGTGGCTTGGGAGGTAGCTTGGCTGCTCCTCCTCTGGGTTTAGGTTTCTTCTTACCGCGGCCTGCATTCCAGTTCATATCATCTTCGTCCTCGTCCTCATCGAAAAAGTCTTCTTCATCTTCAAACTCGTCTGCAGGAACTTCCTCAGCTAACAGTTCGTCATCGGTAGAGTCCAGATCCATGTCAGGGGTTTCAGTATCCTCTACAACAATATTTGGTATCTCCTCATCTTCGATTTCGTTATCCAGGTCCGTCTCGTCGAAGGCGGGTTCCGCGTACTCGTCAGCATCGAATTCAGGTTCGACCTCAGGATGGGCAATCGTTTCTTCGTAATCACTGGCGATAGCTGGACTGCTATTTCGCCCGGGCCTGCGAAGAGCGACATTGTCCAGCTCCAGCTCTGGTTCAAATGTGTCCGCTTCGTCATTTGGTCTGGGGCCGCCAATTGTTCTGCGTCCGGCGGCTATATCAAGCCAAAACTGGGAATAGTAATGAGGCCGATCTGAATCTTTCTCGCTTTCTTTTCTTGTCATTGATCAGCTCTACGGTGCGCCATAGTTGAAGATCGGCTTCAACTACTCCCCAGACCTTTTCCAGGGGGGAGGCACCGCTCCTCCTTTCGTTACGGAGTGCCGCTGCTGTTGGGCACACCATGTACAGTACGGAAGCCAGGGGCTTCCGGGTTCGTGCATCCTCTAAGCACGAGATATATTCATACTCTGTCGATTTTGGGGAACTGCCTCTCAAGCATAAAATTCCACCTATCTCATAATAAAAAGATTGCTCACAACTGTCAAGACGTATATTTACGATGAAGATTGGCCTCTGAGGCGTCTTTAAGGGTTGTCAAGCCCCTAAGTGCATGAAATTTCGTTTGAGATGTTTGCTTGAAAATACAAACGACCAATATAATATTATATGGACTATTGTTCAGACCCTTTGCAGCCTTTTTCGGCGTCTTGTTTGTATATATATACATAGCAATATACAACGTCAATTGGCACCCACCCGTTGCGTGATGTCTTACTTGCGTACAGGGGGGGCCGAAATCGTAGTATTGGAGGAAATCATTGACAAGAATACTCGACAGTATTGAAAGCCCGGAACAATTGCGTGCCTTGACAACAGAGCAAATGCAGCAGTTGGCAGAGGAAATTCGACGCGAAATCATCGAAAAAGTTTCGGTAAAAGGTGGTCATTTAGCGCCGAATCTAGGTGTGGTTGAGTTAACAATGGCATTACATTATGTCTTCGATACCCCGAAAGATTTACTAGTCTGGGATATTGGACATCAGGCATATGTTCATAAACTATTGACAGGCCGCCGTGATCGTTTTCACACTATCCGCCAGTTTGGTGGTCTTTCTGGCTATCTCCGCCGTGAGGAGAGCCCTTATGACGTTTTTGGCGCCAGCCACGCCAGTACATCCATTTCAGCAGCCCTTGGCCTGGCGGCTGCCCGCGACCTGCGCGGCGAGCAATCCAAAGTTGTCGCTATCATTGGTGATGGCGCCTTGACCGGTGGTATGGCATTGGAAGCTATTAATAATGCTGGCAGTTTAAAGAAAAATCTCATCGTCGTCCTTAACGATAATGAAAAATCGATTTCCGATAACGTCGGCGCTATACATCACTATCTTGGGAAAGTGCGCCAGATGCAGACATCCAGGAGCTACCAGCGGCTACGTGAGATGGCGAAGGGATCAATTGAAAAACTGCCGGTGGTGGGAGATAAAGCACGAGAAGCAGCTGGTCGGGCCGAAATGAGCTTCAAGAATTTTGTCTTACATAGTAAAAGCGGCATGATCTTTGAAGAACTCGGCTTCAAGTTTTTTGGCCCGTTTGACGGGCACGATATTCCTCTCCTGCTGGATGTCTTTGAGAATATCAAACAGATTGAAGGGCCAGTGATGGTCCAGGTGGTGACCAAGAAGGGCAAAGGTTGGGAATACGCGGAAGAAGACTCGACCAAGTGGCATGGACCCGGCGCTTTTGATTATACGACTGGCATCATCAAGAAAAATGCGGCTGATCCACCGACCTATACCGATATATTTGCTAAGACATTGGTGAATCTGGCAGAGGAGGATACATCTATTGTCGGTATCACAGCCGCTATGGCTGAGGGTACTGGCTTGAAAAAGATGCACCAGCGCCTCCCTGAGCGGTACTTCGATGTAGGCATAGCGGAACAACACGCTGTCACTTTCGCTGCTGGTCTTGCAGTGGGCGGTATGCGGCCCGTTGTTGCCATTTATTCGACGTTTATGCAGCGGGCTTATGACCAGGTGATTCACGATGTATGTATGCAGGATTTGCATGTCGTGTTTGCTATGGATCGGGCGGGCATCGTTGGCGAGGACGGACCTACCCAACATGGTGTGTTTGACATAGCGTTTATGCGCGCGATACCGAACATGAAGGTTATGGCGCCCAAAGACGAGAATGAATTACGCCATATGCTTTACACCGCTCTCTACATGGATGGACCTGTCAGTCTGCGTTATCCACGTGGCAAGGGGATTGGCGTCCCCCTGGATTCCGATCTCCATACATTGGAAATTGGCAAAGCGGAGCTGCTCAGTCCAGCTACACTTGAACTGGCGGAACGGCAGGAATGTGCCATTCTCGCCTTTGGATCAACCGTCGCACCGTCAGAGGTGGCAGCAAAAGAGCTCGCAGAAGAAGGCATCTCTGTCGCGGTCGTCAATGCTCGTTGGGCCAAGCCGCTCGACGAAGAACTGGTCATCCGCCTGGCAAAAGGAACGCGCCGCCTGGTCACCATCGAAGATCACGTCATGGCGGGGGGCTTCGGCAGTGCCGTGCTGGAGCTATTAGAGCGCCGGGATATACATAACGTTGATGTGAAAGTGGTTGGCTGCCCCGATAAACTGATTGAGCATGGCGCGCCATCGATCCTGAAAGAGCTGTATGGCCTGTCGTCCTCGCATCTCAAGGATGTTGTGCGCGAGATGGTTCGCTCTGAGTCGAAGGGATATGAACTGGCCCATTAGGGTAGACGAGAGCGAGCAAATAATGAGGAAAGGAGGTTCCGTGAGCGCAGAACCTCCTTTCCTCATTATTTGCTCCTTCACACAATCTGGCCGTCTCGCATCGTAATAATACGGTTCGCCAGGTTGCCTACTTCTATTGCATGGGTGACAATGACAAACGTCTGACCATGCTCCCGGTTCAGGCGACAGAGCAGATCTAAGATCTCCTGAGCGTTTTCGCTATCCAGATTTCCAGTCGGCTCATCTGCCCATACGATGGCTGGATCGTTGGTCAGGGCGCGAGCAATCGTTACTCGTTGGCGTTGCCCCCCTGAAAGTTCGGCTGGACGGTGCCTGGCCCTGTCCAGGAGTCCTACCCGTTCTAACATCTCGAGGGCGCGCCTGCGTGCCTTTTTAGCGGGAACTCTGGCGATAAGCATCGGGAGCTCCACATTTTCCACTGCCGAGAGCACCGGAAGGAGGTTGAAATCCTGGAAGATAAACCCCATGTGTCGCGCACGGTAAGTTGTCCGTTCATTGTCGCTTAACTCGCGCAGATTGTCGCCCTGGATGAAAATGTTCCCCTCGTCGATGGTATCCAACCCCGAGAGACAGTTCAACAACGTCGTTTTGCCGCAGCCGCTCGGCCCCATAATAGCAACCATCTCACCAGCCTCTACCGCCATATCGATACCATTGAGCGCCTCTACACGCAGTTGTCCGCTGCGGTAGATTTTCTTTACCTGTTGTGCCTCGATAATCAATGACATTCCCGTGTTTCCATTAGAATAAACCAGGTGTGATTTCTTCACATCCTCAAAATTTTCTTGCTAAATAGCACCGATTATGCTATACTTCTGAGTTAGCGGGAGGCAAGAATCTCCCGCATACATGTGATTATGGTAATCACATGCTAAGTACACACGCTCTTTGAACAGCGGAAACCCTGGTACTCCTGAGTTCCATTGTAAGGATACTACAAGATTTGAGGATACTGCAATTTGCGTTGATATGAAGAGAGCGGAGGATCAATAAGGGAGGATCCATTTTTTGGCAAATATTATCTCAATGAAGCAGCTTTTGGAAGCCGGCGTCCACTTCGGGCATCAGACCCGTCGCTGGAACCCCAAAATGCAGCCCTTCATTTTTATGGATCGCAACGGCATCCATATTATCGATTTACAGCAGACGGTAACACGTCTCAATGAGGCCTACAAGTTTGTTGAGCAGCTTGCGGCCAATGGCGAAACCATCCTCTTTGTGGGCACAAAGAAGCAAGCACAGGAAGCTGTAGCGGAAGAAGCCAAACGCTGTGGTATGTACTATGTCAATCAGCGCTGGCTTGGTGGCATGCTCACTAATTTTCAGACGATTCAGTCCCGTATTCGCTATCTTCGCGACCTGGAAGCCCGTAAAGAACGCGGCGATTTCGAGCGCCTGCCCAAAAAAGAAGTGCAGCGCTTACAGGATGATATGACACGCCTGGAACGTATTCTTGGTGGTATCAAGGACATGCGACGTCTGCCGAGCGCGCTCTTTATCATTGATACACGTAAAGAACGCACAGCAGTCTTAGAGGCTCGCCGCCTGGAAATCCCCATCATCGCTCTTGCTGACACCAACTGTGATCCCGATGAGATGGATTATCCTATCCCTGCCAACGACGACGCTATTCGCGCCGTTCGCTTGCTGTGTGCCAAAATTGCGGATGCAGCCGTTGAAGGGCGCCGCGAACTGGAGGCCCGACAGAAGGATAGCGAGCCGAAGGATATTGAGGGCGAAGCGGGTGAGCCGTCGGAGACACCGGTGCCGGAAGTGAGCGAAGCTGAACTTGCGGCGGTTCCTCCTGCCTTACCGGCTGAGGAAGCAGAATCTGCCACCCCTACCCCTGCTGATTCTGAACTCGTTGCGGAAGAGGCGCTCTAAAAAAGGAATTTTCACTGGCGGGAGGTAAGAGGAGGACCCGGTGAAGAGAAACTTCACGCCGGGCCTTCTGGCCTCCCGCCTCTTACTGTATCTGGCGGTACGGGCGTAGGGGCGCAAATCATTGCGCCCTGGTGGGGAACCATGCCTGACCTCGGGCGTGATGAATTGAGCACTGCGGTGCGGCCCCTGCGTCCAGCATGTATCTAAATCGTAATAGAGGAAAGACCAAAATCTATCCTGGCAATGACATATACAGAGTTATACATTTTTGTCAAGCACTCGGATACCAAAAATATGGACAGAGGTCACTGTACTTCTAACCGTCATCTGAGTAGAATACAACTGTAAGATTGAGGAGACAAAGAAACGTTATGAACTACGCTGCGGCTGACGTAAAGAGGTTGCGCGAGGAGACAGGCGCGACATTTGCTGATTGTAAAAACGCTTTGAGTGATGCTGTAACCTGGGAAGAGGCCCTCAAGCTTGTCGAAGCGAAGCGCGATAAGAAAGCACAGAAGATGCAAGTGGCGGATCGCGAAACCAAGCAGGGCGGTATCTTTTCCTATATCCATCACAACCATAGCGTGGGAGCATTGCTTGAACTGAATTGCAGTACAGACTTTGTGGCGCGCAGTGAGGCCTTCCGCAAACTTGCCAGTGAACTGGCTTTGCAGATTGCCGGAGCGCACCCTGCTCCCAAATATATCAATTTTGAAGATGTCCCGGCTGAGGTCATCGCGCAGGCTCGCAAATCAATTGAAGAAGATGACCCTTCTATGGCACGCGTTCCTGCTGACAAGCGCGAAGAGGTCATTAATAATAAGCTGAAAAAGAATCTTGGCGAACAGGTATTGATGATGCAACCGTGGGTGAAGGATGATACGGTCGTCGTTGGCGATCTGGTGCGTAAGGTGATTGCTGATACTGGCGAGAATATTGTACTGCGACGCTTCAGTCGCTTTGAACTGGGCAAGTAGCGCATAATGGCGGAAGCCACCACACTTCCGCCGGGGTCTACTGGACCTCGCTAACGCGCCTACAAGGCTGTGTCGCATGGGAGTACGAAAAATAATGTCTCAAAAGACTTCATCCCTTACGTATAAACGTATCCTGCTTAAGTTGAGTGGTGAGGCGCTCTGTTCGCAACACGTCGGGTTTGGTATAGATGCTGAGATGGTGCGCCGCATCGCAAGCGAGATCAAGCGCGTGCATGATTTGGGTGTAGAGGTGGCACTTGTTACTGGTGGTGGCAATATCTGGCGTGGGGCAGACGCCGCCGCGACAGGTATCGATCGCGCTACTGCCGATTACATGGGTATGCTGGCGACCGTGATGAACTCGCTGGCATTGCAGGATGCTATGGAAAAGTTGGGTATGGTAACTAGAGTTCAGACGGCCATCGAAATGCCGCCAGTGGCTGAACCGTTTATTCGCCGTCGCGCGCAGCGTCACCTGGAAAAGGGACGTATAGTGATTCTGGCTGCAGGAAGTGGTAATCCGTTTTTTACGACTGATACCGCTGCTGCTTTGCGTGGAGTCGAACTCAATGCCCAGGTTTTACTGAAAGCGACAAAAGTGGATGGTGTCTATGACGATGATCCCATGCGTAACCCGGATGCCCGCAAGTTCGAGGAGTTGAGCTATATGCGGGCGCTGAATATGGGGCTAAAAGTCATGGATAGCACCGCGCTTTCACTATGCAAGGATAACCACCTTCCAATTGTGGTTTTTGACCTCAATCAAGAAGGTGCTTTAGAAGCTATCATACGTGGTGAGAAGCGTGGTTCGCTCGTTCATGATATGGAAGAGCCCTGGTGGGATGTACGCTAGGGGCGGCTCTGGAGCCGCTCGGATTACAGGGGCACCCGTGAGGAGTGTCCCTATAAGGGAGCATTGCAATGGCAGGAGATATTTTCGAGGATGCAGAACGACGTATGCAAAAGGCTGTTGAGGCCCTGCGACAGGATTTATCCGCTATTCGTACTGGTCGCGCCAGTGCGGCCCTGCTGGATCGCATCCAGGTCGATTACTACGGGGCTCCAACTCCGATCAACCAGATTTGCCAGATTTCCGTTCCAGAGGCGCGCCTGATAGTCATTCAGCCGTATGAACGGAGACTGCTTATCGATATTGAAAAGGCAATTCAAAAATCTGATCTGGGTGTCAACCCCAATAATGATGGACAGGTTATTCGCCTCAATATTCCTCCTCTCAATGAGGAACGCCGCCGCGAAATGGTGAAAACTCTCCATAAAAAGTTGGATGAACATAAAGTTGCGATTCGCAACGTACGTCGTGACGCGCAAGACAAGTTACGTGATCGTGAAAAAAAGAAAGAAATTACCGAGGATGAGCTAAAACGTAGCTCCGAACGGCTACAGAAGCTCACCGATCGCTACATCGACGAGATGGACAAGGTCGGGAAAACCAAGGAACTGGAGATTCTGGAGGTCTAAATTTTGGCCAAGATACAAGATCTCTTTTCCTCTTCACAGGGGAAAAGAAAGGTGCAATCGCAGGCTATTGCGGATTCGCTGTCGACATCAAAGCAAGCTTCTCGCTCACTCCGCCACCTGGCTATCATTATGGATGGCAATGGGCGCTGGGCGACCAAACGTCACTTGCCTCGTCTGGCCGGCCATAAGGCGGGTGTAAATGCATTACGCCGGGTCGTTGAGTGTGCTACTGATGAGAACATCGAAATGCTGAGCGTGTATGCTTTTTCAACCGAGAATTGGGGACGGCCGCGTGCAGAAGTTGATGGTCTGATGCGTCTCTTCTGGGAGACAATTCGCTCGGATTTGGAGAAATTGCATCGCGATGGTGTGCGCTTGCGCCATCTTGGCCGTTTACAAGACCTCTCTCCTGATATTCAGAAAGCTGTACGGGACTCCGTTGAGCTTACTCGCGACAATACCCGCATCGGCCTGAACGTCTGTTTTAATTATGGTGGACGTGCTGAACTGGTGGACGCCATTCGTCACATCATTGCTGATGGACGTAATCCTGATACCATAACGGAAGAACTGATCAGTTCCTACCTGTATACACGCGATCTGCCAGACCCGGACATGGTTATTCGCACAGCAGGGGAAATGCGTGTCAGCAACTTCTTGCTGTGGCAATCGGCCTACAGTGAATATTATGCGACGCCAACACTGTGGCCTGATTTCGGACGAGAAGATTTACGCCAGGCTTTAGATAGCTACCATCGCCGGCAACGACGTTTTGGCCGCATCGCTGTTCCTCCGACCACTGTCGCGCAGGGAGAATAGATGCTTGCAAGGCGCAACTGAAGATAATCCACCATCGGGTGCACCGAAGAAGACTAACAGGCAATGGCGCATTTCTCTCGGTCAGCGCTGGCTGACCGCCGTTATTGCTATTCCTCTCGTGCTTGTCGTTGTCTGGTTTGGCGGTTGGTGGGCATTCGCAGCGACGCTGCTCGTCGTCCTGCTTGGTACCCTTGAACTTCATAACATGATGCTTCATTCGGGGCATCGTCCACTTATTGTAGTAAGCCTTGGGCTGAGTGTCCTTTTCCTTGTGGCCGCTATGTTTCCAATGGAACGCCTTCTGCTACTCCAGATCGGCCTTGGCGCTGCCGTTGTGGTCTCTCTTCCCTGGCTCTTCTTTCGAAAAAAACTTGATGGCGCACTGGTGGACTGGGCGCTCACCCTGTCTTTCTCCATTTATCTTGGCTGGCCGATGAGCTTTTTTCTATTGTTACGGGGCTATGAAGCTGGAAGAATCCCCGGGGCAAATGGCGCCTGGTTTTATTTGCCCAGTGGCGCCTGGTGGGTACTCGTCGTTTTACTGGGAACCTGGGGTTTTGATGCTGCTGCTTTTTTTACCGGGCACTATTTCGGCAGGCATAAACTCGCTCCCAGTATCAGCCCCGCTAAAACATGGGAAGGAGGCTTTGGAGGCATGGTCCTATCAATCGTGGCTTCCTTGCTCATTACTGTTATACCCCTGGGGGTTCCCTGGTATCTAGCAATCGTGCTGGGAATTCTAATTGGAGTAGCCGCTGTCTTAGGTGACCTTGCAGAGTCCCTGATTAAACGTCAGACCAATGTCAAGGACAGCGGAAATATTATGCCCGGGCACGGAGGAATGCTTGATCGCATCGACAGTTTATTGTTTGTGGTCATTGTCGTCTATGTCTTCTCTCAGTTTGTGGGGAAATAGGTCCTTCAGGCGCTGCTCTCGCCTGCTTACCGCCTGTGGCAGCAAGAAAAAGAAAGTAGTGGAGATGGGAAAGGACCCTCGTGATCGCCCGCGCTGTATGACCCGTGCTATAATGTAGAAGAAAGTATATCTCTTTGATAGAGTAACTGAACCTAAAAACTATGCCAGGCAAACAAAACGTATATTTTGATATGTGATACTATGTGCGAGTTTTCCCAGTAGTTAGAAGAAAAGATGACTCAATTTCCCAAAAACATTGCTTTACTCGGTAGCACGGGCTCGATCGGTCAGCAAACGCTGGACGTAGTGCGCCGTTTTCCTGAATATTTCCGTATTGTAGCCCTGGCTGCACGAAGTAATGTTTCGCTGCTGGAACAACAGGCGCGGGAATTTGAACCTTCACTGGTTGCCTGCTTTGCAGATACACCATCGGTAGAAGCTGCTGCCCGGGCCGCATTTCCCAATGTAGTGCTCGGTGAGCAGGGACTATTAGAGGTCACGACACATCCACAGGCAGATATCGTTGTCGCCGCTACCTCCGGGTTGATGGGGCTTGAGCCAACTCTCGCAGCTATCCGGGCGGGGAAAACTATCGCTCTTGCAAATAAAGAAACGTTGGTCATGGCGGGCCACCTGGTCATGCAAGAAGCGCAGCGCTCAGGTGTGTCCATCCTACCGGTAGATAGCGAGCACAGCGCCATCTGGCAATGCCTTCGCGGTGAGCAGTCGAAAGAGGTCAACCGTTTACTACTTACGGCTTCAGGCGGCCCTTTCCGTCGTGCTACACTTGAACAAATCCGTTCAGTGACGGTGGAGCAAGCCCTTGCACATCCTACATGGCGTATGGGTCCCAAGATTACGGTAGACTCTGCGACGCTGATGAATAAAGGCCTGGAGATATTGGAGGCGCATTGGTTCTTTGGAATTCCATATGAACGTATCGACGTAATTGTTCACCCTGAGAGTATCATTCACTCTATGGTCGAGTTTGTCGATGGTTCGCTCAAAATGCAAGCGAGCTTGCCGAGTATGCATCTCCCCATCCTCGATGCCTTGAGTTATCCCGCGCGACTCAATACTGCCGGGAAGGGACTTGTGCGCGAGTTACACTGGTCAGATGTGGGCCAACTCAATTTTGAAGCGCTTGATGAAACCCGCTTCCCCTGCTTTCGCCTGGCTCTGGACGCGGCCAGGGGTGGAGGAACCTATCCCAGTGTCCTTGTGGGAGCGGACGAGGAGGCCGTTGCTCTTTTTCTGGGTGGTAAGATCGAGTTCTCGCGTATCGCGGAACTGATAGAAGCTGTTCTGGAGCAACATCGATCCGTAGAACAGCCAGATATCGCTGCGATTTTAGAGGCAACCGCCTGGGCGAGACAAGCAACACGTGAAATAATTATGTCGCATTTTACGATATAAATGAACGAGGATATGAAGCATTATGAATAACTGGTACTTGCTAGCAGCCATTCCAGTCTTTGGGTTGCTCGTGCTTGTGCATGAATTTGGTCACTTTATAACGGCAAAATGGGCGGGTATTCGTGTCGAAGAGTTTGGAATAGGTTTTCCTCCTCGCATAGTGGGGCTCCGCCAGCGCGATGAAGGGGGATGGGAGGTCATCTGGATGGGGGGAAAACGATATGAAGAGGATACCTATGGCTCGCGGAAGCAGACTCCGTTTAGCGGCACCAGTGGCGGCGTGAGCGCACCAGATACTCCCAAATCTAATCATACCATTTATTCCATCAACCTTATTCCCATCGGTGGTTTTGTGCGTATGCCTGGAGAGAATGGGGATATCAACGACGAAAGTGGCAACTACGACTCGCAGAGTTTTGCTGCAAAATCAGCTGGCAAACGGCTCATCGTGCTAGTTGCCGGTGTCACCATGAATGTATTGTTAGCAATGGTATTATTCACCTTTGCCTTTGGTTTCGGCGAACCAAATCTCGTTCCACAGATCGGCAAGGTCGTTCCGGGTTCTCCCGCTGCGATCGCCGGTATACGTCCTGGTGATACCATCGTCTCAGCTAATAATCAACCTGTCAAATTTTTCTCCGATCTCCAGTCCATTGTAAATACCGAACTTCAGGCCGACAAGAATCAACACGCGACAGTGCCGGTCACCTTGCAGATCCGGCGCCTTGGTTCGGCAGTACTCATCTCGACGACGGTGAATGTTCGTGAGCATCCACCGGCAGGTCAGGGGCCAATGGGGATCGAGGCAGGTGGAAAGGTTGTCTTTGACAGTATACCGGTCTGGCAAGCTCCTCTTAGAGGTGTACAATACACCTTCCAGATAACGACAGACTTCCTGCGGGCAATCGGGCAGATGATTACAGGTGCTCTCCCGTTTCAAGTTGCAGGACCTGTAGGTATAGTAAGAATCACAGGGGAAGTTGCTCAAAGCGTCCCTAGTGAGGGCTGGTGGCCTATACTTAGCTTGACGGCGGTATTAAGCCTGAACCTGGCAATTATCAACATATTGCCTTTCCCCGCTTTGGACGGCGGCCGCGTCGTACTTGTGTTGATTGAAGTTCTACGTGGTGGCAAGCGGCTGAGACCGGAAGTCGAAGGCATGATTAATTTTGCTGGTATGCTGATGCTGCTTACCTTGATGGTTGTGATCACATTTTTTGATGTTAGGAATTTGCTGCCTTAGCGAAGCAAATCAATGGAGTAGTAGAGTTATGCGACGGAAATCCCGGCAAATTCGTGTCGGCAATGTAGCTATAGGGGGCGATGCGCCCATCGCGGTTCAATCCATGACAACCACCTACACGCGCGATGTAGAAAGCACAGTAGCACAGATCCATCGCCTTGAAGATGTTGGCTGTGAAATCGTGCGAGTAGCTGTGCCTGAGAAAGAGGATGCCCTCGCTATTGGCGAGATCAAAAAGCGAATCCATATCCCGCTGGTGGCCGATATTCACTATAAACACTCGTTGGCTTTGGAAGCCATACGTCAAGGCATAGATTGTGTCCGTATTAATCCAGGTAATCTGATTAACGGCCGTAAGTCGCTTGAACAGATTGTGGCCGCGTGTAAAGAACGAGGCATCGCTATGCGCATCGGCGTCAACTCAGGTTCGATTGACGCTCTCGATCAGCGAGGGCAAATGCAGCGTATACAGGTCCGTCTGCGCGATGATGGTGTGTTGGAGCGTACCGATCCGACCGAGGCTCGACGTATAGAGCGTGAGCACCTGGCAGAGCGTATGGTCACCAAGGCACTGGAGTATATTAGCTGGTGCGAGGAACTGGATTTTCACGAGATCAAAGTCTCGCTAAAATCCTCCACCGTACTTACCGCGGTAGAAGCCTATCGCCGCTTCGCACAACGCTCAGATTATCCCTTACATCTTGGCATTACGGAAGCTGGAACTCTCATTACAGGTTCGGTAAAATCATCTGTTGGTCTGGGGTTGTTACTTGCCGATGGCATTGGTGATACTATACGAGTTAGCCTGAGCGCAGAACCAGAAGAGGAGATACCGGTGGCATACGAGATCTTACGATCTCTCGAACTACGTAATCGTGGTGTCACGTTTGTCTCCTGCCCCTCGTGTGGACGCGTCGAGATCGATGTCATCCAGGTTGCCAATGAAGTAGAGAAGCGGCTTTCCAAAGTCCAGACTCCCATTCATGTCGCAGTCATGGGCTGTGTTGTCAATGGCCCCGGAGAATCGCGGGATGCCGATGTAGGCCTGGCTGGCGGCAAAGGTCGAGGGGTAATCTTCCGCAAAGGTGAAGTGATAAAGACCGTTCCTGAAGACCAGTTCCTGGATGCTGTTTTGAAAGAAGTGGCGAGCCTGTTGCCTGAACGCGAAGCAAAGCTGGTATATCCAGAGGGCGGGATCCAGGAAACTGCTGGCCACCATCGCACCCGCACAGAAGGTATGGGACTTCCCATCCTGAAATCCTAGCTACGCGACAAACACCGCGCACAACTACAATAGAAAAGCGACTTCACAGGAAGCCGCTTTTCTTAGTGGGCGATACAGAACTCGAATCTGTGACCTCTACGATGTCAACGTAGCGCTCTAACCAACTGAGCTAATCGCCCCTGAACAGGAACAATCATAGCATCGGGCTTAAAAGTTGTCAAGCTTTTGGGAATTGAAAA
>Ga0209027_1000016_pt1 | contig 43658 bp, 41 predicted proteins | sample GraSoi013_1_20cm_3_FD_185821 | JGI IMG/M metagenome (GOLD analysis project Ga0209027, IMG submission 185821) | Grasslands soil microbial communities from the Angelo Coastal Reserve, California, USA - Sample 09_27_2013_1_20cm (SPAdes) (version 2) | ecosystem: Environmental > Terrestrial > Soil >...
CGACCAGGGCTGTTCTTAAGCCGAGTTGGCCAGAGCGGATCGCAGCGATGTAACCGCCGGGTCCAGAGCCAATGATAACGACATCAAATTTTTCCATATGTTAGTTTCTCATGCCGGCTGAAGTGGGGCAATTATCGAGACTAAATCGGCGAGGCACCGTCGCACTCCAAAACGTGGCCGTAGTTGCAGGGGCACCTATGCGCTGGCGTCTTCGAGTGCGGCAGTCCTCTGCCGCTTTTTTTCTAAAAATCCAAGGGGAGTTTTCTTGGATCTTCGATGCAGTCCTTCACTTTGATGAGAAAAGTGACGGCTTCTTTTCCGTCGATTGCGCGGTGATCGTAACTCAGTGCCAGATACATCATCGGCCGAGCTTCCACTTTCCCGCCTACGGCAACGGGTCGCGGCATGATTTTGTGCATGCCGAGGATTCCGCTTTGTGGCGGATTCAAAATCGGCGTGGCGAAAAGCGATCCGTACACTCCGCCGTTTGTGATGGTGAATGTGCCGCCCTGTAAGTCTTCAATCTTTAGTTTTCCGTCGCGCGCTCTGATGGCGTAATCGGCGATGTCGCGCTCCAAGTCCGAGAAACTTTTTTTGTCCGCATCGCGCACGACCGGAACCACGAGCCCTCGCTCCGTGCCGACGGCTACGCCAATGTCATAGAAATTGTTTTGGATGAAATCTTCATCCTCAATGCGGCCGTTGACTACCGGCACGGCTTTTAGCGCCTCTACGCATGCTTTAACGAAGAACGACATCAAACCGAGTTTAACTCCGTTCTTTTTCGTAAACTCATCCTGTTTGTTCCGGCGCAACTCCTGGACGGCGCTCATGTCGCATTCGTTGAAAGTCGTCAGGATTGCCGCCGTGTGCTGGGCCATTACAAGCTGCTGCGCGATCTTGCGGCGCAGCGGCGACATCTTTTTGCGGACAAACCGCCCGTCGCCCGATGGTTCAACTTCGCGAGCTTCAACCTTTTGTTCCGCCTTCGCCGGGGCTACGGCGGACAAGTCAGCTTTGCCGCGCTGTTGCGCCGCAGCCAGTACATCTCCCTTCGTTAGGCGACCTCCTTCGCCTGTGCCGCGAATTGTCCCGGGCTCAAGCTTTTCCTCTTCCATAATCCGGCGGACTGCGGGCGAAAGCGTTGTAGGCGCTGCCGTTGGCTGCGGCCTGCCGCGGTCATCCGCCTTCGCCGAGGCTACGGCGGACAAGTCGCCCGCGGCTACAGGAGCTTTTGCTTCTGCGACCTTTTTTTCTGGTTCGGGTTCCCTCTCTTTCTCTTCGGGTTCTTTCTTTTTTTCCGCAGACTTCTCAGCCTTCTTTGCTTCGGGGACTTTCTGTTTCTCTGATGGCCGTTTTGAATCGTCGATTATGGCAACTATCTCGCCGATCTTCACCTCCTGGCCCTCGGGTACTTTCGTCTCGAGTATGCCTGTTTTTTCAGCGACGATTTCGGTAGAAACCTTATCGGTCTCGAGCGTGAAGAGGGCTTCGCCTTCGCTTACGAGCTCGCCGGATTTCTTGTGCCAGGCAGAGACAACACCGCTGGTGATCGATTCACCTACCGAGGGAATTTTAACTTCAATCGCCATAGGTGGAATTACGTAAGCTAATCGAGCGTCGCGGTCGAGATGCGTTTCGTCAACAAATGGGGCGAATCGCCGGCTCAAACCGCAAACGCGTCAGCTACCAAGCGGGCCTGTTCGCGCTTGTGGCGAGCCAGCGCGCCGACAGCTGGGCTGGCGCTGGCTTCGCGACCTGCGTAGGCAATTTCGCTGCAAAAAATCGTGCGCAACAGGGGTTCGATGAAAGTCCATGCCCCCATGTTTTCTGGTTCTTCCTGGCACCAGACGAGCTTCGCGTTCTTTGAAAATGGCTTGAGCATTTCGCGCAGTTTCTTTTCAGCCAGCGGATAAAGCTGCTCTACGCGAATGATCGCAGCGTCGTCGATTTTGCGCTGGGTCCGGTAATTGAGCAGATCATAATAAACTTTGCCGGAGCAAAAGATGATCCGCTTTACTCTGTCGGCGGGAGTCACTTCGGGCGAGCCGAGGATTTCTTCGAAACGGCCATGGACGAATTCTTCAGCAGGCGAGGAAGCAAAGCTGGCACGCAACAGACTTTTCGGGGTCACGATGATCAGGGGCTTGATGAAGTCGCGCTTCATCTGACGCCGCAACACATGAAAATACTGCGCGGCCGTGGTCAGATTGCAGACCTGCATGTTGTCCTCGGCGCAGGCCTGGAGAAAACGCTCGAGGCGCGCGCTGGAATGTTCGGGGCCCTGACCTTCATAGCCATGCGGAAGCAGCAATACAATCCCACTCGGCCGCTGCCATTTGGATTCCGCTGACACGATGAATTGATCGATAATAGTCTGCGCGCCATTGGAGAAATCACCGAATTGCGCTTCCCACAAGCAAAGCATCTTCGGATAATCGAGGGAGTACCCATAATCGAACCCGAGGACCGCACCCTCTGAAAGCGGACTGTTGTAAATGCAAATGCGTGCTTGTTTCTGGGCGAGATGCATGAGTGGCACGTAGGGTTTTCCCGTCTTTGCGTCGTAAAGCACGGAGTGCCGTGTGCTAAAAGTGCCGCGTGAGCTATCCTGGCCTGACAGTCGAATCGGAATACCCTCCAGAAGCAGCGATCCAAACGCGAGCGCTTCGGCATAATGCCACTCATAGGGACCGCCCTCCTCGAAAACTTTGCGCTGATGATCAAGCACGATGCGCTTGATCTTCGGCTGGATTTCGAAGCCTTCTGGAACGCGGGTGAGACCATCGACAATGGTCTTAAACGTTTTCTGGCTGATCGCAGTTGGCTCAGACTCGCTCGAGTACTCAGGTTGAAATATCGCTGTGGATTCTCTGAACCTGGCTTTCTCGCTGGCCTTGCGTTTCTCGATGGCGTCGACTTCATCTCGCGTCATTTCGAGCCGCAAACCGAACTCGGTTTCCAGCGAGACGGCATCGTCTTCGCTCAGCGTTCCTGCTTCCAGCAACTCGCGCTTGTAAAGCTGCGTGACTGATGGGCGCTTCTCGATTTTTGCGTAAAGATCAGGCTGGGTAAATGAGGGCTCGTCGCCTTCGTTGTGGCCATAGCGGCGATAGCAATACATGTCGATTACCACGTCGCGCCCGAATCGTTGGCGAAAATCGAACGCCATATCGCTAACAAATTTAACGGCCAATGGATCGTCCCCGTTCACGTGAAAGATCGGCGCCTCGATCATTTTCGCGATATCGGTCGAGTACATTGAGGAACGCGCATCTTTGGGAAGTGTAGTGAACCCAATCTGGTTGTTGACAACGATGTGGATGGTTCCGCCGGTGCTGTACCCGGGTAACTGCGACAAATTGAGCGTCTCAGCCACGATACCCTGCGCGATGAAAGCAGCATCGCCGTGCACCAAGAGTGGTAAAACATTGCGGCGATGCTCGGTGTCACCGCGAAGTCGTTGTCTGGCACGCGCTTGTCCTTCGACTACTGGATCGACAGCTTCCAGGTGGCTGGGATTCGATGAGAGCCGGATCTCGACCTCTGCTCCGGAAACGAGTCTCCGTACCGAGTGATAACCGAGATGATATTTCACGTCGCCGTCGCCGGCTGCCAACTCGGGAACATAATTTTCGCTAAACTCGGTAAAGATGATCTTGAGCGATTTGCGCAGAAAATTTGCAAGGATATTGAGTCGACCGCGATGCGCCATGCCCATGCAAATCTCCTCGACGCCGCCTTCCGGGCATTTGTGCAGGATGGTGTCGAGAATCACCATGAGCGATTCTGAACCCTGAAGTGAGAACCTTTTCTGCCCCACGTAACGTGTATGCAGGAAAATCTCGAAGGATTCTGCTTCAAGCAGCGCCCGCAATAGGGCCACCTGCACCGCTGCTGGAGTCGAATGCTTGTGCGGTCGCGTCTCCAATCGCTTGCGGATCCAATCACGCACTCGCGGATCCTGAATGTGCATGAATTCGGAACCGATGGAGTCGGCATAAATTCTCTCCAGCCCGGAAACCATCTCGCGCAAAGTCATCGACTGATTGTCGAGGAAGAATTTGGATGAAACGCGAAGGTCCAGGTCCGACTCGCTGAAACCGAATTCGCGAAGACTCAGCAATGGATTTTGCGGGCGCGTCTCTGCCAGGGGATCGACCCGCGCAATGGTATGACCAAGCGAACAATACGCGTAAATGAGACCATCAACCCGTGTCTGTAAGGCCGCTTCGCGAGCCGCAGCAGCCGTCGCGCCATCGCGCTGCGGTAAATTTCCAAGCTCGAACCCTTCGAAAAAGGCTGACCATCCAGAATCGACCGACTGAGGATTCCGCTGCCAGCGGCGATAATTCTCTTCGATCAGTTCTAAATTTGCGCGAGCACCAATTGAAGTGCGCATAGTGAAATTAATCTCCGACGATTACGCGGTGCGGCAAGTCATCGCCGGCCACTTTGCTTTTTGTCATTCTGAGCGAAGCGAAGAACCTCTGATCAGTTCTGGGCCGCTCCCAACGGAAATAAATCCGAGATGTTTCGCTTCGCTCAACATGACAGGATGATATGGCCGGGCAAGGTTGACAGTGCACAGGCAGCCTCGTTACTTGCTGCGCAAGGTTCCAACAGAGATCGTAGAATTTGGAAGCGATCTGAGGATGAAAACAAACCCACACCAAAATGCGTTAGTTGCGCTACTGATTCTGGCGCAAACAGGAGTTTGTTTTGGCCAGGCCGATCCGGCTTCGGAACCATCTGTACTGGCAGTGGCAAAGGTTTTGCCTGCGGTTGTGAATATTAACACCGAACGCGTGGTGAAGCGCACGGTGCGCGATCCGGTTGAGGATTTTTACGCGCAGTTCTTCGGCTACAATCGCGTCCGCCCCCGCCAAATTCGCCAAACCCTGCAAAGCCTCGGCTCGGGTTTTATTGTGGATCCGGCAGGCTACATCGTTACCAACCAGCACGTGGTTGAGCGCGCCGCGGACTTGAAGATTCACGTCACGACGGACGACGGCAAGACCTACAATGCGCACTACATTACCGGCGATGATAAGACCGACCTGGCGTTCATCAAGATCGATGCCGAGACCGCATTTCCCTTTATTAACCTTGATAATATTTCGCCGAACCTGCTGGGCCAGACGGTAATCGTGGTAGGCAATGCGGTTGGATATGGTAGTTCGATCAGCCGCGGAGTTCTTAGCGCGGCCAAACGCGACATCACCGTGGACGATACGGAGTATAAGGGACTAGTACAGACCGACGCGGCAATTAATCCGGGTAACAGCGGCGGACCGGTGATCGATCTATCGGGCCGGCTGGTTGGTATCAGCTCGGCGAAAATGGCTTTCACACCGCAAGGCGTGCCGACTCAGGGAATGGGTTTTGCAATTCCGGCAGACGTAGTGCGCGATAGCGTAAATCAATTCAAGAAGGTCGCACAAAAACAGGGCACACCAAAGAACCAGCCTGCATCCACCGCCGATAGTTCCGCGTCGAATGCAGGAAAGCTGTTTGGACTGCAGTTACAGGATTTGAATCAGGAACTAAGCGATGCGCTGGGGTACATCCGAGGACGTGGCGTTTTGATTACCGCAGTCGAACCGGATAGCCCTGCAGACGAGGCAGGACTTGAGCGCGGTCTGGTCATTTATCGCATGGGCAAATCCGAAACGAACTCCGTCAAACAAATCGAGGAATTGCTTCGAAGTGTGCAGAGCGGCGCGAAACTCGAATTCACAGTTGGCGTCATCCGTACCGGGCGACAAACCCGGCAGCTCGGCACTTTGAGCATGACGGCGCGTTAAAAAAAAACGGCAACGCAATCGAGCTTCAGTTGTCTCATGGAAATATTGCGAAATGATTAAAGTTGAAAATCTGACAAAACGCTATGCTGGCCAGCCTGCCATCCGGGATTTGAATTTCGAGGTTAGCCGCGGCGAAATCATGGGGTTTCTCGGGCCCAACGGTGCTGGCAAAACCACCACTATGCGAATTTTGGCAAGCTTCATGCCGCCAACCTCCGGCCGCGCCACGATCGCGGGATTCGACGTTTTTGAACAATCACTGCAGGCCCGAGCGCATCTCGGTTACATGCCGGAAAACGTGCCGCTCTACAGCGACATGCGCGTCACAGAATACCTGCGTTATCGCGCAGCCCTCAAGGGTGTCCACCATCGTCGCATCACCGAACGTATTGGCGACGTAAAAGAACTTTGTGGTCTCAAGAGCGTAGAGAACAAGCTGATCGGGGCCCTATCCAAGGGATTTCGGCAAAGGGTGGGACTCGCGGACGCGCTGGTCGCTGAACCGGACCTGCTGATTCTGGATGAGCCGACAATCGGCCTCGATCCCAACCAAATCCGGCAGGTGCGCGAGCTAATCAAGAACCTGGGCGAGCAGCATACTATTTTGCTTTCGACGCATATCCTGCCCGAGGTGGAAATGACATGTAGCCGCGTGATCATCATTCACAAAGGACGAATCGAGGCATGTGATACTCCGGGAAATTTACTGGGAAAAATCAGGCAGGCCGGCGGTGTTGTTCTTGAAGCAAAAGTGGGAATGGATAACGGCGCAGATGAGCTAAAGAAGATTTCAGGTGTGCGGGAAGTAATCACCGACGGGGAGGATGATTGGAAGAGATTTTCCCTGCGGGTGGAATCAGGAGTCGATGTGCGCGAAGAGATTTTTCGTCTCGCCACAGAGCGACACTGGGCCCTGCGCGAGCTGACTCAGCGTCGGGCGACGCTTGAGGATGTGTTCGTGGAAATCACGCATTCCGACGCAGTCTGATCATATGCCACTAGCAAACGCCGAACGCTCAATGCCCAACGCTCAATGTCCAATGCAGAGCTGCCCTCTTGCCCGTGCTCCTGCTCGATTCACTGGCTGTCATCCTAAGCGAAGGGAAGGATCTCACATGGACTCGAGGCGTCGCTTCGGGATCGCTTGTATGATCAACCGCCTTACGCGAGGTCTCTCGTCGTCTGTGCGACTCGGGATGACACACTGGTTGTACCTATGAGGAAATTCTACGCTCTCCTTTCGCGCGAAGTACGCGGCTATTTCCATTCTCCGATCGCCTACATCGTGCTCATCTTTTTCCTGATAGTCAGCGGGATCGATTTCTATTTCCAGATCTCCTTTATGAACCAGCGCCAGGTACAGTATACGGTGCAGGAGGCATTTTTTAACTCCGTCTTCTTCTGGTTTGCCTTTGTTCTAATTTTTCCGCTCATCACGATGCGTCTGTTTGCTGAAGAATTTAAGCTCGGCACGATTGAGCCATTGACGACTGTCCCGGTACGTGACTGGCAGGTAGTACTTGCGAAATTTTTTGGCGCGCTGGTTTTCTACGTGGTTCTCTGGATCCCGACGCTGCTTTACTTTGCCATCTTCCTTAAAGTCACCAACGAGCCGGCTGCCCATTCTGCCGGGGCATATGCCGGGTCTTATCTGATGCTCTTGTTACTCGGAATGTTTTATCTCTCGATCGGTTGTCTAACATCCGTTTTAACCCGAAACCAGATCATCGCGGCGGTCATCTCTTTTTGCGCAATTACGCTGCTTTTTTTCCTCGGTCTGGTTCAGTTCATTCTGCTCGATGTGAGCTCCGAAACGCGCGACCTACTGGGGTACTTCTCTGCGATCGAACATATGGGGACGTTCTCGCGTGGAGTGATCGATACACGGCCAATCATTCTCTACGTGAGCATGACCATCGTGATGCTGGTGCTCACGCACCAGGCATTTCAATCCCGCAAATGGAGGCTTTGAGCGATGGCTGAGGAAACAAACGCGCGCCAAACACGTCCTCGGAAAAAAATTCGCCGGGTTCGAATCGGTTTCAACGTTCTCGCGCAAATCGTGCTCGTCTTATTTCTCGTCGCGATGGTGAACTCGATCGCCTTCAAACACTACGCTCGCTGGGATTTTTCCCGCGATCAAAAATATGCGCTCTCAGATAAGACGAAGCGTTTCCTCGATACACTCAAGGGCAAGATGCGCATCACGGTTTTCTTTCCGCCTAGCACGCCGATTGCCACAGATGTTCAGAATTTGCTGACGGAATATCAGTATGCCGGTAAAGGAAAAATCGATATTGAGCACCTTGATCCCGAGCGCAATCTTTCCCGGGCAAAGGAGTTGTTCGACAAATACAAGGTCGTTACCGACGAGCCTCTCCTGGTAGTCGATTACGAAGGACGCAACAAAACGGTCAAGGCGTCCGAGATGGCGGACATCGACCAGAGCGGAATGGCCTTAGGTGAAGGCCCTCGTGTAGCCGCGTTCAAAGGCGAACAAGCCATCACCAGCGCAATGATCGATCTTGTGGAAGGTAAAAAGAAGACTCTTGGTTACGTCCTCGGTCACAAGGAACCACCACTCACGGAAGGGAGCGCGATCTCCGTCCTCAAGACGTTCATCGAAAACGAAAACATCCAGTTTAAAGAACTGAATCTTCTCGATCTGGATGCGATTCCCGAAGACGTAAGAACCGTGATGATAATTGGGCCGCAGTACGATTTTTCGGACCGCGAAATGAAATTGCTGCGCAACTTCTGGGATAAACAGGGGCGGATCTTGCTTCTCCTCGATCCTGCAGCGAAAACGCCGAAGTTAGGCGCGTTTGTCAGCGAGCTGGGCGTAAGGGTAAATGACGACAGATTGATGGTTTTTTTGCGAACAGGGATCCAGGAACTGGCACTGACACGAGATGTTCAAGCGCGTTTCCTGGGCGACAGCCCGATTACAAGACGACTAGCCGATGTGCGGGCGCTCTTTTTAGGTGGCACTTCCTCGCTCACGCTCGAGCCCGATCGCGCCCGCGCTGCCAACATCGGGATCGAACCGCTAATCCAGGCAGAAAAAGGCTATTTTGCCGAAACTGATTATAACACAGACAATCAGGCGAAATTCCAGGCTGACGCGAAACGGGATGACAACACGCCAATAACAATAGGGGCAGCCATTGAAAAGGGGGGTAGCGCCGACGAACGAGTACAGGTGAACTCATCGCGCCTGGTGGTTGTTAGCAATGCCACGTTCGTTCAGGACAACGCAATCACGCAAGATCAGCAGGGACTCGATTTCATATCCGGCAGTGTGAACTGGCTGCTGAGCCGGGAACAGCTGATTGGTATTGCACCAAAAGTTTCAAAACCTCTCACGTTCAGTCTGAATGCCGACGCATTGGCTCGTCTGCGCTGGATCGTTCTCGTTTTTATGCCGTTGATCCCCGCGTTGATCGGAACGGTGGTTTGGTGGCAACGGCGCGTGTAAGCCTTTGTTGTCATGTTGAGCGAAGCGAAACATCTCTGGCTATTGTTTGGCTGCGCCGCAAGGAGAATGATCCGAGATTCTTCGTTTCGCTCAGAATGACAAGAATCGAATCATGAATTGGAAAACTACGCTAATTCTCGCTGTCGTTGTGCTCGGCGTGTTCGCCTACCTCAGGTTCTTTGAGATGAAACAGCCGAGCACCGGAGAAGCGAGACGGCAGGCGCAAAACGTCGTGAATTTCGATCGAAATAAGATCGATGGGGTGGTCATTCAAAATGGCGATGAAAAGGTAGAAATACGACGCCACGACAACAAATGGCGGCTCGAAACGCCATTCAAGGATCAAGCAGATGGTGCCTTGGTCGAAAATTTGTTGTCGGACCTGGAGAGCTGGCAGAAAGAGGGAATAATTCCGGCGAAAGATATCGACGCCGATAAGAGCAAGCTGAATGAATACGGCCTGAACCGGCCAAAGCTTAAGCTAAAATTGATCGGCTCTGACAGACCACCGGAAATCTTGTTCGGAAAGGACGCTGCGTTGGAAGGCCGGATGTATATCCGCTTTGAGAATTCCAAGGAAACCTTTCTTGCCAAACAATCGGTCAAGAAGGACATCGACAAAAAGGCGGAAGAATTCCGTGACAAAAAATTAACTGATCTGACCACTGCGCAGGTGCGCCGCACGGCATTAAAGACGCCTGCTGGTGAAATGGAGTTGGAGAAGCAGGGCGATCATTGGGATATCGTGAAACCGCTTCGCGCACGGGCGGATGACGAGAAAGTCGGCGATTTGATTGCACAAGTCACAACGGCGCGCATCCAACAATTTGTGACCGACGATCACGGCGACCTGCGACCTTACGGACTGGCCGAGCCACGCGGGGCGATCACGCTATTTAGCCAGGAAGGAAAAAAGGACCAAAAGGTTGAGATCGCTGACTCGATTAAAGTCTTTGGCCAGGAGGACAAAGGTCAAATGCTGCAAATCGGCAGCGTGCCTGAGAAAGAAAAGGATCAGGTATATGTCCGGTTTGCTCCTCGCGGGGCCGTTTACACATTGCCCAGGAAGATTGAAGAGGTCCTCAACATTAAGCCAGCGGATCTGCGCGACTATCATTTGGTCCGGATTGACACAAACGTTCTCGATCGCATCACGATCGATGTTCCAGGTAAGGGTAAGACTGTTCTTGCGCGCAAGGATGGAAATTGGACCATCGCCAGCCGAAATAATGCGCCCGCAGATTCGGGCGCCGTCCGACGCTTAATTGATACGTTGCAAAACCAGCGAGTCACAAAGTTCGTGGAAGATGTCGCTTCGAATCTGCCAAAATACGGCCTGGACAAACCGCATCTGCAATTAACGTTCAGCTCGTTCGCGTCGGAGAACACTGCCGAGACTAAAGCGGGTGAGCAGCCGTTTGCTACACTTGTCTTTGGAAAGGAAGACGGAGACAATGTTTTCGCGCGACTTACCGATGAGCCGTTTGTCGTGGCAGTCCGTCGCGGTTTGCTGGACCGGATCTCAGCCGATCCTTTGCGATGGCAGGAGTTATCGATCTTTAAGTTTAAACCTGACGAGATTCATCGCCTGAGCATAATGACGGACAAAGAGCTGTCGCTGGAACGCGGCGAAAATAACCAGTGGCATTGGCTAAAAGGCAGTGGTGAGATCGATAGGACAAATGTGCAGTCGCTACTCAACACGTTGTCGACCTTGCATGCAGTGCGTTGGCTCGGAGCAACGAAGCCTCAAGATGGCTTGGAGAAGCCGCAGCTGACTCTTGCATTCACAACTTCGCCTGACAATAAGGCATCACACAAGTTGATCATCGGCGCTCCGGCCAGCGACGGAACATGGTGCGCTCACGTAGACGGCCGCGAAGGTACGTTTGTGATTAGCAATTCGGATTTGAATAACTTGAGGGTACCTCTCGTGGCACAACCGTTGCCCATGCCAAGTCCGACACCGAGCGTTACGCCGTGATCCTGTAAGCAGCTTCGCTGTCAGAGACTCTGCGCGGTGTAAATCGTTACGATGCCGAAACTCAACGGCTGAAGCGTCGCGCGCCGAAAGCCGCTCGCTTCGATTAAATCGATCATTGCACAGCCACTGGGAAATTCTTCGATCGAATCCCCGAGGTAGTCGTAGGCACTCTTTCTTCCAGTCAAAAAAGAGCCCAGCATTGGCAGGCAGCGATGCAAATAGAAACGATAGATGGTACGCACAATCGATATTGTTGGCAGCGAGAACTCAAGCACTAACAAATGGCCGTCTCGTCTAAGCACCCGCGACATCTCAGCAAGCGCGCCTCTCCAATTCTCCATGTTACGCAACCCGAAAGCGATAGTAACGCAATCAAAGGAACCATTGGGGAATGGCAGCTTCATCGCATCGCCAAGGATGGTTTGGCGAACCCCTTTCCTCTGCGCCAGTTCCAGCATTTCAGGCAGGAAATCCACGCCCGTGACTTCCGCATCCGGCAGCTTCTTCTGCAGCGCAAGCGCCAAATCTCCTGTGCCGGTAGCAAGATCGAGAATTTTGCACGGGCGCCAGCTTGCGACCGTGTTGGCAGCACGTTTTCGCCAATAAAAATCGATCCCGCAGCTAAGAGTGTGATTAGCCAGATCATACCGTCTGGCAATGCCGCCAAACATTTGCCGAACTCGTGCAGGCTCTGTTGCGGTACCGGATTTTGTCATTTTGAAGGTGGATAAAACGTCAGCTCACAATGCTATGATAGCTCACTTCTTGTTTACCACATGGATGTAACTAATGCGCGCGAGAGCCACGAGTCAGAAATGTTAGACATAAAGTTTGTTATAAAAAAGGATTGCCAATGCAACGAACCCGGCTATGTCACAAGCATGGATATATCTGTTAAAGCTTTAGAAGAAGCAGTTTCAATACGCCGGCAAATTGACAATCTGGAAAGACAGCTTTCCTCAATCCTGCGAGGTGCGCCTGCCAGACCCACAACGGCCGCCAGACCCACAACGGCCGCCAGACCCACAACAGCGGCCAGACCCACAACAGCCCCTAGGCAGGCCGGGCGTTACTTTTCGCCTTCAACCCGGGCCAAGCTTGCAGCCGCTGCCAGGGCCCGTTGGGCGAGACTCAAGGGAGGGACCAAACCAACCGCTACCAGAAAAAAAGGCGCACTTACGCCTGCTGGTCGGAGAAAGCTCTCGGAACTCATGAGGGCACGCTGGGCGGCAAGAAGAAAGACCGGAGGAACGAAGGCAGCACCTTCAGCAAAGAAAGGTGGACTCACACCTGCCGGAAGAAAAAGGCTGTCGCAGTTGATGAAGGCTCGCTGGGCGGCTCGACGGAAAACTGCGGGGCGAAAGTAGTCGATCAATACAACCGGAATCCGCAGCTTACCGATAGTCTTCGCTTCCAAATAGGTTGCGGAGTCAAGCACTGCTCGCGAGAGGACTCGAACCTCCACGGGTTTCCCCATACGGTCCTGAGCCGTACGCGTCTGCCAATTCCGCCACGCGAGCAAAACCGGTGGCCCTTACAATGCGCGCGTGCCAGTCGCCTGCAAGGCCAAACCCGGGCAATGCAAACGACGAAGGCTGGATGGTCAGAAGTTAGCCCGAACGCTTCTTCCGTGCGCGAACTTCCAATTGGTGCGCCTTGCGTACTTGGCCAAGGGAGCGCAAAAGGTCAGCATAATTGGATACAACGATCTCGTAATCCTTTAGCGGTTTATCCTTCACTTGCTCCCACATTTTGAGAGAAGCCTGATAAAGCTCTGCTGCTTTGGCATAATCGCCGCGCGAATGATAGACGACCGCCAGATTGCATTTTGACTGCGCAATGTCGGCAAGCGGAGGTGGGTTTAAATTCTCGCGAATGGCCAGCGCGCGAAGATGTATTTTCTCTGCTTCAGTAAAACGACGTTCATTGGTGTAAAACACAGCGAGGTTATTCAGCACTGACGCCACATCGGCATGGTCCGGCCCGAGTTGTTTCTCGTAAATGTGCAATGCGCGCAAGTAGCACGGTTCAGCTGCCTTTTGTCGTCCCGACTTGCGCAAAATCAGAGCAACATTGTTTAACATGGTGCCGAGATCCGAATAATGAATATCTTCGATCTCGGCACCGGCGGCGATTGCTTTCTGATAGAAATTAATGGCCTCTTCAGACTGGCCAAGACTATCGCATAGAAATGCAAGACGCCTCGCGGAACGGTAGATGGCACGCTGATCTGGCGGGTTTACCTTTTCGAGAATTGTATGCGCCTTGAGCAAATATCCTTTGGCCGCCGCGCGATCTCCCTTTTGATCGAGAAGCTGTCCTAGTTTCTCAAAACTGGTCGCCAGCGAAAGGTCGGTGCCGCTAAAGGCGCGCTTGGCGATTTCCAGCGCTGTTTCGGCCACGCGAATCGCCTGGGGCAACCGGTTTGTAGCGCGCAGCGTATCGAGTTTGTCGTTGAGGATGGTCCAAAGCTTTTCTTCACCTTTCATTACTCATCACCAACCCTCGCTTATTTGGGTAACCAGCCGGGTGGCGAGGTCCTCAGTCGCAAGCGGCAAAGCCTGACGCTCATCACTAGTCACGTCGCTGCTCACAAAGAAGGTGGTCGTTCCGATCACATCGTTCGGCGGCACCAGTTGTTTGCCGTCCCGTCCAGTTAACGAGTACTTTACCACCAGCCAGAGACTAAATTCGGTCGTGGCGAGGACGTTGCCACGCACCGAGCGCGCCGGTGCTCGAGTGATACGGGCTATTTCAGCTGACAGAGTAGCATCCGCTTTATCCCCATTGGTAATCTGGAACGTCCCGTCTTGTTGTAACTGCTTGATCACAGTATCGGTAACCAACACTTCGATCCGAGGGACGAGTGAGCGATTCTTAAAAGTCGGTACTGCGATCGTGTGAACATCGCGAAGATAATATGGCTTTACTGGACCAATGTGATAGCCAAGGCAACCACCCAGGGCGAAGCAGAATAGGGTGGCAAATAAGGCTTTCAAGGCGCCGGTGAGGCGGACGCTCCGGGAGAAGCCGATGCCTCGGAAGTGGGCAACGTACTGGAGCTTGTGCTTGTACCCGGCGGAGCCAGTAGTGGGTCAGGTGCGGTAGTGGTATCAGGAGAAAGCGAAGCTGGTGGCGGAAGCGAATTATCGCTCTCCGACGTCGGCAACGGTGCTTCGTTATTTGCCGGACCTGGTTTCGCTGACCCGCTTTCGGCAGTTCGCGCGCCGTGCATGTCACTCTTTTTCTTGCTGGCCTGACCCATAGGAAGCGCCGGCTGAAGCGCCGCATCTCCAAATTTTGCGCGTAGTTGATCAATCCGTTTCTTTGCCTCGTTGCTTTCCTGAGAACCTGGCTGCTGGCGAATCACCTCGTTGTAGTAGATAACCGCGGCGCGATAATATTTCTGCTTATCGTAGAATTTTGCGACCTTGTATGAGTTAGCTATTTGCTTGTGCTCGAGAATTTCGAGGTTAGCGCGCGCCTGGGTTGCCTTCTCACTCTTGGGATAATGGAAGAGGAAATCTTCAAACGCAGTCTTGGCGTTCGTTGCGGCGGCGGCGTCCTTTGCGCCTAATTTCGCAGCGGTAAACCAAATGTAGCCGATTTGGTATTGGGCATCCACGGCGATAGGCTCGTTAGGAAACTTGTCCACAACAGCCTGGTATGCCTGAATGGCTGCGTCATTGGCGCCTTGTTTCTCGCGAGCCAGACCGATATCGAATTGCGCCCGGGCGGTATATTTTCCGTAGGGCGCGGTTCGGACCACGTTGGCGAAAACAGTTACAGCACGATCCAATGCCGAGGCAACCGGAATGCCAAGGAACCTCAACTTCTTCCCGTTAAGATAAATTTCGCCGATTCGGAACTGCGCCTCGATTGCTTCGTCGAAATGCGGACTGCCGGGATATTTTTCGACTAACTGCGAAAATGAATCCGCCGCCGCAAAAAAAAGATGCTCTTGTTCCTGTAATTGAGCGGCCCGATAAAGCGCATTGGGGGCCACCTTGTCTTTGGGATGGCGTTTGACGAGACTTTTGTAAGCTCTGATTGCGCGCTTGGTGTTGCCTTCTTTTTCGGCAGCCTGACCAATCTGGAATAGGTCCACAGCATCGCCGCTCAGTTCTTCTTCTACTCCGCCCGGGCCAACGTACTCCGGTTTTTTACCCGGTTTGAAGACAACAGAGGCCTTGCCGGATTCGGGCAAAAGAAATGCGGCAACGCCCAAAACTAGAAGCACACGAATAGCAAAATGCATGGGTGTGGCAGGGTAGTTGACTTATGCGCTCAGTCAAGTTTTGGAGGCCACCGTCGCACGCGTGGAATATTGACCAAGTTTTCCAAAAGTGAACCCTTTTCCAAGGACAGAAGATTGGCTAACGTTGCAATCTCGTTTTGAATCTGACCGATCAGCAGAAGATACGCATCGGCTCGTGCGCATGGAGCTTTGAAGACTGGCGCGGCGTTTTTTACCCGCCGGATTTGCCAGAGGGTCACTGGTTGGAATTTTATGCCAACTATTTCACGGCAGTTGAAGTGGATTCGACTTTTCATGCTGTTCCGCCGGAAAAGAGCGTTTGGCGTTGGGTCCAGATGACCCGCACTGACTTCCGTTTCACCTGTAAACTTCCCCGTCAGATCACACATACTTCCCGACTACACGATTGCACCGCCGAGCTAAATTCGTTTCTCCGCGCCATCGAACCGCTTGGACCAAAACTCGGCGTTATCCTGATCCAGCTTCCACCTTCCTTCGCGCCAAAGGATGGCAAGCTGGCGCTGCGCAATTTTCTTGGCCAACTGCCAGGGGATTTCCGCTTCGCGGTTGAATTTCGTCACGCCGGATGGCATCGGCCGCAGTTCATCCGGCTTTTGGAAAAGCATCGCATCTGCTGGGTCTGGGCAGACACCACTCCACTTAACGAGCGAAACCTTGCACCTTTCGAATTCCTACCACGCACTTCAGATTTTCTCTATCTGCGTCTGCTTGGCGATTACACAACCAAATACGATGTCGATGGCGGACACATCCATCGCTACAAAAAGTTGCTATGGAAACGCGAAGCTGCACTTGAAAGCTGGTCGCTTAAGATTGAGCGGCATCTTTCCGAAGTCCGCAATGTCTGGGCATTCATTGGCAATCATTTCGAAGGATTTGCGCCTGAAACCTGCCAGCGCCTCGCCCAACGTTTGGGGCTTAAGGCAAGCCTGCCTTCGGAAACGGAACAAGCGACCTCAGCGCAGAAACAATCGCAGCTCGATCTTCAGTTATAGCAGCGGTTCGGCACAAACCGCGCGCATAACGCGTCGGTGGTTTTCGAAAATGCTGATCTGGCGAACCCCAAAGGCCGCCATCTTTTCTGCAAGCCTTGGGTAATTGTGGCCCAGTTGCGCATGCGAGTGCGCGTCGGAGGCGATCGTAAAAGGGATCCGCTTCTCTATTGCCAGTTCAATGATCCGGTCGCCGGGATAGAGTTCGTTCACCGGCTTGCGCCATCCAGCGGTGGAAAGTTCAATTGCGAGATTCCGCGCGCGAATAAAATCGAGCGTTTCATTGACGATGGCTCCGATTTCCGCACGGGGGCGATGACCATGAATCTTAATAAGATCGAGATGAGCAAGGCAATCGATTAAGCCCGTTGCCGCTATTTCGCGAACACGGCGCAAATAATCGGCGTAAAGCGCATCGACATCTTGGCCTTCGAATTGCTGTGCGCCATCTGGCACGCTATCGAACATTTGGTCGTCGCGATTAAGGAAGTGCACGGAGCCAAGGACAAAATCGAGTTTGTCCCAGTGTTTCTCAATCCATTTTCGGCCGGCCGCCGAGTGAATGGGATCGTTATCGAGCTCAATGCCAGCGCGGATTCTCAGATCGGGATTTCTCTCCCGTAAACGATCGATTTCATCGAAGTCGATTCCGGCGTGATAACGATCGTGATCGGTAAAGGCTATGTCAGTCAAACCGAAGTTACGCGCAGAATCGGCCCAGGGCTGAAGCAATGCTGGCGTGTAACGCTGCACCCGATGTCCCTGTGGATGAGTATGGTAATCAGAGAAGAGTTGAAAGTTCGAAGTTGATAGTGGATTGGGGGACACGATTCAGCTCTATCGACTATCAACACCGAACGCATTCGGGGTCAACCTCTCACGGCACAGCCAGGAATTTTTGCCGAACACGCAGCTCCGGGTACTGAGGGAAAAAGACCTCGGCGATAAAGACCTTGTTTGGCGTCAGGTCCCGCGTTGCAATTGTTTCGTTATACTCAATCCGCTCCTGCGGGTTAATCAAAATCGTGGCGGGTTTTTCTGCGATAGCGTGGTTGTCGGACCATTTTGTCAGGATATTTCCTTCGGAATTCATTAGATAAATTTCAATCCGCTGGTTGGTCGGAAAATCGAGGGTCACCGGGCGCTTGGATATGTTTGCCAGTGTCAATTTTATCCCAAGCTGGCGCACTTCAGACAGCTTGATGCTTTGCGGTGTGATTTGCAGATCAACTGTAAGGCCGCGAAGTCTGGCATCCTTGTATTGGGGAATCGCCTCGGGAGAAAATGGGTGGAGGAGGCGGCCCAGCCAACCGCGCTTGCGTGGGGGTGTGGACGTCGGTAGTGCGTCCTGAGCAAATATGCTCCCGACGAGGAAAAGCATCAGAATGTGCAAAACTGCTCGTCCCTTCATAGTCGGGTTAAAACAGACCCGAAAGCTTTCGAGGTTGCAAAAACCCTGTCACACCCTTTATCCAATCCGCATGAAAACTCTCTGTGCATTCGCGTTTTGCCTGTTTTTCGCCGCTACCGAAGGCGCGGCGAAACAACGACATTGCACGTTCCGGTTGCATGCACAAGCAAACCCTCGGGATACGGAGGTATTCGCGACATCTGTTCGGGCCCAGGTGTCAGGTAAAAACGTGGCAATCGAAAAAATGCCGTGGATTTCGGAACGCGATGTCATAGCGTTTTCCTCGTACCCGGCCGCGAACGGGACTTATGGCGCGCTGCTTCAACTCGACGAGCATGGGCGAGTCGTGCTCGACACTTTAAGCGTTGAACGTCGCGGCAGTCTTCTTTTTGTGTTCATCAATGGCCGCCCGATTACCGAACTCGAAATCGACAAGCGCGTTTCCGACGGAAAAATCTACATCCCTTCCGGGCTAACTTCGGCGGATATCGAATTAATGAAAAAGGACTGGCGCATGATTGGACAACGGAAGCGATAACATGCTACCGGGAACTGACTGGCGTCTCTTGTAACACATGAATCGTCTTTTGACGGTGACTTTTTTCACGTTCGCTTTCGCTTTGGTGTGCTCCACAGCGATGGGAGAGAATCAGGCTGTCGATCTCGGCCTGCCGACTGACAATGATTCCCTGTTTTCAGGCGGCGGGGCTGCCTTTTACCAGTACATCGAACGCAACTACAACGGCGTGAAATCCACGCCATGGGAAGGCGGTCAATACGGTTTTGTGCGTGATCCAACGGACACAGCAGGGGGCGTCGTTTATACCCGTTTTCATGAAGGGATCGACATTCGCCCCCTGCACCGTGATGCACATGGTGAACCGCTGGATGAAGTGCGCGCCATTGCCGACGGGAAAGTAACACACACCAATCTCGTGCCCGGCTACTCGAACTACGGGAAATACATCGTGATCGAGCACCACTGGGACAGCTCAAGTTACTACAGTTTGTACGGCCACCTGAGTTCGATCGCAGTGCAATCCGGCGACACAGTCAATCGCGGCCAGCGAATCGCCGTGATGGGGTACACGGGAACGGGACTAAACCGGGAACGCGCGCATCTCCATTTGGAATTGAACCTGATGCTCAGTCATCAATTCGAGGCCTGGTACAACACATTCTTTAGAAACGATCCCAATCACAACGGCATTTATAATGGCATGAACCTAATCGGGCTCGATATCGCGCGGCTGTACCTTGCGCTACACAAGAATCCTTCGCTGACTATTCCTCAATTCCTCAGTCGCGAAGAGATATTTTACAAGGTGACCGTTCCCAAATCGCGACATTTCGAGCTCCCAAAACTTTATCCCTGGATGCTCACTGAAGGAAACCGAAGCGAGAAGTCCTCCTGGGAGGTCTCATTTGCACAATCCGGTGTGCCCCTGAGAATAGAATCCAGCGATAAAAACGTGACGCAGCCGGAGCTCAGTTATGCCAGGAAAAGTTCGGTTGATTATTCCCATACGACCCGAGACGTAATTTCCGGCCATGGCGCAAGTGCGCACCTCACAGATTACGGCAGGCAATTGATGCGGCTGCTGATTTGGCCAGACTAAAGTCGGAACCGTGCGGGAACTTGACTGTTTAAAGGAGTCGAGTTCCGGCTGGTGATGATTAGCAGGAAGTAGGCGTGCCTTGCGCGAGCGCAACTCCGTGCGGGATCGCTCCCTTCACGAAGCCGAGACACTCGACGGCGCCGCTCGGCTTTCCCGGAAGGGCGATCACGAGCGAAAGGTCGACGATCGCTGCCAAACTGCGCGACAGAATGGAATTGGGCGTGATCTTCATGGATTCAGCGCGCATCACCTCACCAAAACCGGGCAACTCCACGCGCATAATTGCGCGAATCGCTTCGGGTGTGACATCGCGCGATCCGACGCCCGTTCCACCCGTCGTCAGGATTAAACCACAGCCTTGTTGTGAAAACGAACGGATCGTCTGCTTAATCCGTTCCGCGTCATCGGGAACAGTTGCTTCCGATAAGACTTGCCATCCCTCCTTTTGCGCCGCTTCTCTGAGCGCTGGTCCGCCAAGATCCTCATAATGACCTGCGCTGGCGCGATCCGAGATCGTGATAATACCAACAATTTCGTTCCGATTTGTCATACACTCTCAGTAACTTATGTCGCAGGCAAAAAGGTCAATGCCAACAGTGCAGTCGCATTATTCAAGCCGTGAATTGCGATCGGAAGGCCGAGTGAACCGGATCGCCACCGTGCCCACGCCAAGATCACGCCGATACAAAATAGATAAACAAATCCTACGACTTGTAGATGGACGCACGCAAACAAGAAAGCACTACCCAAAATTGCTCCTCGAATTCCCCATCGTTTTTCGAAAACCCCGTAGAACAAACCCCGAAATAGAATTTCTTCGATGACCGGAAGCACAAGAGGAACAGCCAGCCAAGCTATTAATGGATTTGTCCGCAGTGCCTTTTGTATTAACGGAATGCTGTGCTGAAGCGGCAGGGGTTTATGCATGATCTCCACGTAGAGCCATGAGAACGCAGCGCTCATCAAAAAGAGCAGGAGCAACAGTAGGAGTGAGATCGCCGCTACTTTCCACGGTCCGAAACGTAATGGCCATTGAAACGACATTCCCCAAGGTTGGCGGGCAAATCCAATCGCCGCCACAAAGATAATCGGCAATGCAGCAACCATCAGGCCTGAAAACACGCTCTCATTCAACCCAAGCGGTGGAAACAATGTGAACAGGAGGAAGAATGCGCTTTGGCCTACAAAGAAAAGAACCAGCCAGGCGACAGAAAAACGCAATCCCGGAAATGTCGCGGAGCGTATTGGCAAACTAAAGGCCAGAAGGAGGGCAAAACCGACTAGGTAAACCACTGTGAGCACGCCCCCCAAAGCGGCTACGAAGAAGGGAAAGATTCGAGCCCCCTTTTGAAACTGTTGAGTTGCCAAATAACAAGTGAAAAGCTCGTCGCGAGAGGCTTTGTCTTGCGGCTTTATCTCGCGCGCTTTCTCAAAACTCGGAATAGCTTCGAGAAATTTACGCGCGCGGACCAAACTCATGCCTCCCCAAAAATTGGCGTTAAAATCTGACGGTCGAAGCTCACCCGCTTTGCCTAACGAATGAGAGGCCTCTTCAAATCGACCTGCGCGCAACGAACTCAAGCCGCGCCAATACTGTGCGTCAAAATCTTTCGGATCGAGTTTGAGCGCTTCGCCCAGTGCGTTGCTGGCTGCGTCGTAATTTTGCGATCGGTACAAAGCATAGCCCAAATACAGATGGCTGAAAAAATCCGAAGGATCTAACGAAAGAGCTTGCCGGAGCGCTTTGATTGCCTTCTCGAGCTGCAGCTTGGCATAATAGCCGATGCCTAACTCGCGATAGGCGTAGCTATCCTTCGGATCGAGCGAAATGGCCCGATTAAGTATCTCAATTGCCTCGTCGTAACGCTCAAGTTTCTGCAGACAAAATGCCAGATCGTCATAGTAGAAACTATTCTTTGAGTTGATCGAAATCGCTCTTTGAAACTCCCGTGTTGCATCTTCGTACCGCGCTTGTTCTTCCAAGGATCGTCCAGCTTCATAATGCTCGTTATCGCTCTTTGATTCTACAGGGACGGGCCCCCCGTTTCGTTGGCGCTCATCGCGGGGGTTTTGCTCCCGCGCAACGCCAAATGAACAGAGGGTCAAAAAAACGGCGAGAAACCGGACGCAAACTTTACTCTGAATCACGAGGTCATTGATCGGGCGCAGTCTTTATCTTCTCGAGCAGATGCACGTCCAAAATCCGCATTTCTTTGTCCACTGCCTTGCACATGTCGTAGATCGTGAGCAGGGCAACCGTCGCGCCGACGAGCGCTTCCATCTCTACTCCGGTCTGCGCAATGGTTTGTGCGGTGCATTTCACTTCTGCGCCATCGTTCGACGTAACAATATCGACTTTAACTTCACCGAGCGGCAGAGTGTGGCAGAGCGGAATCAGCTGCGCGGTCTGTTTCGCGGCTTGAATACCGGCGATCCGCGCGGTGGCTAAGACGTTTCCCTTCGCGACTTGATCGTTCGTAATCAGCTCGATCGTGTCGCGTTGAAGCTGAATCTTTCCACTCGCAACAGCTTTTCTCTTACTCATTGGCTTGGCCGAAACATCGACCATCTGCGCGCGACCATCAGCGCCGACATGACTGAGTTGTCTCATTTTCATCACGCTTGTCATTCTGAGCGAAGCGAAGAATCTCTGATCATTCTTCTATCAGGTACTAAGGACTAATCAGAGATGTTTCGCTTCGCTCAACATGACAGAAAAGCGCTCAATCGCCTAATGCTTAACCGCCGATGGCGATCATCCTGCGGTTTGGTTGGTAGTTATTTCGAAAGTCGTGCTGCTCCGGTTTTCGATCGACCACATCCAAGAAGAATTGCTTTAACTCCGCGTCGCTAGCACCGGCTCGCAGCGGTTTCATGATGTCGAACTCCAGATAGCTGCCGAGACAGGGACGCAATTTACCGTCGCATGTGAGACGCAGCTTGTTGCAGCTTTCGCAGAAATGAAGGTTTGTCATTGCTCCGATAAAGCCGATGCGCTGTGGGCGTCCCGGGATTTGGTAGTAAGTCGCCGGGCCATTGGTTCGAAACTCAGCTTCAGGAATCAAAACACCATAACGCGATTCGATGATCCTCTTCGCCTCGCGGACCGGCATGAAGTTTTTATCATCGAGCACTTCGGTTGTGCTAACCGGCATCATCTCGATGAAACGAAGAATCAAACCCCGCGACGCTGCGAATTCTATCAACGGAATCAGCTGATCCTCATTTCGGCCGCGCATGAGGACCGTGTTCAACTTAATTTGCTCGAAGTCCGCGGCGATGGCTGCATCAATCCCACGGAGAACCTGTTCATGGAAATCGCGTCCGGTAATTTGCGAATAGGTCGCCGGATCTAATGTATCGAGTGAAATATTGACTGATCGCACGCCGCCCCCTCGCAGAGCGCTAGCCATTGTTTCTCCAGAGGGGATTCCGCGCGCGAGCAATGTTCCATTTGTCGAAAGACCGATGCTTCTGATGCCGGGGATTCCAGGGATTTGCCTGATGAAATCGAGCACATCGCGTCGCGTCAACGGCTCGCCCCCGGTAATTCGCACTTTCGAAACGCCCAACTCTGCCGCAATGCGAATGAGGCGGAGCGTTTCTTCGAAGGTCAGAATTTCCTCGCGCGGTAACCACTCCTGTAATTCCTGCGGCATGCAATAGGTGCAACGCTCGTTGCAACGGTCCGTGATCGAGACGCGCAGATAGGAAATCCGATGACCGTAGTGATCTTGCACGCAGCAAGACGTTAACGGCAAGCAGATGTTGAATCAAGAATTCACAATCGTTGACTCGACTTCCAGGGAACGTATGGTCGTAGCGCTATGAAGCGTCGAGTCCCGTGGGTCGCGCTGACATTCGGGATAGCAGCCACCGCGTTGCTTTTCACCAGTTGTGGAACCACAGGCCAGCGTATTTCCCAACATCCGGAAATCTATCAGCGTCTTTCTCCGAGGGACCAGGCGCTGGTCAGTCAAGGACAGATCCGTCCGGGGATGACCATGGACGCGGTTTGGCTGGCCTGGGGTACACCAGAGCAAAAGATCCCGGGCTACGGGCGTGGTCGTCCCACCGAGACGTGGGTGTATCTGCGTTATGAAACACCGCCCAGCTACGGGGGGCCGTACTATTACGGGCCATTCGACTGGTCGTATATTCCGCCGAAGTTCCCCTACCCATCCAAAGGAGTCACTTTCGCGAACGGCAGAGTTGTTTTTTTCCGGCACCTGCCGTCGCCACCGCCATTAGGCTGGTAAACAATTTCGTTCGCATTCCGCCAGGAAACGAATCAGTGTAGCGTGACGCCTCAGCAATGGCTTACCGCTCATTCCGCAGTTTCCTCGACGCTCTTGAGAAAGCGGGCGACCTGAAACGCATCGCAGTTCCGGTCGATACCGATTTGCTCATCGCAGAGTGGGCTGATCGCGAGATGAAATCACCAGGTGGCGGAAAGGCGCTTCTGTTCGAGCAGCCGATTGTCGATGGAAAAAAATCAGAATTCGCTGTTGCGATTAACACGATGGGATCGCGCCGCCGCATGGCAATGGCGCTTCAAGTTGAAGACATCGAAGATGTCGCCCGGGAAATTCAACTCATCCTGAAAGCAAAACCGCCTACCGATCTTCGCGAAGGCTGGAACTTGCTCAAACAGGGAATTCATCTCCTGCATGCGCGCCCAAAATCCGTACACGATGCGCCGTGTCAGGAAGTCGTCCATCGCATGGAAAATGGAGATTTTTCCCTGGAAGATCTGCCGATCCTCAAATGCTGGCCGAAAGACGGCGGACGTTTCATCACGCTGGCAAATGTGCACACGCGCGACCCCGAGACGGGGGCCCGCAACGTCGGCATCTACCGGATGCAAGTTTACGATAGACACACGACCGGCATGCACTGGCAGCTTCACAAGGTCGGCGCGCGACACGGCAAGCGATATTACGAGCGCGGGGAGCGCATGCCGGTTGCAGTCACACTGGGTGGCGATCCCGTATATACCTTCGCTGCAACTGCACCACTGCCGGATGGGCTGGACGAGCTTCTGTTCGCTGGTTTTCTGCGAAGAAAATCAGTTGAGCTTGTCCGCTGCAAGACGATCGACCTTGAGGTACCAGCGGACGTTGACTTTGTCTTGGAAGGATACGTCCAACCTGGCGAGCTGCGCCCGGAGGGGCCGTTCGGTGATCACACCGGTTATTACACTGCCATCGAGGATTATCCCGCGTTCCATCTAACGGCAATCACGCACCGACGTGACGCAGTTTATCCAACAACAATCGTCGGTATCCCACCGATGGAAGACTATTACATCGGGGAAGCGTGCGTGCGTATTTTTCTGCCGGTCTTCAAAATGAATTTTCCAGAACTTGTGGACATGGCGCTGCCGCCCGAGGGCGTTTTTCACAACCTGGTCTTCATCAGCATCCGGAAGCAGTATCCTTACCAAGCGTTTAAGGTGATGCATGGCCTCTGGGGCATGGGTCAGATGATGTTCAGCAAATACATCGTGGCCGTGGACGAAGATTGCGATGTGCACAATACAAGCGAAGTGCTCTTCCGGTTGTGCGCCAATACCGATCCCGCGCGCGACACAACCGTCATCAAGAATCCAAGCGATTCGCTCGATCACGCCCCGAGCGAACAAAACATCGGCTCACATATGGGGTTTGATGCGACGCGCAAATTGCCTGGCGAAAATTATCGTCGTCCGTGGCCGGAATTGTTGAAGATGACCGATGAAGCGAGAGCGCTGGTGGATGCACTCCAAGCGCAAGCGCGCTGATCCGATCTTTGGCAGTCAGTTATGGTTTGCGAAAAAGGCGGCCGGTATCTACGTCGCGCGTAAGTCCACCGGGTGGAACTCCTCGAAGGTCATAGACGCGTCCTGTGTATGGACTGTAATACAAGCCTGGCGTCCCGGCCCAGCGCGCGTATGGAAAGCCACCCGGCGGAGGCGGGCCATAACGCTCAGCTTGATCCTGCTCAATGGCTGCGCCGGTTAACGCGCCTGCTGCGGCTCCTGCGGCGGCGCCAATTGACGCGCCGCGAACATGACCCGTCGCCGCACCGCCGATGATCGCCCCGGTCGCAGCACCCCATGCTGCGCCCTGACCAACCGGAGTGTCGCATGAGGCGAGCGCGAGACAAACTAGACCGATAGCCGAGGTAACCCTAAGAATCTTCGTTCCCATAGTGCAATTCCGCTTGCACATTAAACTGCGCAGCCCGCCGGGTGTTGCGGGAATGCTCTCAAGACAGCCTTTGTCGGCCCGGACTGGTACTAGGGGTACACAAATACGTGCTTTGCACGCACGTCCAAGACTAGCCCGCCATGCGCAACTTTCGAGCAGTCATACTGTTGATATGGCGGATATGGGCTCGTTACAACTCCCGAAGGATCATGCGGGCTACGGGTCCCAGGCGGATAGTGGCCTCCTGATGGCGGGTATTTTTTTTCCGCATCTGCTTTAGTGATCGCGCTCGCCGTCATGACCGGGTGGGTCGTTCGGGAATCAACTGCATCCCTTCCTCCTTGCGCGTACAAACTCGTGCCCAGCACAAACAGACCAGTTACAACTGCTGACAGAATTTTCAGTGAATTTGCTTTCATATTGGTAAGTTAGGTTCGCAATCGGGAAGTCAGACGGACGTTTGCCGCGGCGGATTCAAAAAAGATTTGAAAAGTTCCGCGACGATCCGACCTGCCTTCTCCATCTTGTTTAGCTGGTAATCTTTTTCAAAGACACGAAACTTGTCCAGCTCAATTCGCCGGAGCAAACCGCGGTAAACCGAGCCCATGATTTCCGCCGGCGTCATCGCTCTCCGGTCCTCAGCGGGCAGAGCCGCGGCTGCGTTAGCGAAAAACTGACGGGCCCGCCGTGCCTGGAACTCCATCAATTGAACAAAGCGCTCGTTGTAACGCCGCTGTGTCAGCTCGCTCTCGGAATAATGAAACCGCGCCAGGTCTTCTTGCGGAAGATAGATCCGGTTATTTTGCATATCCTTCCAAACGTCACGGATGATGTTTGTCATCTGTAAAGCCAGCCCCAGCTCGATCGCGTATTGCTTACAGCGCTGGTTCTGATAGCCAAAAATCTCGATGCTTACCAAGCCGACTGCGCTGGCGACTCGATAGCAATAAATCCGGAGCTCTTCGAACGTGGAATATCGCAGCGTGCTTAGGTCCATTTCTACGCCGGCAATGATTTCCTCCAGCATGTCGGACGGCAGCGAGTATTTGGCAATCAACTGCCTTACGTCGCGAGCAAGAAGCGGCTCGTCCTGGGTCGTGGCGTGAAGCATCTGGCGCCATTTTGCCAGACGCACTCGCTTTTCCACCACGCTTAGCTCTGAGGAATCAGCGATATCGTCGATGACGCGGCAGAACGCGTAGAAAACGGTGATATCGAGTTTCCGCTCGCGACCTAAGGAAACGAACGCGAGTGCGAGATTCGATTTGCTCTGGCGCGTAATTGTCGCCGCGTTCACGGTTGCCCTTCCAAAGCCTGCTTTTTTAATACTGAATCCATTTCTCGCCGCTAATGCGGCCAGTTTCGCACTGGCGAAACAAACAGACCCACGAAGCTAAAAGCCAGCCGGTGATTACTCCCCGAAGAAAGGCGAAACTCAATTTCCAAAGGAACAGTGCGCCTAATCGATCAGCAATTGCGCTGCGCACGATGGCATCGCAGACCATGATACAAAAAAAATGGATGCCGCAGATAACTAAAAACCACCCAAGGCGAACGGCGTTTCTCCGGATAAACAGACTGTGGGCCCGCATTGCTTCGATGACCGTCTCATTATGGAGAGCCAGAGAGATTTGGACCGAGCAAAAGGCAATAATCAAAATACTCATCAGCACTCTGGCAATTGGCAGATAATCAAGGACGCCGGGAATGTTAGTGAAATAGGCAAGAAGCAAGGGCAATCGGACGATCAGCATGCTTACCGCAACGACAATCCCAGCCCATTCCAAGACATAACTGAAGCGGCGCATGGCGAAGCGAAAGAGTTCTCCTTCTTCGAAGCTGACTCCCTTGATCCAGGCCAGACAAACGGTAATGAGGTAGACTTGGATATAGACTCCCAGAAGGTATTCGAAAATGAACGCGGTCGCATCGACCGTGGCTGAGATCCGCAGGAGCCCGGCAGCCGAGACCAAACCACTCCACTCCGGCAATTGCCAGAACACAATTGGTTTCAAGAGTGACGCCAGTGCGCTCAGCAACAGAATCAAATAGGTAAGATGACCCCAGAAACGATAACGCTTCCACAAAGCTCGAAGCAATGCGCCGTGCAGTCCACGCCAGTTAGCCAGCAGGAACACGGCAGCCACGACAGAAAGCGGATAAGTTGTCGTAGCGTTATCGAAAATGCCTGCCACTCCCTCGAGGGCGGGCAACGGCGTTTCGCGCCATATCTCCACGAATCGTGGCCAATACCAGCGCGGTAGAGAGATGATCTGGTTTAAATCAAGATCGGCCCAGTTTCGGATCGGGGTAAAAGTGACGAACTGGAAAAGGAAATAGCCAAACCCAAGAAGCGCAAAGGTAATCCAGATGCGTTTATAGCGCCGAATGCAACGAAACCCGTCTCCCAGTGCCCGCCGCACCGGATTGAAGAACATCACAATCGCATAGCCACCGCAAAGTCCAAGCAGCGGATACAGGGGCGGCAGGTGTCGCCACATGCTAGCAAGTGATGTTTCGGTAGGGCGGGATCGCCGGGCGCGCCGAACACGAACGGATGTCCTCGCGCAATTGGGAGATCCCTGCCAGTTCTAAAATCATCTACCGAATCAATCCCCAGTGCGGAGCAAACGGCCAGTAAACTAACAAACCTCTGCCCACGAGGTTTTCTTCAGGCACGGCTCCCCAATAGCGGCTATCATAGCTGTTGTAACTGTTGTCCCCCAAAGCAAAGTAGCCATCCCGTGGCACGGTGAACGTACGATCTGGTTGCGACAAGTTATCGCGGCCTAACGCATAACCGCGATAAGGAGGTTTCGCCGACATGACCCGCTCAAAACCGTAACCCTCTGCTTTCTTGCCATTCACGTAGAGAAACGGCGGGTCGATTCTCAAACGATCGCCGGGCAGTCCGGCCAGCCGCTTGATATAAAATGGCGAACCGGCCTCAGGATCTTCGCGAATACCCGGAATGTGATTTGTCCGAAAAACAAAAACGTCGCCACGATGCGGCTTAACAAAGTTGTAAGTAAACTTATCGACGAACACCTGGTCTCCGGTATCAATCGCGCCTCTGGCAATGATGTCGCCACGATGATAAATGCGGCCTGGGAAAACATTGAAATCATGGCTGAGAGTGTCGGGCGGCGCATAGACCAGATATTTTTGCCGCTGGCAGATCAACTGTGAAAGCGTAAAGAAAAAAAACATTTTCCTTGGCTGAATTTCAAGAAGCTGATCATCCTCGCGGGAAACAACATTGATGTAGTTGCGACCCCGGACGATGAACTCGCCAATCTGTCGCAGAAGGTTCGGCCCGGGAGCTGTGCTCGGATAACCAATAATCCCGTTCAAGGTCGGCTGCATCGAGCCTGTCGGAATCTTAAACGGCTGCAAGAAATAAGAGCGAATGCCCACTGCCACAACGATGGCCACCAAAATCACCTCGCAATTCTCGCGCCAATGCGACTCCCACGTCACCGGTGTCAGCCTGTGAAGAGTTTTATCCAGCGCATCGGCTGTGCTGTGTATTCTCTCGCGATCTCTCTGCCATAGCGCTTCGCGGAGATCCTTCATGCCCGCAGTGATTTGGTCGCGGTCCGCGCTACTGAGCTGATCGTCCTTATAGCGCAAATACTTCCGGGCGTGTCGCAGGAGCAGCCGGCTATGTTTCACTTGGCGCGATGTAAACATGAATTAGAAAATGACGAAGCAGGAATGTCGAATGACGATGAATGTTGAAGCCCTAACAGGTGAGGCAACAAGGGAAATAAACGGGCCGACGTTTCAGATTTATCATTCGGATTTCGTCATTGTGCTTTTAGCACTTCAATAAACGCCTCCTGAGGAATGTTGATCTTTCCAATGCTCTTCATCCGTTTCTTTCCTTCCTTTTGTTTCTCCAGCAGCTTCCGCTTGCGCGTAATATCGCCACCGTAGCATTTCGCGGTTACGTTTTTTCGCAATGCCGAAACGCTTTCACGCGCAATAATTTTTCCGCCGATAGCTGCCTGAATCGCCACCTGATAGAGCTGTCGCGGAATTACTTCCTTTAGTTTGGCCGCCAGCTGGCGTCCCCTCGCCTCCGCGCGATCTTTGTGCACGATCGTAGAAAACGCATCCACCGGCTCGCCATTAACGAGCACATCCAGTTTTACCAATTTCGCCGCGCGATAGCCGGCATGCTCGTAATCCATGGACCCGTAGCCGCGTGTAATGCTCTTAATCTTGTCGTTAAAGTCGACGAGAATTTCGTTTAGCGGCAATTCGCAATGCAACATGACCCGTCGTGTATCGAGCGACTCGGTGCGTGCCATTTGGCCGCGTTTCTCCAGAATCAATTGCAGGATGTCGCCGATATTTTCATTTGGGCACAGTACGTACGCCTTTACAATCGGCTCACGAATTTCCTGGATCGTTGTCGGATTAGGCAGGTGAGCGGGATTATCGATCAACAATGTTTCTCCCTGCGTAGTCAGCACTTCATAGACGACGCTTGGACTCGTGGCGATGATGTCCATGTTATACTCGCGCCGGAGTCGTTCCTGGATGATCTCCATGTGTAGCAATCCCAGAAATCCGCAGCGAAATCCAAATCCGAGCGCAACGGAACTCTCCGGTTGATAGATGAACGCGGAATCGTTCAGACGCAGCTTTGCGATTGCCGTCTTCAAATGTTCGAAGTCGCCGGTATTGATGGGATAGATCCCACTGAAGACCATGGGATGAATTTCCTGGAAACCCGGAAGCGCTTCGCGGGCGGAATGACGCTGATCGGTGATGGTATCCCCGATCTTCATGTCTGCAGTCGACTTAATGTTTGCGATGAAATAACCGACGTCGCCAGGATTTAGCTTTTCCTGTGCGAGCATCTTCGGCGTAAAGACGCCCACCTCTTTGATCTCAAAGCGCGCATTATTACTCATCAATGTGATTGCGTGATTCGCTTCCATTGTTCCGGAAACGACACGCACATAACCGACCACGCCGCGATAAGCATCAAAGACCGAATCAAAAACTAGCGCGCGTAATGTCTGGTCTACCGGTGGTCGCGGCGGGGGGACGCGTTTCACGATTGCCTCAAGAATTTCCTCGATCCCGATCCCCATCTTTGCGCTCGCATCGATTGCTTCCTCGGCAGGGATCGCGAGAATTTCTTCCAACTGGCGATGCACCGAGGCCACATCGGCATTCGGCAGATCAATCTTATTGATGATCGGCACAATGGTGAGTCCCTGTTTGTGCGCGAGGTGAACATTCGCTACGGTTTGCGCTTCGACTCCCTGCGCTGCATCGACAATCAACAACGCGCCCTCGCACGCAGCAAGGCTACGCGAAACTTCATAGCTGAAATCGACGTGCCCGGGAGTGTCGAGCAGGTTCAATCGATAGTTTTGCCCGGATTTGCTCGTGTAACGCATCGCCACTGGATGCGCTTTGATCGTGATCCCGCGCTCCCGCTCCAAGTCCATTGAGTCAAGAAGCTGGTCCTGCCTTTCCCGCTCGTGGATCGTCCCGGTGCGCTCGAGCAATCGGTCCGACAACGTCGTTTTGCCGTGATCGATGTGCGCGATGATGCAGAAGTTGCGCGTAAACTCAATTCCCATGGAAGTGGGCACTATGCGGGTGCGGCTGCGCAGGGTCAATTAGTGCACAGTGATCTGCTAGCCGAAATCCCAGAGAAAATCGCTCGACCGCGCAGTCAGGTGTCGATGTACGTTCGATGTGCGCAACGTCTCCCTTCCGTCGAGATCGTGACAATTAGAATCTAGACACCGCCGCAAGTGAGCGCACAGTGAGAAGCGAGCAAACCCGCACTGCAAACGGTCATCAATTACCGCTAAACTGCTAAGAGTCGGCGCTCATGGCTTCCTGGCCTTCTTTTGGAATATCTTCTGGAACTTTGCTTCCCGATTTCCGGAGAAGAATGTTGAAAGCAGGTACGATGAAGTGTGTAGCAATGTTTTTGATCGTTTCTTTTGCGTGCTTATCGCACACATTCGCGGTTTTACGGCCGCTGTTTCCGATCAAGCCAGGGCCACCATTTGCAAACACAGACCGTAAGCTATGAATCGGCCCACGCGTAAAACCGACTTCTGGATTTTGCCGCAGGGAACGCTAACGCTCGTTAGGCCGCTCACTCAGAGGGCGAGTGAATGGATTAGCCAACACGCCCAGGATGATTCTCAGTGGTTTGGCCCTGCCCTCGTCATCGAACACGACTACGTCGCAAACCTACTCAACGGGATGATCCAGGATGGACTGCAAATCACGCAATGATTCTCGAAGAACTACTGGAATAGTAGTGGGAGATACTGCACGCAAATCCGGTCCAGCACCGAGGCCGGCGCCGCGCGTCTAGTCGACTCGTTGCTAGGCCATAGCCAATGACGATGGAACGGCGTTAGAGTTTACTCTCACTGACCAGCGTCGACGGTAAACCTCGCCCCAGCCTACTCCTGCGGTTTTCGCGCTGTTGCGGCTCACAATTGCAGAAGCTGCCTCGGCGTGGTCAGGGCATCTTGGCCAGGATGTTCTCCATCTCGGACGAGGTGAAAGCGCGTAATGTCTGCGTACGAATGTTGCCCAGCATATCCGCCCCCAGCAATACGCTGGCCGCCGTCTCGTCGTCCGGAGCGTCGAACACGCAGACTTGGTCATATTGCCCAAGTGTCCAATACATTTGCTTAATGGTTACTCCCATCGACTCCACCTTGGAGGCCCAGTCAGCTACCCGGTGGGTCGTTTCCTTTGCGGCCTGGATACCCTTGTCAGTAAATTGCACCAAACTGATGTACGTCGCCATATTGTTATTCCTTTCAGTATTCTCCGGGTTCGTTTCGATCCGACTGAGATAAAGCGAATGCTAGGGCTGCCGACTCCGAGGGTCAAATGACAGGGAATACCGACGCTCAATTCCGTTGCTTTCGGACCGAAAGAATCACTCGACCGCATGCCAAATTTCCAGATAGATTCCAACATGCCAAAGCTCATTATCAGCGGGACTACGTATGAACTTGTTGACGACCTGATCACAATCGGGCGCGGTCCGGACAACACGATAGTCATTAATAACCCTTCGGTCTCGGCGCGGCACGCGCATTTGCAGTTGGCCGGCGAAACATACCGGTTGAAAGATCTCGGTTCGACCAACGGGACACACGTTAATGGTAAGCCGGTTACCGAAACCCTACTAAGCTTTGATGATCGGATCCGATTTGGCGCGACCGAAGCCCGCTTCGAATCGGATGCGAGCGGATCGCGACCGCTTCCCCAGCTCGAGGAGATCAAAGCAAGACCAGCAGAACTGAGCGCCGCCCCTGCGGATTTTACCAATGTTTCTCCGTTCCGTCGCCAGAAACAACAGACCGACCCGCTTCGCAATGGAATTTTTATCGGTTTGGCAATCGTGGCGCTCGTGTTTCTCGGCAGCATGATCGCAGTGCTAATGATGCACGCCCCAAGTTTGTAAGTCCGGGCGATCCTGTGGCAAACTCGAGGATGATGCACCGGGATCCCTCGACTTCGCTCGGAATGACAAAACGTATAAAGCGCCTTTTGCTTTTCGATATCGACGGAACGCTGATCCATTCTGGCGGGGCGGGTGTGCATGCGCTTAAATCGGCTTTCAAAGAACGTTTCGGTGTCGCCGATGATCTGCACGACATCGAAATTGCCGGTATGACCGACTCGGGCATCGTCGTCAGCATATTGAACAAGCATAAGATTCCGGCGACGAACGAAAACATGAGCGCCTTTCTCGATAGCTACGTGCATTTTCTTTCGCTCGAATTGCCACGTCGCAAAGGCAAACTGCTTCCGGGCGTTCTGCAATTGCTTCGTCGTCTCAAGTCGCGGCCGCATCTCGTGCTGGCTCTTCTGACTGGCAATGTCTCCCGCGGCGCGCAGCTCAAGCTCGAGCATTACGGTGTCTGGCACTTTTTCGAATTTGGCGCGTTCGCCGATGATCATCGAGACCGAAACCGGCTCGGACCGTTCGCTCGTGCGCGCGCATTTGAGAAGCACGGCCGCGAATTCGCCGCCTCCGAGATTGATGTAATCGGAGATACGCCGCGCGATATTGCTTGTGGTAAGGCCTTAGGGGCGCGCACCGTCGCCGTGGCGACCGGCACCTGGAGCCGCGATCGACTTGCCCAATATCACCCGGATTTCCTGATCGATGACCTTTCAAATGTGGAAAAGGTGATCGATACGCTCGGATGGTGATCCGTTGACGAATGAAGGGTTGATGAAAAAGAAGGACGCCTCCCCACCTGCTCCGAAGCCGTATCGAGACCGGCCCGATGTGCTGCCACTCAAGGGCGAAATCGATCTGCACGTTTCTCCCGTCGTCACGGCATCGCTCACCGCAATGATCGAAAAAAAACCGCAACGCATGGTGATCGATCTTTCGGATGTGACCTACATCGATAGCGCGGGCCTGGCGGCTCTTATTCAGGCCATGCAAAAAGTGGAAGCGTACGGTGGAAAATTTTCGCTCGCTGGCTTGCAGGAGACTGTGCGCTCAATTTTCGAAATCTCGCGGCTCGATCAGGTGTTCCAGATCTTCCCGGACACGGATACCGCGCTGGCCGCCACATGAAACGGCCTCAAGCGTAGAACCAAGGCGGAAAGATCGCGCCTCTCCGGCTGCTATACGATGGGAGTCCACGCATATTCGTCGGGGCTCGGGGTCATTCGTGTCTGTTGGATAATCTTCATCGTAGTCTGGTTGGTGGGAGCCATTTCGACCAAGCGCACGATCTATCGCGAGAGCAGCGCGGAGCGAGCCCGCTATTGGCTAGTGCTGCTAATCGGCTATTTTCTGGTGATCAAATCGAGCGTTTTGCCGGCCCCGTTCAATTGGATCGTCATTCCGCACACCACATTAAGCGCCTGGGTTGGTGTCTTTCTGTGCGTTAGCGGGCTCGTATTTGCCATTTGGGCAAGAGTGATACTCGGAAGAAACTGGAGCGGCGTGATCACGTTGAAAGAAGGACACGAACTCATTGAGCGCGGGCCTTACCGCGTCGTGCGTCATCCTATTTACACAGGAATCCTTGCCATGTTTGCCGGCACCGCCATCGCCGTGGGATATTTAGGCGGATGCTTAGGCTTGTTGCTCGTGTTCGTAAGTTTCTGGCTGAAACTCAAACGCGAAGAAGATTTGATGCTCAAACATTTTCCGGAAAAATACGCCGTTTATCAGCGCAGAGTGAAACGCATCATTCCGTTTCTTGTTTAGCCACGCTGCATAGGATCGCGAGCGTCTCGTTGATGTTTTGTGAGATATCGAATTGCGCCGCGAGCCGGCTGTTTGTCGATCTCACTGCCGCGCGCCGCGAAGGATCGGACCAAAGTCGAATCGCATCGCGCAAAGCGAGAAGATCCCGTGCGTGATCGACAATTGATCCGTGGACACCATCCTCGATGATTTCGCTAAAACCGTTGGAACGCGTGGTGATCACGGGCAAACCACAGGCAAGCGCTTCCAGACAGGCATTGGAAAATGGATCGTAAATCGTAGGCAAAATAAAAATGTCCGAGGCGGCGTAAATACGCAGCATATCCGCAACTTCACCGAGAAATTGCACCGGGTCTTCGCGCCAAAAACGCAGGCGCTTCGTCTTGTGAAGCCTTGCATTTCCGCGACCGGCAACGAGCAGCCGGATCTTGCGATCGTTGCAAAGCGCCGCCGCCTCGATAGCAAAAAGCAGCCCCTTGCGTTCCCATCCAGAGCCAGCAAATAACAGTGCGATTTGGTCTGACTTCAAATTCAATTGCTCGCGCGACTTTTCGCGAAGCTCCGGGCCGAATCGGAATTTCTCAAGCGGGACACCGTTGCGAACGATGTCGATCTTGTCTGCTGAATAACCATAAAGATTGACGATTTCATCCTTGACCATTTGCGAGCCGGCAATCACGCGCTTGGTGTTGCCACCGGAAAAAAGCGATTGCTCCAGCCGTAACAGATCCTGATGCTTGGAATTGAGACTCCGGACAAATCGTTTCAGAGGCAGTTCGAACTTTCTTCTCCGCTCAAGCCAGGCGCGATGGACTCCGTCGCCAGCCCGATAAACGTCGCAGCTCCAGACGCGCTCAAGACTGAACAGGATATCGACCCGAAGTTGGGCACGCATTTGTTCCAGCTCGCTGGCAAATTCGATCGGCGATTTAGAACGCAAGTGCGTGATCGATCCAAACGGCCATTCATTATCCGGCCAGTCATGAGTAGCTACAAGCTGCAGGTCATGTCCGGCTTCCATCACGCCACGCGCGAGGCGTTTCAAGTACGCCTCCGCGCCTCCAGTCGGCGAATAACCGCGCCGGACAAAAACGATGCTCAGATTCTTCGGCATGCTGCGTAGGGTTATATCAACAGAGCCAAAACCGTGGCACCTCTCTTCGTCATTCGTGCTTTGTCATTCATTCAGCATTCGTCATTCGTGCTTCGTCATTTAGCCAACGATTTTATTGGTCAAAACGAGAGGTGTCTCGACATAACACGCCTCTTTACACGCCTCACGTTCGCCAGAATAGTTGTAAGCCGATGCTGGGTGAAACCCTAAACGCTCCTCAGTCATTACGTTCCGCTTCACCTGCAGTTCGTACTTTGCCGAGGCATTTGCTTTATTCGATTTTTGCCCGCATCGGCGGTTCCGGCCTGGATACGGATGCATTTGAGACCCTGCGTGCATCTTATCGCGGGGGATTTCTTGGCAAAGCGATCGCTTATGATAACAGGCAGAAGGAAATTCCTGCTTCGTTGATCCATTCTTTGCGCTGGCATCCGGTGCGACTTATCTCATTTTTCGATCGGCCCTACTACTACGGCGCGAAGAAAAAGTACCTTGATTGGATCGCATCCCGGCACCTCGACACCGGCCACTACGATCTGTTTCATAGCTGGTCGGGCGACTGTTTGCGGTCGCTACAAGTAGCAAAACAACGCCGCATCCCTTCCATCGTCGAGATTCCGACCTGGCATCGCGATGGTGGCAAAAAGAAAGTGGATTGGCCAAAGAGTACCGAATCGGCGAGCAAGACTCCCGGGGTCCCGTCATGGAAAGCCAGGCTGTTGCTCCAGCGAAAGCGTTTCATAGAAGAATACCAACTGGCTGACCTCCTGCTTGTCTTATCAGAGAGGGCGGCTAACACCTTTCGCGTACGTGGTTTTCCGGAGGAAAAACTTTTTTACCTGCCCCGCGGGGTGGACGTGGAACGATTCAAGCCAGGAAATCGGCCGGCCAAATTTCGCGCCGTCTTCTCGGGTGCTTTGATCAAACGCAAAGGCATCCAACATGTGCTCGAGGCATGGCATCGCCTCAACCTGCCTGATGCGGAGCTATGGTTGGTTGGACATGTGCATGACGAAGCGAAGCCTTTTCTTAAACAATTCTGGCGCGATAACATCCGGGTAGTGGGATTTGCGCGCGACCCTGAGAATTATCTTAGCCAGGGCACGGTACATATTTTTCCCTCGCAATGGGAAGGCAGCGCCAAAGTGACATATGAAGCCGCGGCATGTGCGCTGCCCCAAATCACCACGCGCGAAGCAGGCGATGTGGTGCGCGATGGCGTGGAAGGAATTATCGTGAAGCCCGGTGACGTCGACGCGATCGCAGCAGCACTCCAGCATCTGCATCGACATCCCGAAATTGTTCAGCAAATGGGCAGCGCCGCGAGACGTCGCGTAGTTGAAAATTTCACGTGGGACCATTTTCGGACGCGATTACTCGACGCATACGAAACCGCCATACGAATGGCGCGATGATCGTGGTGTGACCGGTGGCCTGCCTGTCGCGCCTTAGTAGAACGAAGGCGGATGAAAATTCTTCTCCTGCAACTTAAGCGAATCGGCGATCTGATCCTGACAACTCCCGCGATCGCGGCTTTGCGCGAACATTTTCCGCAAGCGGAACTGACGATTGTGGTTTCCAGCGAATGCGCTGATCTGCTCCCAGCCATTGCAGGTGTCGATCGCATCTTGATGGCGCGACGTAATCTGAGTGATCTCGCCGCCTTTCTCGCCGTCGCAGGCAATAAGTTTGATTATTGCATCGATTTCACACGAAACGACCGCTCCGCATTTCTGGTGTTCTTATCCGGAGCCGGGAAACGCATCGTGTCATACCGGGTGCGCGATCAGTCGAAAAGCCGCGCTCGGCTTTACACTGATTTTGTCAATGTCCGCATGCGCGACCTGCATACCGTCGATTACAATCTGTCCTTGCTTAAACCGCTCGGCATCGGGAGTGTTTCCTCCTCGCTGCATTTGCAGTTGCCCCAATCGGCGCATGAGAAAGCCGACGCGCTCCGACGCAATTCGAACGTCAGAAAGTCCTACATTGTTTTGCATCCCGGTTCGGCGCGCCAGGAAAAGCTTTGGGAAGCCGGACGATGGGCGCGAATAATCGAACGGTTCGGTCGAGACAATGACCTGGATCTCATTCTGACAAGTGGGCCATCGAAGCACGAGCAGGCGCACATTGCCTCGATCAAGAACGAGACCAAAATCATCGATCTTTCCGGGAAAACAGATTTGCTTACTCTTGCGGCCTTAATTGGCGAGGCACGGCTCCTGGTTACGGTCGATTCAGCGCCGGTGCATCTTGCAGCCAGCACACATACACCACAGGTGATCCTGTTCGGGCCCACGAACCCGTTTCATTGGCGACCGAGGGAAAGTCCTGCGCTCATTCTGCAGGGGAAAACACCCCAACCGGTCACTGAGTTTTTCCCGGTCCAGCCGCGCCTTCCAATGAGTCAAATCTCGACGGAAGCCGTGATTAGTGCTATGGATTTCCTGCTGTCGCAGCATGCGACGGCCCGAACGTCATGAGCGGCGCAAAAGCGGCTAAGAAAAAACTGTCATTCTGGGAAACGTTACGTGCAGCCTCCGGCTCTTACGGACGGCTGTACGGTTACGTCAAACCGTACAAGGCCCGCTTTATCACGGGGCTGGTACTGGGTCTTGCCTACGGCGGCGTCAATTCGCTTTTTCCGTTAGCGATTGCCCGGGTGACAAGCACGATTTTCCATGGTGCCGCTCCCAATCCGATGGCAGTGCGGCATAATCTTGGAGCTCTCGATACCGGCCCGAAGATCAATTCGATTTTGCTTATTTGTCTCGCCATCCCGGCGATCATGACGCTCCGTAGCCTTTGTTCCTACGGAAGCACCTATTGCATGCAGTGGGTGAGCAACAAGGTCGTGACCGATATCCGGAGCCAGCTCTTCAACAAGATGGTTCGCAACTCGATGGATTTCTTTAACAAGGCGCGTTCTGGGTTTTTGATGTCGCTTATCACGAACAATACCCGCGTTATGCAGATGGCTTTGACCACCATCGGTAGCGACGTTTTCAAGCAGCCAATCACGATTGTTGGCGCAATCAGCGTTCTGCTAGTGATGGATTGGAAATTTACTCTGGTCACACTCGTTCTTTTTCCGATGTGTTTGCTGCCCCTTCGCATTTATGGCCGGCGCGCGCGTAAGGCGGTGCAGAACGAACAGGCTGGCATGGCCGAGATGGTCGTGACGATGCAGGAAACATTCGCTGGCATTCGTGTGATCAAATCATTCGCGCGTGAAGCGCATCAGGAAAAAGAATTCAAGCGCAGCAACCAGATGCAGTTTTCGCAGATGATGCGCATCATCCGGTCATTGGAGGCTGTGGGGCCGCTGGTCGAAACTATGGCCGCAATCGGAGTGGGAATCGCGTTGCTCTACGTTTATGCGGCAAACCTGAGCGTCGGCAGATTTTTCGGATTGATCTCGGGAATTTTCATTCTCTATGACCCAATCAAAACGCTCAGCAGGATCCATCTCGTCATGCAGCGCTCAATCGCCGCTACCGGCAGTATTTTTTCGATCCTTGATTCACAGCCAACGATCCGGGACGCGCCAAATGCTTTTGCGCTTGGTTCGTCACAGGGGCGGATTGACTTTGAAGACGTGACATTCCGTTATGCCAACACGGTCACTAATGCGATCAGCGATCTGACTCTGCATATCGAGCCCGGCAAGACCCATGCCTTGGTCGGCGCCAGCGGCGCGGGCAAAAGCACGATTCTCTCGCTCATCCTGCGTCTATACGATCCGACTTCCGGCGCTGTAAAAATCGACGGTCGCAATCTGTGCTCGGTCACACAGAAATCATTGCGCGAACAGATCGGACTCGTTACTCAGGAGACGTTCCTGTTTCACGACACGATTTTCAACAATATCCAATTTGGCAGGCTGGATGCGACGCCGGAAGACGTTCGCGAAGCAGCGCGAGCCGCCTATGCACACGACTTTATTATGGCCCAGCCGAAGGGCTACCAAACTGTCATTGGCGATAAAGGCTGTCTTCTCTCTGGCGGACAGCAACAGCGCCTTGCCATCGCGCGTGCCGTTCTGAAAAACGCACCAATTCTTTTGCTGGATGAAGCCACCTCATCACTCGATTCCGAATCCGAGCAACAAATTCAAAAAGCCCTGGCCGAGCTGGCGGCTGGCCGTACGGTAATCGCCATCGCTCATCGGCTATCGACTGTTTTGTCCGCCGACAAAATCATTGTAATGGACGGCGGCCGCATCAAGGAGATTGGAACGCACGCCGAGCTTCTCGGAAAATCCGGATACTATCGGCGGTTGTACGATCACCAATTCAATCGTTTTCCAGAGGAACCAGCCACTGAGTCAACCTTTGTTGTTGAAGAGTTGGTCTAGCGAAGACAGTTAAAGAGTTACAATGTTAAAAAGGGGCACGGGAATAGCGTGTTGTGACATCGCGGCAACTCAACTTTTCAACCATTTAACTTTTTTAACTTCTTACTCTGCTTTTTGAGCTATGGCGTTTAACATCGACCTGCATACACATTCCTTTTTTTCCGGGGACGGTATCTCCAGTCCGGAAGATTTGATTGCAGCTGCGCGCGCCAAAGGTTTGCATGGCCTTGCCATTACCGATCACAACACATGCGATGCGGTCAATTACCTTCTGCAAAAGGGCTTGATGCGACTGGATGGATTGCCGGTCGATGATTTTCTCGTTCTCCCAGGAGTGGAAGTGACGACCGCCGACGGCCATCTTCTCTGCATCGGTGCGGAGCTTCCTTACCTCAAGGGAAAACCGGCACGCGAAGTCTGCGACATAATCCACCAGCGCGGCGGGCTCGCTATTCCTCCGCATCCGTATGATTTGTTTCGCGCAGGGATCCGTTTTTCAACTCTGGAAATGCTTCCTGTGGATGCAATCGAGGTTTTCAATGCGGCGACCACTCTTCGCCGCTATAACCGTTACGCGTTCAAGTACGCGCAGATTCGGAGCTTGCCTATGACCGCGGCGAGCGACGCGCACCATGCGGCCGCCGTGGGAACGGCTTACACGATCGTCAATACCGATGATTTTTCCGTAAAAGGAATTCTCGCGCAGATCGTAAAGAGCAACGAATTGACTCAAAAATACCAGACGCCGCGCGACAGCCTCCGCAAAACCTGGAACAACTGGCTGCGACTGCGGCGCCGAAAAAAGATCCCCGAGCTAGCTGCGAAAGACAGGAGCCATAACGGCCACTGATCCGAAGCGCAGTTAGAAGGTTAAAAAAGTTACAAAGTTAAAATGGAATGATCTTGTTACGATGTGTCGTCTTAACGTTTCGATGCTTAACGTTTCAACGTTTCAACGTTTCAACGCTTTAACGCTTTAACGAGGCGATAGCCATGCCTGCCTATATCATCGTTGAAATCGACATGGTCGATCCTGTCGGCTACGAAGAGTACAAGAAGCTCGCCGGTGCGACTGTGGAGAAGTACGGCGGAAAATACATCGTCCGTGGCGGCAAGACGGAAGTGTTGGAAGGCGACTGGAAACCGAAGCGTATTGTAGTTCTAGAATTCGAATCAGCTGACCGCGCCAAGGAATGGCTCAATTGCGAGGAATATCGCGAACCACGCAAGATGCGCCACCGCACAGCGAAGACAAACATGGTCCTGGTCGAAGGGCACACCGAGGGATAACCAACAAGTTTCATATTGTCGCCTCTCCCCTAGGCAAAGGGGAGAGGATGAAGGTGAGGGGTCTGAACTGCACCTCCCAGTTAGCGAACTTTTTCGAGACCCTCACCCTCCCCTCTCCCTGGCCAGGGAGAAGCGACTCGTATCGTGTAGGACACTCAACCGGCCTAACATCCGAACCGACAATCTCGCTCTAAGCGTCTACAAAAATTAAGATTGCTTTTGCCCACGGCCTCTTGCGAATCTGGCCTCTCGTATGCGACTGCTCATTGAAATAGTAATTGTTGCTGCCTTGATTTACCTTGGCTGGAATAGGCCTTTCAAAGAATGGGCTGCTCAAGGGAGCGCGATGGCGACCTCTAGAATTCACGCGCCGGCGTGGGAAGACCATTCATCCACGCCGACGCCACCCGCGGCAAAAAGAAACCCACGCTGATCGGACGCTCATCTCTCCAAGTGGCAGTGAAGCCTCGCTGAAACCAACCAAGAGCGAAGCTCGGAAAGTCAAAGCGCCGTAGGCGGGCGCGAACGCTTTCGGAGTAGCTCCACACGAAGTCAGCAGTAGGTGGGATCATTGGACTCAACCGGACCAGGTAGATTCCCACAAAATCAAGAGAGCTGGCGATTGACCACTCACGGCGAGAGCCCAGACTACGGCTTGGTCGCAATCTTAATCCTGAAGGAAAGCGTCGCGCTGATCGAGTTGCGAACGTGATGTCTTCGCGTGAGCCTTTCACGGCGCCAGAGCGCTCTTATCGACCCCGAGATAACTTTCGTACTGCACCTTTCGCAAAAGTTTCTGCTCTTTCCCGCGGAATGGTTGCAGCCAGGGTCGTGATTACCCCAGCAGGTGTCTACAATTTGGAGTGCACGAATGTTTGAATCGCCGTGGTTGTACGATCGCTCCACTCTTTAAATGGCGTGCTCCATCCCAAAGAAATCAGTGTACCGATGATAACTATTTCAACCAATAATCGCATACAAAAGGACAAGGTTCGTAAACATGGTAGAACAAGAGCAGGCTTCGCGAGTTATCCATTCAATTACATGGAGCCTTCATACTTAATCTGGACCTGCTGCGAGGGCACCCCAGTGACGGGATCTCGTTGGATCGCCCCCGTCGTGGGATCGCGATTAGGCTTCACGAACACCTGATAAACCTTGGTCACTGTCGAGACAACGTTCCCATTTTTATCTAGTGACTGGCCGGTAACAAAGATCCGGAAGTTACGGCTGCGCGTGGCGGCTAGATTGTAGATTTTTGCAAATAACTCCTCGCGCCCGGGATCATTCCATTCGGTCGGAGGCGTCTGCGTGCTACCGTTATATTGGCTAGGGTTACCAAAAAATGGCTGGGGCGAGCGGCCGCCGCCACATGGAGTGTTCCGGCCGCAGTCTGTCATTGCCGATAACGCAGCAGTGGAGAGCAGCGGACGCGAGTTGATCACAGCGTCGGCAAATAAATCGGCCTGTTGGATGTTCGCTCTTGTTGCAGTGGCTGGGTACAGATTGTTTTGCAGTGAGCCAGGCTGGATTGCCGGGTCGCGGTTTTCAAGGATGCCGGCAGCGAGCGAGCGTAGAACATCACGCGAGGCGGTGTTAAGATTAACCAGCCCGGCTGTGTTTGTGAAATTCGTGCTGGCTGTCTTGCCAGAGAAAACGTCCAGTAGCTGCCATGCCCGCATTCCGTTTTGATCGAACATCGAGAATTCTGGGCGGCCGATGGCAAGCGTATGACCTCCTGCTCCTCTGGCACTTCGTGTCGCTGTGTTCGGAATATCGGGAAGAGCGCCTCCGGGATTTACGACCGTGTAGCTCAACTGGGCCGGGTCCCAAACATTGGCCAGTTCCGTTATGGAAGTGAGATTACCGGCGTTAGCCCGGTAGGGATCCGA
>Ga0209027_1000018_pt1 | contig 42716 bp, 34 predicted proteins | sample GraSoi013_1_20cm_3_FD_185821 | JGI IMG/M metagenome (GOLD analysis project Ga0209027, IMG submission 185821) | Grasslands soil microbial communities from the Angelo Coastal Reserve, California, USA - Sample 09_27_2013_1_20cm (SPAdes) (version 2) | ecosystem: Environmental > Terrestrial > Soil >...
CACCGTCGACCCACCCATCGAGCCCGGAACAACCAGGACGATATCGGTCACGGTCAGTGACACGCCGCCTCAGTACTCCGGCTTTCGGTTTACCGACCCCGAAAACATTTATCGAGTGCGTCTCGAATTGCTTCTCGGTGGAGATGATGGCACCGCGGCACTTCGCACAGTCGGTGCTTCGAACGTGTTCGAAGTAGTTCCTTGACTGCGGCCACAAACAAAAAGGGAAGCCTCTAACGGCTTCCCTTTTTTGTACTGGTTTTGGTGGCGCCTCTCGCCTCTCGCCTCTCGCTAAGCTACTTCCTTCATCTCGAGCGGCGCAGCCTGCTCACCCGGCTCCGCAGGCACCAATGCGATTTCGAGTACCTGCTGCAGCGTCTCCACCGGATGGAAATCAAGGATGTTGCGCACCTCTTCCGGTACATCCTCGATGTCAGCCTCGTTTCCCTTCGGCAGAACGATTGTCTTGATGCCGGCTCGATGCGCGCCGAGGACCTTCTCCTTCAATCCACCGATCGGAAGAACGCGTCCGCGCAGCGTGATCTCACCGGTCATAGCCACATCCTGTTTGACCGGACGCTCTGACATCTCCGACACGAGCGCGGTCGCAATCGCAATTCCTGCCGACGGCCCGTCCTTCGGGATTGCGCCAGCCGGAACGTGGATGTGCGCCTCGATTGCGCCGAGTCTGTCGCGCGGGATTCCCAAAGCCGCAGCGTTGTTCGTTGCATAGGTGAACGCAGCTCGAGCTGACTCCTTCATCACGTCGCCCAGCTGACCGGTGAGAATCAGTGAGACAGCGCCGCCCGGTCCCACGGAATCTGGTCCGTCGTTCTGCCGGTTTCCGTAGTACCGCCGGATCGACGCCTCCACGAACATGATGTCACCACCCATCGGCGTGTAGTACATGCCGGTCGCAATGCCCACCTCGCTCTCCGTGAGCGCGTGCTCGGGGTGGACGCGTGGCCTGCCGAGCAGCTCACGAACGGTCTCGGCATCGACGGTATGCTTCACCTGTTCGCTCGCCGCAATCTTGCGCGCGAGCTTGCGCGCCACTGCGCCGATTTGTCGCTCGAGCTGCCGTACGCCACTCTCGCGAGTGTACTTCGACACCACCGACATGATCGCGTCTTCGGTGAAGGTGATCTCCTTATCGCCGAGACCCGACTCCTCGAGCTGACGAGGCAGCAGATATTTCTTGGCGATCTCCGCTTTCTCCTTCTCCGTGTAACCGGCGAAGTCGACCGTCTCCATGCGGTCGAGCAGCGGACCCGGAATATTCTGGACGAAGTTCGCCGTGGCGATGAACAGTACCTCGCTCAGGTCGAACGGAATGCCGAGGTAGTGATCGGTAAACGTGTCATTCTGGGCCGGATCGAGCACCTCGAGGAGCGCGCTCGCCGGATCGCCCTGAAACGATGTTCCGAGCTTGTCGACTTCATCGAGCAAGAACACGGGATTCTTGGTGCCGGCCTGCTTCAAGCCTTGGATGATTCGGCCAGGCATTGCGCCGACATACGTGCGACGGTGTCCGCGAATATCGGCCTCGTCACGGGCCCCACCAAGTGCAACACGCACGTATTCACGGCCGAGAGACCTGGCGATTGACTTCGCGATCGATGTTTTGCCGACGCCGGGCGGGCCGATGAAAAGAAGGATCGGACCCTTCGCCATGGCGCGCGACTTGGCTTCGACTTTGTCCCGGATCGTTTTGTCCGCCTTTTCGCTGATTGAGAGCGATGGATTCGCGTCGTGACTGTCCTCGAAGAGTTTGGCGGCTGGAACTTCCCCTGATTTCTCCACTTCCTCAGCCAGCTGCGACGCGCGCAGCTGTCTCACCGCGAGGAACTCCAGCACGCGATCCTTCACGTCCTTGAGCCCGTAGTGATCCTCCTCGAGCACCCCTTGGGCGTGTTTGAGATCGAGCTGGTCGTCGGAGCGTTTGTTCCACGGCAGCTCGGCGATCCATTCCAGGTACGTGCGGATCACTTGTGCTTCCATTGACTCGCGACCGGAACGTTCCAGTCTGCCCAGCTCGCGCTCCACTTCGGCGCGTGCTTCCTTCGGAAGTTCCAGTTTCGCGAGCTTGTCGCGCAGCTCGGTGATTTCCTTGCTCGAGTCGTCGTCGCCAAGCTCTTTTTGAATCGCTTTTAGCTGCTCGCGCAGGTACATCTCACGCTGGCGCTCACCAAGCTCCTCCTGCACCTGCGATTTGATGTCTTCCTGTGCCTCCAGCAATCCAACCTGTCGCTGCACGTGAACGAGCACGCGACGAAGTCTTTCCTCGACGCTCAGTGTTTCGAGCAATCCCTGTTTCTCCGGAACCGGCAGGTCGATATAGCCAGCAACGAGGTCGGCGAAGCGACCCGGCTCTGTCACGGAATCGAGCACCTGATGCACGACTTCCTCGGGCAAACCACGACGCTCGCCGAGCTCTGCCGCGCGCTCGCGCGTCTCTTTTTGTAACGCGGTGAACGCAGGATCGTTTTCCGTTTGAGGAGTCATCTCCTCTGCTGGAACGATCACCGCGCTCAGATATCCATCTGCCGACGAATACTGAAGGGCAGTGGAGCGCTGTTCGCCCTGCAGCAACAGCTGAACGCCGCCAAGTCCGCGCTGGATCTGACCAATGCGCGCAATGACGCCCATCGAGTACAGGATATCTGCCGTCGGCTCTTCGGTGTTGTCGCGCTGTGCGACGGCAAACACCACGCGATCGCCTTTGAGTGCGGCCTCGATCGCCCGTAAGGTAGAAGGTCTGCCCGCCGCAATCGGCTGGGTTAGACCGGGAAAAATTACCGTTCCCCTTAGCGGGAGAACGGGAAGTGTCTGACGTTGTGCCATTGTCCTTCCAAAGCCAAAAGCCTTATTTAGATACTACTTTACAGCTCTCCCATACTGCATCTTTTGCTCTCGTGGATTTACGCCAGCAAGGCATGAAGTGCAACACAGAAACTGCTGATTCGACGCGGCGACATGCCAATTAGACCCGAAGACGAACTGGGCACCCATGTCGCGCAGGTCCTCTCTGCAAACTATGAGCTAGAGGATGAGGTCGGTCGTGGCGGCATGGGCATCGTGTATTGCGCTCGCGACAAACGACTTAAGCGCGAGATCGCGATCAAGGTCCTTCCACCCGAGCTGAGCTTCCGCGCCGACATTCGCCAGCGGTTCCTTCGTGAAGCGGAGACTGCAGCGCAGCTGAATCATCAGAACATCGTCCCGATTTACACCGTCGAAGAGCGCGACAATCTGGTGTACTTCGTGATGGCGTACATCAAAGGCGACAACCTGGGAGTGCGGCTTCAGCAGCACGGTCCACTGCCGCCGGTAGAAGTGCGTCGCATTCTCAAGGAAGTCGCGGAAGCGCTCGCCTACGCGCACAACCGGAACGTCATCCACCGCGACATCAAACCCGACAACATCATCATCGATGAAGAGACAGGCAGAGCGATGGTGACGGACTTCGGCATCGCGCGCGCGCTGACAGACATGGGTGACTCCAGGCTCACCGCAACCGGCATGGCGATTGGAACGCCGGCGTACATGTCGCCCGAACAATCGGCTGGTGATCGCGCCATCGACGGCCGCAGCGATCTCTATTCGCTGGGCGTCGTCGGCTACCAGATGCTTTGCGGGCAGCCGCCGTTCGTGGCCAGCAACACACCGTCGATGCTGGTCAAGCATCTCTCCGAGCGTCCCATTCCCGTTGAGGAGCGGTGGCCCGACATTCCGCCTGACCTCTCACGGGCAGTAATGATGTGCCTCGAGAAGGATCCGGCTGACCGCTTCCCGAATGCCGCGGCGTTTGCGCAGGCATTGAGCGGTGGCTCGATGCCGACGCTCGCGACGCGCTCGACAACTGCCGCTCCTCGCGAGCAATCGCGCGACATCTCGACAGGTCAGCAGACATTTCGGGACTACGCCGAGCAGTCGGTGCGAGATTATGCGACGTCGCGTTACGGTCGCACGGGTTCGTCAGCAGCTGGTTATCAAGCCAGCCACCCGACGCCTGAAGAGATGAGCAAATGGAACGCGCCGATGGTGGTGTCTTTCCGCAGAAAGCTGGCGCCATACCTCGCCGTCAACGCCATCCTGGTTCCGATCTCACTGTTCTCGAACCACGACTTTATCGCGCTCACCGTGATGTGGACCGTATTTCTCGCGTTCCGCTATTCGAAGCTGTGGGCCGCGGGTTACGACTGGCGCGATGTATTTCGTCAACCGCGTGATCGGCTGATTTTCGACGTCGCCGCCGAAACGATCGACGATGCACGTGCGCTGTTTGACGAAAAAAAGAGGGAGGAAGTTCGTCGCCGCGCGCGGGCGCGCGGTCAGGGACTGTTCACGCCGATGTCGCCATTGCCGCTGCCAACGCTGCCGGCGCCGCAACCCTTTCAGCCTTATCCGCGCAGCGGTGGCCCGACGACCAGTCTGAGTCCGGTCCCGGCGGGCGCGCCGCCGCCGTTTGCGGATTCCCGCTACGGCTCCGCGATTCGCGAGGCCGAGAGCGACCATCGCGAAATTCACCGACTGTTGCTCAACATGCCGCCGGACGACAGAGAGCAGATTCCCGAGGTTGCAACGTCTGCCGACGCAGTGTTTCGCAAAGTCCAGCAGCTCGCGTTGTCACTGCAGGATATGGATCGCAACAGCAGTAGAGAGAATCCCGAAGCGGTTGAAAAAGAGATCACGACACTCGAATCCCAGGCCAATCCGCTCGACTACCGCGCGAGTGAAGAACGTGTGCGGCGCCTGGCAATGTTGCGCCGCGAGCGGCGGGCGCTTGTCGACATCGGGCGCAAGAGGAAAGAGGCGCAGGAGAAGCTCGATCATTGCCGTCAGCTGCTACGGTCGATGCGTCTCGAGCTGGTTCGTTTCCGGACGGGCGGCCTTAATGCGCAGCCGACGGGTCTCACGATGGTCACCCAGCAGGCGCAGAGTGTGGTAAGAGAGATGAGCTATCTCTCTGATGCCAACGCGGAACTGAACGCGCTCTGAGCTTACACCTCGCCTCGCGACTCTAGATGTCGCGGCATGAAATGAGATCCGCTTTGACGACACTGACAGTGCTGGTGTTTACCGCAGCTGTCACTGGATGCGAACACCAGAATTCCACCCCGGGCGCACCAACCGTGGCTCCTTCGACGGCGAGCGCGCCGGTCAAGGCCAAAGCTGCACCACCGCCGCCCGCAGCTCACGTTCCAACGCCCGACACGCTGCGCGGACTTTACGTCAATCGGTGGGCTGCGCTTGGCAGCAAGCTGAGAACATTGATCGACGTCGCCAAAAAGACGGAAATCAACGCGTTGGTGATTGACGTGAAGGACGATCGCGGGTTCGTGCTTTATCCGTCCGATGTCCCACTGGCCCACGAGATTGGCGCAGACACCGCGGATGGGCATTGGATGTCTCGCGTCAAGCTCCGCTCCGTGCTCGACACGCTGGCTGCTCACAAGATCTATCCGATAGCGCGCATTGTGGTCGCCAAGGATCCGTTGCTCGCGCGCGCGAAACTCGGTCTCGCGATCAAGCGCAAATCAGACCTCGAGCCGTGGCTTGACAAGAACGGCAATCCGTGGCTCGATCCGCATCATCGGGAAGTATGGCAATACGCCGCTGATCTCGCCCGCGAAGCCTATCACCTCGGATTCAGTGAAGTGCAGTTCGATTACGTTCGCTTTCCCGACGAAAGGAGACTGGCGACCGAGGCGACTTATCCCCTCGCGAACGGTCGCGTGCGCGCGCAGGTGATCCGCGAGCAGCTCGGGTTCTTGCGCAACACGCTGAGACCTTTGCCGATGCGGGTGACTGCTGACGTTTTCGGTTTAACGGCGACTGATACGACTGACATGGGCATCGGCCAGAAGTGGGAGATGTTCATCGATCAGGTCGATGTCGTGCTGCCGATGGTTTATCCATCGCACTTTGCACGCGGCACTTACAAGCTGCGCAATCCAAACGCGCATCCGTACGAGACGATCAACAACGCGTTGAAGGATGCGATCGATCGCTCCAAACCGGTGGCCAATGCTGCGCGCATCATCCCTTGGTATCAGGACTTCACGCTCGGCCCGCCCCACTATTACGCTGAGCAGGTTCGCGCGCAGAAAAAGGCCGGATACGACAACGGGTTCCAGAGCTGGATACTCTGGAACCCGAAGAGCAATTACACTATCGCGGCGCTGGAGCCGCGATCCTAATCGAAACTTAGCTGGTGCCGTTGCGACGTTCGGCCATGCGCGCCTTCATCGCAGCGACGTTCTTGTCGAAGACCGCCTGCTGATCTGCGGTCAGAATCGCGCGAATCTCGTCGGACTGCTTCTGCTGCAGGTCCATCATCCTGGCACGGGTCGCGTCATCCGGCGGGCCACCAGTCGCCTGAACTGATTTGCGCAGCTCGACCTGCTGGGGCAAATACTTCTCACGGATTGTCTTGACCTGTTCCTTCTGAGCGTCCGTCAAGGTGAGGTCCTTGAGCAGCCACTCGCCCATTCGGCCGCCGCGACGTCCTTCGCCCTGCCCCTGTTGCGGTTCGGTGCTCTGAGCGGCAGCGACCGTGGTCATGCCAACGCAAAGGGCAGCAGCCAGCGTGGCGATGCGAATTGCCTTCATCCTACTCTCCTGATATTTGTGGTCGACCAAGCGTCCAGCGTTTATACGCGGATTCCGCGTAAAAGGTTGGGCCGAAAGATCTGGAAACTGAAGTCGGCAGTCTGCAGCCAACTGTTATCAGTTAGCAGTTGTTATACACGCATTCCAGGTGAATGTCGCTTTGGGCGCCCATATGCCAACTCCCAACTGCCAGTCTGCAGCTCTGGCAACTACCGACTTTAGTTTCGAGGCGCCCGCCGCAGCTAAGTGATTCCAGAATAAGCGCTTACGTCGCTGCCCCTAGCGCCTAAGTGAAAACCTGCTATTCTTCCGGCGCTGACGTCCGGCTCATGCGCCGGCCGGTTTCGACGAGCCTTCTCCAACTCGTTCCTAGTGCCGTCTGTGACTGTACCCAGTACAACCCCGGAACTGGCGTCACCCATAACCGCTGCGCCCACTGAGCCGCTCTTTTTTCCGTTGAGCTGGCTCAACGAGCACGCCTCGGAACCAATCAAGTACCGAGCTGCCACGGAAGTCGCGCAGACTTCCAGTCCTTCGTCGCCGGAACTCTCGGCACTCCCCTATGCGCATCGACCGGCGATTCGCCTGGCGGTGACTCAATCGCGCGATGGGATGTGGAACAACTCGGTGCTGTCGCTGCCCGGAAAGCATGCGTCGGATTTCGCGAACATCGGCACCATACCCGCGGTTCGACGACTGCTCGAATACGGATGGGCATTGGATTCACCTCCGCTCATTGGCGCACGCCGGCTGCTTTTCCGTCTGCTCGCTGAAGACACCGACCCGACGTTCACCTTCGAGCTCGCCACCAAGGTCAAAGACGAAGATCTCGTTCGCCGTACACGTGGGATTTTCCGCGAGGCAGCTGCGGCCACACTGGCGCAAATGGGCTACGAGAACGATCCGCGACTCCGCGGAGCGGCGCGTCGCATTCTCGAGCGCACGATTTCGTTTTTCAACTCGCCGCTGGGCGAAAAGCCGTGGATTCGTGTTGCCAATGCCCACGTCATCGCGCCGGAAGCCGCACCGGTCTCGGTCTACACGCTGACCATGCTCGCCTACATGCCAATATTCCGGCACGAGCACTTCAGTGAAGTCGAGCGGATTTACGACGCGATCACGCAAGCGCTGCCGCGTCAGGAGATTGTGCAGCTGTTCGGCAAGAAGATGATCCCGCAGCCGCATCTCGTAATGGGTGATGTACTTCCCCATCGAAATGCCGTCGACGCCGACGTTCCGTTTGCGCTGTTCTGGTTGGAGACGATGGCGCGTCTGAACTTCCTGCGTCGCAACGAGAACTGGATGAAGCTATTCGAGCGCTTCGTTGACGATCGGGATCGAAACGGTGTCTGGCATCCGCACAAGGGAATGGATCGTCCACTCACGATGAATCCGTGGGCGTGGTCAGCGTTCCCACTCGACGACGGTACCGGTGTAGAATCAAAGTGGACCGACGTGACATTCCGCATTGGCCTCATCGGCAAGCTCCTCGGCAGAGAAATTGAATTGATCTGAAGCCGATGACCGGACCTAGTCGCCGAGACTATTTGCGTCCCGGCGAGATGTTTCCTGCCGGGGATCCTGGGTACCGCGTGAGCTTTCCGCGTCTACGCTCCGGAATAAGGGTGCGCGTCGTCGAAAGAGGAAATGTTGAAGCGCCGCCAGTGCTGATGGTTCACGGCTGGGGGTGCTCAGCGTACATCTTCCGCGAGAATATGCCGGCCGTTGCCGAAGCAGGATTTCGCGCAATCGCACTCGACCTGAAAGGGCACGGGTTGTCCGACAAACCGCAGCACGCGCGCGAGTATACGATCGACTGCCTCGTAGATCACCTCGGCGAAGTAATCGAAGCGCTGAAGCTCGAGCGCCCGGTTCTCGTCGGTCATTCGCTCGGTGGCTCTCTGATCTACCACTTCGCGGCACGACACCCCGATCGTGTGCGGGCTTTGGCGTTGCTGTCGCCGGTAGGACTTACTGGCGTCCCTCTGATGCGGCTGTACCATCTGCTGACGCCCGTTTTCATGACGCCAATCATGCGTCGCGTGAAGCCAACGCTGATTGTGAAGGCTGCGCTCCGTCGCGTTTACGGAAAAAGAGGCCGGCCGACGCGGCGCGATGTCGAAGAGTATCTCGCGCCAGCACAGTTTCCCGAGTACGCTGGCGCTGTCCGTGCACTGCTCCACAGCTACGATTGGTCGGCGGCGAGGAACCGGCGGCTCGGTCCGGTCAATCTTCCAGCGATCGGAAGGTGGGGAACTCTTGATCACTTGATGCCTGAGGATGGTATGGAGATCTACGTCCCTCTCGTTCCTGGAATCGACCTCGCGTTTATTCCAGAAGCGGGCCACGTGATAACGGAAGAGACGCCGCGCGAAGTGAACGTTGGTCTGCTCGAACTGCTCAAGCGTGTGCACGACAATCCGTCGGCTAGCGCAGCCTCACTCGGAAGGCGATGACAGCGCAGCCGATATATTGACTGAATGACGGAAGCGACGCCCGAAGATCCGGTTTCATTTGCAGATCTGAAACTGGCCCCCCAACTGCTCGATGCGGTTCGTGATGCTGGCTACACGTATCCAACTCCGATTCAGCAGCAGGCCATCCCGCTTGCGCTTGCCGGCCGCGATCTGATCGGACTTGCCCAGACCGGCACCGGCAAAACTGCGGGATTCACACTCCCAATCGTCCACAACCTCCTCACCGCGCCGCTTTCAGCCGACGGCGAGGAGCCCCCACATCGGGTACGCGTACTGGTTTTGACGCCAACGCGCGAGTTGAGCGCGCAGGTAGAGGCCAGTTTTCGTAAATACGCGAAGTACACGGATCTGCGCGTCGTACCCATTTTCGGCGGCGTCGGGCTTGAGCCGCAGTCGCGTGCGCTACGCAAAGGCGTCGATGTAATCGTCGCGACGCCGGGCCGCCTACTCGATCACATCGAGCGCGGCAACGTCAGCTTCGACTCTCTCGAGGTCCTCGTTCTCGACGAGGCTGATCGAATGCTGGACATGGGATTTGCGCCGCAGATCAATCGCGTCGTCGATGAGATTCCGCGGTACCGGCAGACCCTGCTTTTCAGTGCCACGATGCCGCCTGAAGTTGAGGCGCTCGCGCGGAAGTATCTCCGCAAGCCAGTCGTCGTACAGGTCGGTCGACGCAGCGAAGCAGCGAGTACCGTTACGCACGCAGTCTATCCCGTTCCCCGTGAGCGAAAGAGTCTGCTGCTGGTCGAGCTGCTGAGAAAGCCTGAAATGGATTCAGTGCTGATCTTCACCCGCACGAAACACGGCGCCGATCGCGTAGTGCGCCACCTGGAAGACGAGAACATCAGTGCCACTGCCATGCACGCGGACAAGTCACAAGGTGAGCGAACACGAGCGCTGGAGGACTTCAAGTCCGGCAAAATCCGCGTGTTGGTGGCAACTGATATAGCTCAGCGCGGCCTCGATGTCTCGGGCATTAGTCATGTGATCAACTACGACGTCCCACAGCAACCAGACGATTACGTGCACCGCATCGGTCGCACCGGGCGCGCCGCCGCCACCGGCGACGCTTTTACTTTCATGTCGCCGGACGAGATCTCAATGGTGCGCGCCATCGAGCGAACGATCGGTCAGCAGATCCCGCGTATCTCGGTTCCTGGTTTCGATTTCGGTACAACGTCGGAAGCGGTAATCCCTGTCAGGGTCGAGTCTTCGCTTGCCGACATTGCCGATGCCCCGCCATCTAGTGCCGAACCCGCCCCAGTCGCGAAACAAAAATCGTATCGACGGCCGAGTTCTTCCGCACGACGACGCTGAGATTGGCGGCGCCGTAGCCAACCCCGGTTGGCGAATACGACATCGCGCTTCGATTCGCGGCGAGCTGCACCCCGAGTTCGGCACCTAACGATCCACGGCGCACGGTGTCACCGACAACCGTTACAGAAATGATTCGCGCCGCGGTATCAATCTCGACACTGGTCTGCGTCGCTCGGGCGATTGCCACGTGTCTGGCCGTTCCAAACAGCGACTCGATCTCGGTCACCGCGGCGCGAACACGAATTCGGTCGACCAATCCAGTCGCTGTTGGCATGGCGATGGCGGAGAGAACAGCGAGAACGCAAATGACAATCGTGAGTTCGATGGTGGTGAAAGCGCACCGCAATTATTCAACTCCTTCCAGATGAATGACTGCCTGGGTACCATATGGTAGACGCGTCATCCGACGCTCATCCGATTCATCCGGATGCATCCAAACCCTTCCAAGGCAGGATGAAAGCCTTTTTAGGCCCGGCAATTGTCGCGTGCACATTTGCCGTTGCGTGCGCTCCCGCGACAACGCCGCCAGAGGTTCCGCAGCCAACGCCGGTAACGGCGCCTCCCTTCCACATGGACAGCACGCTCACGGCGGACAAAGTGCCACCGTTCAAAGAGTCGCCGCTGGCCGTTTGGGGTCCTTTGCCTAATGGCGTCGAACACGGCGAACGAGTTCGCTCCTACGATTTGCAGCATCAGAGCACGACGGTGCGTTTTGACTGGACTCGGCACGCGGTAGTGGGAACGACAACTCTGACGATCGGCGCACTACCAGGGGCGCGTGCACTGTCGGACCTTGTGGTCGATGCCGGCGATATGACGGTGAGCCGCGTTACGGCCGGGGGCTCACCGCTGCGAATCGACAACGATAGCCACCAACTGACCATTCACCTGGCGCGGCCACTTCGGAACGAAGAGAGGATCTCGTTCACCATCGAGTATGAAGGTGTAAACCGCACCAAGGGCGCGTACTTCCGGCCGGCCAAGCACATCGTCTGGACGCAGGGCGAGACCGAAGACAACCGCTATTGGGTGCCGACTTACGATTTCCCGAACGACAAAACGACCTGGGAGTTCTACATCTGGACGGCGAAAGACGAGCGAGCCCTGTCCAATGGTCGGCTGGCCGGGTCGCGTGCGGTCGGGGACAGCATCGAGTGGCATTGGGTGCAGGACAAGCCGGCGTCGACGTATCTGATGACGTGCGTCATCGGAAATTACGTGGTGTTACAGGACAAGCCGTGGCGCAACGTGCCGATCGGCTACTGGACCTATCCCGATTCAGTCGACGCCGCCTGGCGCGGCTTCGCCAAAACCCCGCAGGCAGTCGATGTTTTCTCGCGCAAGACCGCGTACGCGTACCCGTGGGCCAAGTATGACCAGATCGTCATTCCGGAATTTCAGTACGGCGGGATGGAGAACGTCACGGCCACCTCGCAAAACGACGCCGAGATTTTGCATCCGGCGTGGGCAGAGCCACAGGCCAACACCATCGACCTGATGTCGCACGAGCTCGGACACCAGTGGTTCGGGGATCTGCTTACCACCAAAAGCTGGGCGCATATCTGGCTCAACGAAGGCTTTGCCACCTTCATGGAAGAGATCTTCCACGAAGAAAACTTCGGCACAGATGAAGGCGCATACGACAGGCTCCTGGCACAGGAGCAGGCTATCGAGGGGGATCGACGCGCGCGCCGGCCCATCGTCTGGGAGAAGTGGACGAACGATCCGATCGAGGTCTTCTTCACCGGCCACATTTATCAGAAAGGCGCAACCGTGCTGCAAATGCTCCGGCACCAATTCGGCGACTCAGTGTTCTGGAAAGGAATCAATCGTTACGTGACTTCGCACGCGTACGACAACGTCGTCACCGACGATCTGCGCAAGGCGTTCGAGGAGACAACGGGTCGCGATCTGAAGGCGTTCTTCGATCAATGGGTGTACGGCGCGGGGTTCCCCGTTTTTCAGGTCTCATCGAGTTACGATCGTGCCACGCGGCGTTTGACGATCGACGCCCGCGAAGTGCAAGCGCGCGATAATCTCACTGGCTTTTTCGATGTCGACGCCGATGTCGAGGTTCGAACCGATAGCGGAATGGTCCGCTTCGTCGTTCCCGTGCGCAACGGTACCGGACAGGCTAGCACCAACCTCAAGGCGGCGCCGCGGTACATCCGCTGGGACAAAGGCAACTGGATTCTGGACCTCACGGATTTCCCGCGCTCCACAGCGATGCTCCAGTATCAGCTCGTAAACGACGGAGACGTGCTCGGGCGCATTGAGGCCGTTCAGCTGCTCGCCGAGCGCCCGTCCGATCGAAACGCGTTGGATGCGCTGCGGCGAGCAGCACGCAACGATCGCTTCTGGGCTGTCAGAGCGCGAGCCGTCGACGCCCTTGGCGCATGGGGCAGTGATACCAGCAGAGCCACGACATCGACAATGCGAACCGTTACCGACGCAATGATTGCCGCGACGCGTGACATCGACTCACGCGTGCGTCAGGAATCAGCGAGGGCGCTCGGCAGCTCGGCCCTGAGCGGGGCGGCCGCACGCGACGTGGCGATACGTTTGCGTCAGCTCGCTCGCGACGATCCGAGTTACATCGTTCGCGGATACGCACTTGCCGGCGATATTATGCTCGAGAGGAATGCGGCCCTTCCGCTGGCCAAACAGCTAATGGCGCTCGATCTGTGGCACGACGTAATACGCCGTCCGGCAGTTGCTGCACTGAAGTCGATCGGAACACCGGAAGCACAACTACTCGCGCAGCAGTTTACCACCACCGACCAACAATAATTACCGACAATGAAGATCAGCATCGAATATTGCGTGGTTTGAAACTACGAACCACGTGCCTCCAGTTTGGCGGCAGAGATCCGGCAGCGTTTCCCGGACGCGGAATTGAAGATGATTCCGTCGAGAGGTGGACGCTTCGAAGTAAAAGCGGACGAGCAGCCCATCTTCGAAAAATCAAAACTTGGCAGACATGCCAAACCGGGTGAGATCATCTCCGTACTAGAAAAGAAAACGTGAAATCATGAGAATCGCGTTGTCTACCGGCGGCGGTGATGCGCCGGGACTCAATGCTGTTATCCGTGCCGCAGTTCTCTCGGCATGTCACCGTGGTTGGGAAGTGCTTGGGATCAAGAAGGGTTATGCCGGATTGCTCGGCGAGGATGAAGTCATTCCGATGACACCGACAACGGTGCGCGGCATCGGTCACCTTGGCGGCACCATTCTCCGAACGACGAACCGCGGCAATCCGTTCAATTATCCGGTCTATCTTCCCGACGGCAGCTGCGTCGAGGAAGACAGGTCGGATGAATTGATCGAGAACGCCCGCAAGCTCGGCATCGATGCCATGATTTCGATTGGCGGAGATGGCTCGCTGACCATCGCGCACCAGCTCTGTCAAAAAGGAATGAGAATCGTCTGCGTGCCGAAGACGATCGACAACGATGTCAGCGGCACCATCACGACGTTCGGCTTTGACACGGCGGTGAACACCGCACTCGAAGCGATCGACAAACTGCACACCACCGCTGAGAGCCACGATCGCGTGATCGTGCTCGAGGTGATGGGTCGACACGCCGGATTCATCGCGCTGCACGCTGGACTCGCCGGTACTGCGGACGTGATTCTGATTCCGGAGATACCTTACGATATCGACAAGGTCTGCGAGAAGATCATGGCGCGCAGTCGTGCGGGGAGACACTTCTCGATTGTTGTGATTGCAGAGGGCGCTTTTCCGAAGGGTGAATCGGCGCACGTCCTTGGCAAGTCGATGCCGGGCCAGGCGGTGCGAGTAGGCGGTGTGGCGGAGAGGCTCGCCGAGCGTATCGAGGAAAAAACGAAGAAGGAGACCAGATCGCTTATACTCGGCCACCTTCAGCGCGGCGGGCAGCCGACTGGCTATGACCGGCTATTGGCAGTACGATTCGGAGGTGCGGCCGTACGAGCTGTAGTCGAGGAAAAGTGGGACCACATGATCGCGCTGCAATCGCCACATATTGTGGCCGTTCCGTTAGCGCAGATATTGAAGACACCAAAAAGGGTCGAGATCGACCACGACACAGTGCTGACGGCGCGGGCGACGGGTATATCTTTCGGCGATTGATTAACTGCTAGCCGTAGCCTTCGCTCCGGCACGGCTGAGCTGTCGAGGTGTATCAATTTTTCGTCCCCCAGAGTGGACATTCGGCCGTCTGAGGACGACCTGCTCTTTGGGGTAACATCTTCTGTAGTAACGACTTAGCTCACACGTTCGTACTTGGCACCGCCCCTGCACCCTAGAGGCGCCATGAAGCCGTTCTTGCGTCTCATCTCGATCCCGTCTTGCCCTCGCTCGGCGTTGGCTGGCCTGGTTGCGCTCGTCCTCGTGGCGGGGACCGCCGAGGCACAGCGTCCAGTTCCTGCTAAGCCGCAGAAGCAGCAGCAGACGCAGCGTCGGGACCAGGTCGTTCCGCCAGGATTCTTTCCGCCAGCTGGTATGTGTCGGATCTGGCTCAACGATGTTCCGGCGGGTCAGCAGCCGGCTCCAAGTGATTGCGCGTCAGCAGTCAGAAACCGTCCCGCTAACGCCCGGGTGCTATTTGGCGATGAACCGCCCAAAGGCAAAAAGGGAAAATCGAACAACAGCAAGTCGAGCACACCCGACGAGCTCGTTGATTTAATCAGGAGGATTTCACGATGAAGGTCTTTACCTTCGCTATCGCTCTCGCCGGTGTCACGACCGCCGCATCGCTGAACGCTCAATCCGTTCCGCGTCCGGGCAGTGTCATCACAGGCACGAGCTCGCGCGGTACCGATTGCAGCTACAACCGTACGAACAACACCATCGGCGACATCATTTTCGGTCGCACTAACCTCAACACAAACACCAACTGCCGCGACGTCTATTCGCGACAGGATGGGGCGTGGTATCAAGTAGGCAACGGCCGCAGCCCGATTTACGAGCGCCGAGTCCGTGACAATTACGGCTACCTGATCATCCAGCGCGCGCGTCGCAATCCGGACGGTTCGTTCACCATTCTGAACAGCCGCGTTGCCAACGGCAACGACAAGGAGTGGAGAAAGGAGCAGAAGCGCTATCAGAAAGAGCTGAAGAAAGCGCAGAAGCGCAACGGCAACTACGGGTACAACCGGAACGACCGCGACGATGATGACGATAACGGTCGCTACGGCGATGCGAACTACCGCTACGATCAGTTCGGCAATCGCATCTATGTCGGCAGTCAGGGTTCCACGAACAACCGCATCTCGAGCGTCGGTAATTCCGATCGCGGGGATTCGGAACGCAACGGACGCGGTCGGGGTAAAGGAAAGAAAGGCAGAGACTAAAGTCTCTTGAAGTCATAGCGACGCCCCAGAGGATGAGAGTCCCTGGGGCCGTTTCGCATCCGGTGCGATGTATGCACCCTTTTCCCGCGCATGCAGCGCATCGTAACCGACAGATACCTTCCGCCGGATCATCAAGCCTTTGTCGCTGCCGAGCCTGCGACCGGGCGACTGATCGTCATCGCTCCCACGCGCGCTGCCTGTGAGACGATCGAGCTTGCGCTCGGCCTGCACATAGCGACGGTTCTGGAGAAGCAGCACGGCAGGGAGATACGGGAGCTGGCGGCCGCCGGAAAAGGCTTCGGAATCGTCGCTGGCACCGGCACTGGTAAAACGCTTTCGATTCGGCCGATTGCCGAAACCATTCTCGGCACAACTGCTCTCAGGGTCGGCGTCGTCAATCGAGAGCGGGAAGCGACACCCGAGACGCCAACCTGGAACGTCATCGTCGTAACGACCGGAATTGCCCGCCGATGGTTTCAGGACGGTGACATTCTGCCGACCGACACACTGGTGGTCGATGAGATCCACCAGACATCCGCGGAGCTCGAGCTCTGCCTCGCCCTCGGCAAGCGAGTGGGATGTCGTTTCATCTGGTTGTCGGCGACGGTGGATCCGACCTTCTACGCAACGTACCTGAACGCAGCAGCAGTGCTCGAGAGCTCGGCGTTCGATCCGACGAAAGCGGCGGATGTGAAGATCGTGCGCAAGGATCCGTTGACGTTCCTCGACGACCGCTTTCTGCACCAGGTCGTAAAGGAGCGACGTGGGGTCGGAATGTTTCTGCCGACACGCGCGGGTGTCGAAGGTGCAGCAGAGCTCGTACGCGAGAGATTCCCGCGCATCAACAGCGCATTCTATCACGGCGGCGAGCCGATCCGCATCATTCGGCCGTTTCTTGAGGGCGATGAGACCAAGCCGTACTTCCTGGCGATGACAGCAGCGGGGCAAAGCGCGCTCAATGTCCATGGACTGGACACCGTGATCATCGACGACACACGCTTCAGCAACATCATCGAGCGCGGAAAAAACGTGCTGACTCGTTTGCACCTCGGTGCGAACGAGATTCTACAGATGGCGGGCCGAGTGCACGGACGGGTTGAGCGCGGCCGCGTTTTCATTTTATCAGATCGCGACATCCACTTTTCTTCTTTGCGACCGACCGCGCCGGAATTCCAGCTTGCCGGTGACTCCGAGCGCGTCGCGATGACCTGTGCTGATCTGGGCGTAGCAGCGGATCAACTGGACTTGCCGGTGCCACTGGACCGTGTGGCGTATCGCAAAGCGATACAGCTGCTCGAGCAGCGCGGGATCATCGAGAACGGGAGACTCTCGCGATACGGAAAGGCTGTCGAGGCGATGCCGGTCGACCGGCCCTGGGCCGAGTTGCTCGTGAGCGCCGACGACGAGCTGGTGCCCTATCTGGCTGTCATGAGCTCGATCGAATCGCTGCATCGCATGACCCGAGAGGATCGTGAGCTATCAGGGCTCACCGTGCCGGGAAGCGATCATCTCACCTCCTACAATCTTTACGCGGAGGCGTATTCGCATTGCGGGTATATCGGCGAAGTCTATGGGCTGCCGCGCCACCTCTTCGATGAGAGCATCGAGAAATGGGCAGAGCAGCGCGGCGTGTTGGTCAAGGCGATCGAAGATGCGGCGCTGGCGGCTGCAAGCATCTACCGCAGTCTCGGCATGGAGCTACCGACGAAGATGGTCTACGCGCGTGATCACATCTTCCGGAAATTCACGGAGCTGCTCGCGCAGTACATGCCGTTCGATCTGGTGATCGACGAGCAGACCGCGGACGGCAGCGAAGCGAGAGTATCGAAGACGAGCGTATGTGGGAGCTGGGGTGCGATAGCGGGTACTCTGCGCTATTTCGCCGATCGTTCCGGGATTCCGCGTGCGGCAATCGAAGGAACTCAGATTCCCATGGAGCTGATTCGCCGCTACGCTACACGCGGTAAGTCCCAGCTCATTTACGACCCGCGGCGTAAGCAGGGCGCGCTAGTGTTAAAGACAACTCTGGACTATTTCGGGTTCGAGCTGGAGAGCGAGCTGGAGACCGTGGAAGAATTTCCGCCGACTGAAGCCGGAGGGGCGCGCCATCTGCTCGCCGAGGCGGTAGCCCGCGGCGAAGCTAGGCACCACGCGGTTAGGAAAAATCGCGACGCGATTGACGAGATCCGGGAGGCCTACAAGCGCTCTGGCGGTAAAATCCCGCGGCTTGGGCTGTCCGAGCTCACTGCACTCTACGAGCGTCAGCTTGCTGATGTGAACTCGATGGACGACTTTCGCGCCAAGCGATTGTTTGTCGACAGAGACGCATTCCTTTCGCCACAAATAAGAGAGCAGCTCGACCGGCTGCCAAGTCAGGTCACGATCCGGGATCGTGAGATCGACATCGATTATGACGTTGATGACCAAAACGGACAGCGAATTGGAGTCGCGCGCCTGCGGTTACCGGAAAAAATCGCGCGCTCATTAGTCGAAGAGGAAATCCCGCGCCTCGATCGCCCCGTACGCTTCGTCGTCCTGCGCGGACAGCGTGGAGCGGTGCGCGCGGATTCACTCGAGGAGCTGCAGGAGAAGCTGGCGCAGCCATGGTCACCGGACGAAGTGAACGAAAGCGCCGAAGATCGGGCGATGATCTCGCGGGCGGAGCGCGAAGTTCGCGAAATTGCATCCGAATTTCGGCGTCATCGCCGGAGTCGTCATACGCCGCGACATCATGGCCATTCCAATTCACGGCGTCGCCGTCGCAGAGGACATTAGCGCGCGACTATCGGGGCCTTTATAATCCGCGCATGCCCGGTCAAATCTTCGCCAATCATTTCAGCGAGCACGCGAAAGTCATAGATGCGTGCGCTGCACTGGAGAAACCATCCAACGCCGCTGTCACGGCGATCATTTCGTCGCTCAAGCGAGGCGGCAAAGTGCTCGCGTTTGGTAATGGTGGCAGCGCAACCCAGGCCAGCCATCTCGTCGAAGAGCTGATCGGGCGATTCAAGGATACGCGCCGGCCTTTGCCCGCCATTTCTCTTGTCTCCGACTCGAGCGTGATTAGCTGCATCGCGAACGACTTTGGCTATGCTGCGCTGTTCGAGCGTCAAGTTGAGGCGCTCGCCGCAAAAGGAGACATCGCCGTCGGTATAACGACCAGTGGCAAATCCGAGAACGTTTTACGTGGTTTCGACGCAGCCAACAGAAACGGTGCGGTAACGATCGCGCTCTGCGGCAAGAATGGCCTGCAGGGATTTGCGGTGGATCATGTCGTAGCCGTGCCGAGCGATAATGGCGCGTTCATTCAGGAAGTCCACCTGATGTTGCTGCACGTCTGGTGCATCACGGTGGACGAAGCCATCAAGGCGGGGAAGCTTTAGCGGGAGGCGGTAGGCGAGGGATCTCGCCGAACCCGCCCGCGTCCAATCCTAAACCAGGCTGAGGTGAGGTCTGGCCTCGACCACTGCCAGCGCATCCTCACGATACGCAAGTGAGCCAGTCGAATCGTTGGCCAGCAGCTCCATCTCGGTACCCAGCGGAAGCGTGAGATTCGGGGCCTCGTGCCCAGCCGGGAAGTCCATCAGGATCGGACCATCGAAATCATATAGTAGGTCGAGCAGGAAGTTTTCGAACTCGTCCTCTTCGCAACGGTCGAGCGAGAGGTGACCGAACACGATTCCGCGAACGCCGCGGAGGAGGCCTGCAGACCGGAGATGAACCAGTCGCTCGTCGACGAATGACATCGGATCGCGCGTCTCTTCGAGGAACAGAATAGAGTCATGGGTGTCGATCTCGTACGGCGTCCCGATCGTCTGTTGAACCAGTGACATGTTGCCGCCGGTCAGTCGACCGACCGCACGGCCAGGTCGGACCGCGCGGACTCCGGGCCCTTCAAGTCGTGCTCTCGGCTGGGGATCGGTGAGCGCAGTCAAAAGGGATGCGAGCGTCGGCTCACCCGTCCAGAACAGGTCGTCCAGAGTCGGGCCGTGGAAAACTCTGAGCTGTGCGCAACGCATCAGCCAGAGGTGGAGTGCGGTGATATCCGAGTAGCCGACAAAGATTTTTGGATCGCGGCGGAATAGATCGGCGTCGAGGTAGGGAATCACTCTAACCGCGCCGTAGCCGCCAGTCGCGGCAATGACCGCTTTGATCTCGGGATTAGCCCACATCTTCATCAGACTTTCCGCGCGTTGCTCATCCTCGCGCTGATGAAAACGTCGTTCGCGCTCGACCTCGGCTTCCAGGATCACTTTGAAGCCGGCCTGCTCCATCGTTTTGACGCCTCGGAGCAACCAGTCGGAAGTCGGCGCGTATGAAGGTGCGACCACGCCGATGGTATCACCCTTTAAGAGTGGTGCCGGTCTCGCCAAGCCTGTCGGCCGCAGCGTCGAAACTGGCGCGGCAATATTGAAAGCGAGCGAGGACGCGCTCTCTATTGGCGCGATCGACGCTTCTGCGGGGTACGCTCCGAGTGATTCGGTCATCGTCGTTTCTCGAAGCGCATTAACGGTTGGCCACTACTAGATTCAAGGTATGTCGGATACGTCGGTGAAGGCGCCAGGTCCAGCAGGGACCACCGCCGACACTACTCGGAATATGCAGGCCAAAACCCCAAACGGAACCGGGGGAGCCACGTATTTTCGGAAAGGTTTCGGCTTGAAATCCGAGATCCAGTCCGAACTGGATTCCGACTATACAGGGCACCTCGTCGACCTGCTCAAAGCTCAGGAATACACCCTGACCGCCGGGGATGTAACCGTCCGTTTGGCCAAGGAATTCGGCTTCTGTTATGGGGTGGAAAGGGCCGTTGAGTACGCCTATCAGGCCCGAAAGAAGTTCCCGGATCGTACCATCTACCTGGCCGGCGAGATCATCCATAACCCGCATGTGAACTCGAAATTACGAGGGATGGGGATTGAGTTCGTAATGCCGGGAGGCAGGAAGGGCGAGGCGGGAGGCGGGAAGGGGGATCAGGGAGGCGAGAGGCGGGAGGCGGGAGGCGGGACTGCGCAGGGCGGTCAGCTTCCGAATTCCCCTTCCCGCTTCCCGCCTCCCGCTTCCCACCTCGACTTCAGCAGCGTTAAGCCCGAAGACGTCGTCATCCTCCCCGCGTTCGGCGTCACGATCAAGGATTTCGAGACACTGCGGGAGATCGGATGCGTAATGGTCGACACCACCTGCGGATCGGTGCTCAACGTCTGGAAGCGAGTTGAGAGTTACGCTCGCGACGGATTTACATCTCTAATTCACGGCAAGTACTACCATGAAGAGACGCGTGCGACGGCTTCGCAAGCAGAGAAGTATCCCAATGGCCAGTACTTCATCGTGCGCAATCTCGACGAAGCGCAGCTGGTTTGCGATTTCATCGAAGGTCGACTCAGCTCGCAGGCTTTGATGGAGCGTTTCGCTCACGCTGCTTCGCCGAGCTTCGATCCGGCGCGAGGTCTTCGTCGGATTGGTGTCGCGAATCAGACGACGATGCTGGCGCGAGAATCTCTCGCGGTCGGTGAGTTGATCGGTCAATCGATGGCGAAGGCCTGGGGCCCGGATTACGCACGCGAAAACTTTCGGACCTTCGACACGATCTGCAGCGCGACTCAGGAGCGTCAGGACGCGGTCGTCGAGCTGTTGCGCGAACCCCTCGATGTGATGGTGGTAGTCGGCGGTTACAACTCCAGCAACACCATGTCTCTGGCGGCGCTTTGCTCGGAAACAGTGCGGACGTATCACGTGGAAGATGCCTACGACATCGATCCAAGTTCCCGCACCATCCGCCACCGCCCCCTCGGCGCGAAGGCAGAAATCGAATCTGCAGACTGGTTGCCTGCGTCCGGTCCCGTACGCATCGGCATTACAGCCGGTGCGAGTACGCCCAATAACAAAATTGGCGAAGCAGTTGGCCGGATTTTCGCTACCAGGGAGATAGACCCGGCGACGATACGGTAACGATCTGACGACGGATTGTGACCATTTCGGCCTCGAACGTGGTCGATGTATTGGACGGTTTCGTTCCCGATTGTACCTTCTCCGAGACGGCTCGAAACTCACGTTTGAGGGTATCGTAGGTATGGAAATCACACTGCAACCCGTGGAGGCTGAATGGACGTGTATGGTTCGGATACCGGCCCGGAGGAAGAGGGCGCGGCGGGTACGAGTGGTACGGAAGCAACTCCCGAAATCGGCAGCTGGTTTCAGCGTGCATCGACCAGCGAATCCGTGCTGAACGACCGAGGCATCGGCATCCCGGTCAATCAAATGCTCGATCGGGTGCGCGAAGCCGACGCCCTAACCTTCGAAGACGAGGAAGACACAGAAGACGCAGCGTAGTCTACCTCGTTAGAAAAAAAGACCACCGTTTGCGGTGGTCTTTTTTTTATTTGATCTGTGCGGGGCGCGACTAGATTCTGCGTTCAATGGAATCTGTCGTCTTCCTCCAGAATCTTGCCGTTGTATTACTTGTCGCGGCAGTGGTGACAGTCGTGTTCCAGCGACTGCACCAGCCCGTGGTCTTCGGCTACCTGTTTGCCGGCATGGTTGTCGGCCCGCACATCCCGCTGCCGCTTGTTGCCGATATGAACACGGTTCACACCCTGTCAGAGCTGGGCGTGATTCTGCTGATGTTCTCACTCGGACTCGAGTTCAGCATCCGCAAGCTGGCGGCAGTCAGTCAGAAAGCCGGACCCGTCGCTCTATTCGAGTCGACCATCATGGTCTCGATTGGCTACTTCGTTGGCCAAATGCTCGGTCTCTCGCGCATTGAGAGCATTTTCACCGGGGCGATCGTCGGCATCTCCAGTACGACCATCATCGTCAAGGCATTCGAGGAGCAGAAGGTCAGAGGTCGTGTGACCGAGCTGGTTTTCGGCATCCTCATCATCGAGGATCTGATCGCCGTTTTCCTGCTGACGATTCTGACGACCCTCGCTCAATCAGGCACGTTCTCGGCGAGCGATCTGGGTATCACCGCAGTCAGACTGGTGATGTTCCTCGTACCGCTGATTGGCTTCGGGCTGCTGACTGTTCCGCGCGCGATACGATACGTGCAGCGTATCGCATCGCCGGAGACAACGCTCGTCACCAGTATTGGATTGTGTTTTGGCGCGGCGTTGCTCGCCCTGTCCTTCGGTTACTCGGTTGCATTGGGTGCGTTCATCGCCGGATCGTTGGTCGCGGAATCGGGACACGAGCGCGAAATCGAGACGCTGGTGCGGCCGGTTCGCGACATGTTCGCCGGAATTTTCTTCGTCTCCGTCGGCATGATCATCGATCCGCCGGCGCTCGTCGCTCACTGGCCGGCCGTGTTGGCGCTGACGCTTACAGTGATAGTTGGCAAAGTCCTGGCGGTCACCATTGGTGCATTCCTCGCCGGGCACGGCAGACGTACCGCGATAAAAGCGGGAATGAGCCTGGCGCAGATCGGCGAGTTCTCCTTCATCATTGCCAGTGTCGGCGTGGCTGCCGGTGTGATTGCGCCCTGGATTTACCCGGCGGCGATCGCAGTCTCTGCGATGACGACGTTGACCACGCCGCTCTTGATCCGGCTATCGAACAAAGCCGCCGCCGAAATCGATCATTGGCTGCCGGAGCCTATTCAAACAGTTGCTGCGCTTTACGCCTCGTGGATCGAGCGAGTACGCAGCGCGCCCCGCGTTCAGACTGAACGGTCTGCGACAAGACGCATCGTCCGCATCATTCTCATCGACGCAGCATTGCTGACGGTGCTGGTGATAGGGGTCGACCTCGAAATCGATCGAGTCACCGCAATTGTCGGGCGGATGGTCCTGTCTTCTCCGGACCGAGTGCGATTCATCCTGGTGTTGATCGGGGGGCTAATGGCGATCCCTCTGATCTATGGGATCATCACCAGCGCGCGGTCGTTGGGCGTCCATTTGGCGAAACGCGCGTTCGCAGAGGCACAAAAGGGCAAAGTGGATCCTGCCGATGCGCCCCGTCGCGCGCTGGTGATACTGGTCCAGATCGCGGTCGTGATCGCGGTGGGCATCCCGGTCGTCGCAATCACGCAGCCGTTTCTGCCGCCGCATCAAGGCGCCGTGGTGTTGTCAGTACTGACTGTTGTCCTTCTTGTCGCGCTGTGGCGGAATGCGGCGAACTTGCAGGGACATGCGCGGGCCGGTGCACAGATCATTGCCTCAGCGCTCGCGCACCAAATGGCGTCGGCCGATCCGTCGCAGGAGGAAACGAAGCTAGAGGATGTTAATGCAGTCCTGCCGGGTCTGGGTGAGCCAGTCGCAATTCGGGTAATGCCCGAGAGCATTGCCGTTGGTCGCAGTCTGATGCAGCTCAATCTTCGCGGGGCGACGGGAGCGACCGTGCTCGCCATTAAGCGTGGGGATCAGCAAATCCCGACCCCGCTCGGGCGCGAAGTGATTCACGCCAACGATGTTCTTGCCGTTGCCGGCGCACATGATTCGATCGCCGTAGCCCGCGCGCTTTTCTCGCCGAGTCTATCCAAGATCAAAGACGACGCAGAAGGCGCAGAAATCCAGGCGGAACTCGAGGCGCTCAACGATGCTTTGCTGGCGGAGAATTCGCCCAGCACGAAGGCATTCTTGCCCTAGTGACGACTGCGTGATGCCGCAGCCCGCAACTAGATCGCAGCTCGGAGTGATCAGTTGGCCCGCAGCACGCACTTACCAAAAAAGAAAGGCCGTCTCTCGCAGGAGTGACGGCCTTTCCCTCGGGTGGGCCAGGATCTCTACTCTCCTGCTGCCCTCCGCCGCTTCGTCCGCCGAGGAGCGGCGGTCTTGCGACGGCTGATCGGAACGACGTCGAGCTCCGCGGCGCGCTCCACTTCGTTCGGAGCGGCGGGAACTTGCTTAGGCTGCTTATATGTGTAGCGCTTGCCCTCGTAGTTGCGGAATACAACTTCGTCGTCGGTGATCGATTCGACGTACTCGGGGAGCAGCGGGACCTTGCCGCCGCCACCGGGTGAATCGATCACGAACTGCGGTACCGCCAGACCCGACGTCCAGCCTCGCAACGCCTGCATGATCTCCAGGCCTTTCTGCACGCTGGTGCGGAAGTGCTCTCCGCCCGCGACCTGGTCGGCCATGAAGATATAGTAGGGTCGGACGCGAGCCTTGAGCAGCTCGTGCATCAACTTCATCATCACCTTCGGGTCGTCGTTGACGCCTTTGAGCAGGACAGTCTGACAACCCAGCGACACGCCGGCTTTTGAGAGCCGATCGAGTGCCGCGACCGCCGCGGGGGTCAGCTCACTGGGGTGATTGAAGTGAGTGTTCATGAAGATCGGGTGATACTTCTGCACCATCTCGCAGAACTCGGGCGTGATGCGCTCGGGCAGGTGAGAGGTGATGCGACTTCCGATACGAATGATCTCGATGTGCGGAATGGCGCGCAGCTGCTGAAACAGATACTCGAGCCTCCGATCACTCAGCATCATCGGATCGCCGCCACTCATGATGACGTCGCGGATCTCGGTGTGCTCACGTAGATACTGGAACGCCGATTCGTACTGGTTTAGCGGAATTTTCTCGGGATCACCCACCTTCCTGCGTCGAGTGCAGAAGCGGCAATAGGTCGCGCAAACCGGGCTCACGAGGAAGAGAGCGCGATCTGGATAGCGGTGCGTAATGTTCGGAACCGGCGAATCGCCGTCCTCGTCGAGTGAATCGATAACACCATCGACCACATGGAGCTCTTCGACGGTCGGGATGTACTGATTCCACATCGGATCGCCGACTTCCTTGATCTGCTCCAGCGCGGCAGGCGTGATGCGCATCTGGAAGTTGTCGAACGCCGGCTTGAGCGCTTCGACGTCGATCGCGTCGTGGCCAAACTTATCGGCGAGCTTTTCCAGAGTTGCGATGCTCTGATCCTTGATGATTTGCTGCCAATCGCTCATGCTCTCACCACTCCGGCCTCGTAAGAGGCGTTGTAGATGACCCGAAATTCCTCGGGTCCGGGCGACGCTCCGGCAACGAACGACTCGCCACCGGATCCTGCAAACCCTCACGAACCATCAACAGCAGACCGGGCTCAGCCCAGTCCTGATAACCGAAGTGTCTGGATCCAACGCTCTGCGTGATCATCCTGCTTCCGGCCCAGCGCGCACTCGCAAACCTTCCGTATGAGCTGCGCGTAGCCAATCGTCGCCACTCCCGCCATTCGTGCGAGGCCAGCCCCCGGCGAGATATCCGGGTTCGCATTCACCTCGAGCAGCCACGGACGTCCAGACTGATCGATGCGGAAGTCGCAACGTCCATATCCCTCGCCGCCGACGACGTGCCATGCGGTCCGGGCAACCTGCGTCAGTTCGTTCGCGAGATCTTCCGGCAGATCGGCCGGGCAATTCGGTTTGGCGCCCAGATCCTCGTCACTTCCTGTTTCCCACTTCGAGCGATAGGAAACGATGTGCCACATGCCTTTCGGCATGTCGCCGAAATCGATCTCGGCGATCGGCAGTAAGTCGTCGCCAAGTATTCCGACGTTCATCTCGCGACCATCGATGAAGCGCTGAACCAGCACCTCGTCCCAGCCCTCGAACATCGCCTCGACGCGAGCGGTGAGCGCCCGCATGCTTCTCACCACGGAGCGCTGCTCGATACCGACCGAGGCGTCTTCTGCGACCGGCTTGCAAATCGCCGGGAATCCAACGCTGGTGATCTCGTCGCCGCGACGGATGTGTGTCCAGCGCGGGACGGGAAGACCGGCACGATCGAGAAGACCGTTCACCACGTTCTTTCTTAACGTGAGTGCGGTCGTCCAGCTGCCGCTTCCGGTGAACGGAACGCCGAGCAGCTCCAACACCGAGATCACCCTGGCCTCGTGAACTGCTTCGCCGTCGATACCTTCGCAGATATTGAAGACGAGATCGAATTTTCCGCGGCGCACGCGCTCGACCCAGCGGCCATCGTTACTCACCGGAACGCGAACAACCTCGGTCGCCCACTCCATGAGCGCGGTCTCAACCGCCTCGATCGCATCGAGAAGCTGGACCTCGGGGGCCTTGCCGAGCGCGGATAAGCCGTCAAACAGCAGCGCAATTTTCATCGCGTCGTCCTCCGCTTGTCTCTGTTAGCCAGCGGCGAGCATCGGCTCGCCCGGAGCAACGGTCGGTGCGGCGATTGACTCATCCAGCTCGACGCCCTGTCGAGCCGCCGCGGATCTCAGGCAGCTCTGAAGCAGCTCGTCGTAGCCGATGCCGGCTGCGCGCGCGGCCTTCGGCAAACACGAATTATCTGCCGGATCGGGCAGAATTCCCGGCAGCGGATTCACTTCCAGAATATTTGGATTGCCGGCGCCATCGAGACGGACATCGATTCGCGCCCAGTCCCGGCAGCCAAGAACGCGATAAGCGTCCAGCACCACGCGCTCGATCGCTGCTTGGAGCTTGCGGGTGATGCGGGCCGGGCACTGAAAAATCTCGAGCGGTCGCTCCGGCCGATCCCAGACAAACTTCGCGTCGTAGCTGTAGATCGGCAGCGCGCCTTTCGGCAGCGACTCGAAATTCATCCCTACTATAGGTAGGACCGTCGCCTCGTCACCGTTGCCGAGCACGCCACAGGTGAATTCCTTGCCTGGCAGATACTGCTCGACGAGAACCGGCTGGTGGTAGTTCTCCAGCAAGAACTTGGTCTGGCGGAGAAGGTGATCGCGATCCCAGCACAGATTGCCGTCGGTTATTCCTTTCGACGATCCCTCGTGCAGCGGCTTGATGAACAGCGGCAGCTCGAGATCCCAAGTCCGCTCGTCCAGATCGCTCAGTTTGTCGACGACGGCGAACTTCGGCGTCGGGATGCCGTGGAAAGAGAGCGTTTCCTTCGTCCGCGCCTTGTCGAGGCAAAGAGTGAGCGTGAACGGATCGCTACCCGAGTACGGAATGCCGAAGAACTCGCAGATGGCCGGCACGTGGGACTCGCGGTTCACTCCGTGAAAGCCCTCTGCAATGTTGAAGACGATGTCGGGACGGATCGCGCGGAGCCGCTCCGGAAATTCTTCAGTCGCCTCGAGGCGAACGACCTTTCCGAGTTTTGAGAGCGCGGCTTCCACCGCCGCGATGGTCACCGGTGAGTCCCACTCGGCGAACTCGTCGCGGGCGATCAGCTCCGCGACGGTGAGACCAAAGTTTTTACTTGGAGGCTCTTCATCGGGACGCGAAAGCTCGCCGCTGTGCGGCACCGCCGCTGGAAGCTCACTCGGGAGCTCACTGGGCTCGGGTTTCTGGTTGTAGGCGAGTCCGATGAGAGTCATCGACACCTACAGAAAATTTCGCGCTCGATTCATTGGACCGAGTATATAAACGTCAACGATGCAGCGCAATAATTATTCCGAAGCTACGAAAAAAAATTTCCTCCAGGAATTTTTTTTTTCACGTCGGATTTTTTGGGTCAGGCTCGTGGCCGCAGCTGAAAGCCGCCGGCCGCCGGCTGGTTTTTTTCTTTTGTAGTTCAAACTTTGTGGTAGACGATCCTCGCGGCCTCTCTTCGATCTTCGGCCTGATAAATCTCGAAATCGGAAAAGAAGGCCGGACTCTCACCCTGAAGAAGCTTCAGCATCGCCACCGCGCAGCGGCGAATCTCGAGCTCGGCGCCCTCGCTCGATCTCAGCTCCAGCATCGTACGCCAGGCGCGGGCGTTGGCGGTGACTACGATTTTAGTCTCAGTGGAGTTCGGTAGAACTCCGCGAGCAGCCTCGCGCGCCATTTTGCGGCGATGGACCTTGTCGCCGACCCACATGTAGCGCTCCATCAAGTGTTCGACAAGCCGGACGTAGGTTCTCTGCGCCTCCTCGATCTGCGCGCGCCACTCTGACTCCAATGCTTCGTCGCCAATGATCGCGGGCGGCACCACGAAATTGGCCTGGGACTCGTCGACGTAGCGCTGACTTAGCTGGCTGTAAGCAAAACCGGCTCGATGGCGCACGAGCTCGTGGGTCAGTGATCGACTGACTCCTTCCAGCAACAACGAGTAGTTCGCGTGCTCGAGAACAGACCCGTGTCCCTGCTTCTTGATGTTCTCGAGATACTCGCGGGTCGCGCGGTTGGCCGGATTCTTCTGACTCATGTAGCACAAACGTCCGGCGAACTCTGCGAGTCGCTCACCGTCGGTGCTCTCGCCAAGCCAACGAATCTTGAGATGCTCCGGCTCCAGAAAAACCGGACGCGCCAACAGCGTTATGACTGGCTCTGTGTACAACACGGAAGTCTCAGCAAGAAGAAGAGAAGCCAATGCCTTGTCTCGGTGATCGGGTCGCGGAAAACTAAGAAGATCAGGCGATCAGAGAAAGCCGAAAAAGGTCATATCGTCGCGAGCGTACCACATCATCAAGTGAGCCCCGCGCTCTGGGCGGAAGGGGTGGCAGTGAAGGATCGTACTTGATGTCGGCGAACGGCTTTTGACCGGCGAGCGGAACTTTGACGCCCGGATTGAAAATGTTCTGCGGATCGAACGCGGATTTCACCTGGCCGAAGGCTTTCACGGCATCCTTGTGCCAAACTCGCGATAACAGCGGCGTGCGAATTCGTCCATCGCCATGCTCGCCGGTGAGCGTGCCGCCGAGACGCCCTGTGAGGGCTACGACGTCATCGAGCAAACCTGTGATGCGCTCGCGCCAATCGGACTGCCGCACGTCCACCAGCGGATTCACGTGAATGTGAGCGTCGCCCGCGTGCCCAAAGATCACCCCACTGACTTCTCGCTCAGCGAGGGCAATCTTCACCCCTTTCACATAATCGGGCAGCTTGGGCAGGGCAACTGCACCATCCTCGATGAACTGCATCGAGGTCAGATGCGTGAGATCCGACAAGATCGGACTCGCGGCGTGTCGCAAATGCCACAGCTCGTGCTCTGCCTCTGGCGTTAGTGCGACTTCTGCTTCAACGGCGCCGGCGTCTCGAAATGCCTGGGCCAGTTTCTGAGCGCCAGCAGCGGCGGCGTCAGCATTATCGCCCTCGACCTCGGCAAGCAGAATCGCCGTTGATGTCTCCATCAGCTGGCGAAGCTTGTCGTCCGCGTTTTTGCCGGACGCCGCATATGAGAGGAAAGTCTTGTCGAGCAGCTCGCAGGCGCTGGCACCCGATTCGACCGCGGTCATTGCCGCGCTGGTCGCACTCTCCAGTGACGAAAAGGCACCGAGCACGCTGCTGGTCGCCAGGGCAACTGGAGCGAGCGTGAACTGGATCCCCACGATTATTGCCAGCGTCCCTTCGCTTCCGACGAGCAGGTCCACGAGATCTGCCTTCGTCGCGTAGTCGTGGATGGCGTATCCCGACGCCTCCTTCCGCACACCGAGGTGGACGATCGCCCGCCGTTTGTCAGAGGAGACGATTTCGCCATGAACATCTTTCATGAAACGAGCGATCGCGCTGATCCGCTTCGGTGGCGGCTCGCCTCGCGTGATAACAGCCCGATCGCCGTCGCTGAAAACACAATCGAGCGCGTTCACCCAGGCGCGCGTGGCGCCATAAAGCAGACTGTGGGTGCCAGCGGCGTTGGTGGAGACCATTCCTCCCAGCGTACAGAAAGCGCCGCTTGAAGGATCCACTGGTAGTCGCAGACCTTTCCGGCGAGCGGCGACTTCGAGTGTCGCCCACAGGACACCAGGCTCTACCCACACCGTTCGATCGCGTTCGTCGATCTTGTCGAGATGATTGATGCGCGACATGTCGACAACGACTCCAGTCCCGATCGCGCCACCCGCCATGCTGCTGCCGCTGCCGCGGGGAATCAAGGTCGTTCCGGTTTGTGCCGCCCACTTCACCAATGCGACAACGTCTTCCGGATCTACGGGTACAGCGACACCCGCCGGAATCGCCCGACCGATACCGGCTGCCTCGGAGTAGACGGCGCGCGCCAGCTCGTCCTCACGATAGTAGCCACGGAAACCGACGAGGCTCACAACCCAAGCGCGCTCACGCGCGGAGGGGTCGAGGAATAATCGTAGAATCCCTTCCCGGCTTTTTTGCCGAACATACCGGCGAGCACCATTCGCTTGAGCAGTGGCGGCGGCGCATAACGAGACTCTCGAAATTCCGCAAACATGATCTCCGCGATCTTGTAGACCGTATCGAGTCCTACGAAGTCCAGCAGCGTAAACGGACCCATCGGATAACCGGCGCCCAGCTGCATCCCTTTGTCGATGTCTTCGACGGTTGCGACGTCTGATTCGACAGCGCGAATCGCATCGAGCATGTACGGGATCAGTAATCGATTTACGACGAAGCCGGAGCTGTCCTTGGCCCGGATGGGCTCCTTGCCCAGCGCTTTCACAAATTCGATCGCCATTCGTTCCGTCTCGTCACTGGTGGTGATGGTACGGACCACCTCGACGAGCTTCATCAGCGGCACCGGATTGAAGAAATGAAGCCCCAACATTTTGTCGGGCCGACCGCTGGCAGCTGCCATCGCGACGATAGTCAGGCTCGAAGTATTGGATGCGAAAATGGCATGCGGCTTCGCGACGTCATTGAGCTGAGCCCACAAGGAATTCTTGACCTCGAGGTCTTCAACTACGGCCTCAATAAAAACATCGGCATCGGCGAAGTCGCGTAGCTCGGTAGAGAATCGGAGATTAGCAAGCGCGGTGTCGCGTTCCTTCTCGGTGACTTTTCCGCGCTCGATGCCCTTCGCCAGGGTCTTCTCGATCGAGCCGCGAGACTTGTCGCACAGCTCGCGCGAGACTTCCCGAACGGTGGTGGGGAAGCCGGCCGCGGCGGAAACCTGAGCGATGCCGCTGCCCATCAGCCCTCCGCCGAACACCGCGACCTTTTCGATCCTTTTCATTGTCGACTCCGACTATCGTGGAAGTCGCGCGCGCGGCGATATCGCGTCAAGCAAACCAGCACGCCGATTGAACTCACCATGCTCCAGGCGATCGAGGATCTGCTCGAGGGCGAGCTGAACGCTGCTGAGAACAGTGCGATGTGATCTCGCAATTTGATAGGCCGCCAACGCGGAGCCACCGAGCGGGATGACCGTTGATCCGGCGGCGATCAGCAAAGGAATGTGGGCGATGACGAGGCCGAGACCGATCACACCGCTGGCGGCTAGTCCGATCGCGCCAAGCAAGCCACCCACGCCAACTCTGCGCGCGCGACTCGGGTGAACGTCAGCGTCGAGTCGCACCACAACTCTGCCCGCGTCAACCGGCATCACCGTCGCCGACACCTGCGCAGCATCCATTAAATAGAAGCCGCGACCACTGACATTCACCGTTCGACGCAGCTTGCCGAACAGCCCGCGTTGCGGCTCCCAGGTTATCCGGTCGGCGAAGCGACGCTGCACCTGCAGGCACTCCTCCCGCAACATCCACGTATCTATGGTTGCAAGGACGTCGCGTACGTTGCCGGGAACAGTGCGGGTGGCAGTCGCGAAGCCCGCACCCGCGATCTGTGCCACCAGCCCGCGCTCTTCGGGCACGTTGACGCGCGTACGTTCTTCGGCCAGCGCCTGGTTCAGGGTTTCTCGACTGAGACCGACCTCGTTGCCGATCTCCAGCAGCTGGCTCTCGCTGATGAGATCGCCGGATTCAGGCATCGCGGCGGTGCCCTGAAGCTCCGCGGCGCGAGCGAGCACCCGCTCGAGCGCTTGTCGGTCCAGCAAACTTTGCTTCCCGCCGACCGTGGGCAGCGGAGCCTTCTCATCAGCCATGCAGAATTATATCTGGCTAAATACCTCCGAGGACCACATCGAGCTGCCGGGTGAGGGCATCTCGAATGGTATCCGGGATCGAGAAGGTCGAAGTAAACGTTGTCGCTACGCTGGACCCAACCGGCCGGTTCACCGATCTCAGGTAGTACCGCATGTATCCGTCGAGAGCTTCCGGCGCGACTCGTTGAATAAGCAGGGCTCCACCACGCACGGCCGCACTGCTTTGATAGCGCTCGCCGAGTCCGGTACGACGCTGCTCGGGCGTGATGTTGTCCGAGACGGCGGTGCCGGCGATCCCGCCGACTGCTTCGTGCGCGATTACATAGATCGCGTCGACAGCGTCGTTCGGGCGGTCGGGGAAGGTAATAGTCATGGTGTTGGACTGTTTGCTGTTGTTCACTGAACGTCCTTCACCATCCAGTGGCAGCGACAGGAGGATCGTCCCGTTTCCCTGCTGGGTGTTGTTGAGGAAGCGCTGTATGCGCGGGCGATAAGTGCGCTGCCACAGTGTATCGACCAACTCCAGCACGTTAGCGCGCTCCCGCTGTTGCTGCAGCCAGTAGGAATGATAGAACCGTGTGCTCTCATCGTTCAGTGACTGTACAAAGAGCCGCAGCCAATCACGATCGGGACCGGTCTGGAAGTACGCCGCGAGAAAAGCGATTGCGCTCGCCTGCTGCTGCGATGATGCCGCCCGCGGGTCGCCGTTGGCGCGGACGAACAAGTCGACTGTCTGCGTGAGCTCATTCCACGAGGAGAATGCGAGCGGCACGAACTGCGCATTGATCAACTGCGGGTTCACCGACAGGCGTGAGCGCAGTTTGTCGCGATTGGCATCGAGCTGCGTGACGACGTTGGCGCGGTTCTTCAGCACGGTCACATCCGTCGTGTAGCCGCGCCGGAAGAACGGCACGAACGTCGTGTCCTCCTGCAACGACGCGTATCCGTGCAGCCAGAGATCGACGTGCTCACGCGTCTTGACTGGCCAGATGATACCTGGCTGGCTAACACTCTGGTCAGGGGTCGAGACGCCACCGCCGTTGGTGACAGTGCCACCCGGTCCACCGCCAACCGATGCGCATGCCGCGACTACCGACGCGGCCATAGCCACCGCGAATGATCTTACAGGTCGCTTCATTTTTCCCTCGAGCTCTGCGCGGCGCGCAGTCCTATTGAATGGATTCCAGAACGACAGCGATGCCCTGGCCGCCGCCGATGCAGGCGGTCCCCAATCCGTAACGCTTGCCCTGTGCACGTAACGCATGCAGTAGATGGGCCGTGATTCTCGCTCCTGATGCGCCCAGCGGATGACTGAGGGCAATCGCGCCGCCATGAACGTTGAGCCGCTCTCGCGGTAGAGAAAGCTCGCGCTCCACCGCACAGGTTTGCGCAGCGAACGCCTCGTTTACTTCGATCAGGTCCATGTCATCCATGTTTAAGCCGGCTTTCGAAAGGGCTGTTTTCGATGCCGGTACGGGTCCGATCCCCATGATCGACGGATCGACCCCAGCAACTCCCCACGAAATCAGTCGACCGAGTGGCTTGAGTTTGCGATCGCGCGCGACTTTCTCGCTTGCAATCACCATCGCCGCCGCGCCGTCGCCGATTCCTGAAGCATTTCCCGCGGTCACCACGCCGCCTTTACGAAAAACGGGCTTTAGCGCCGCCAGCTTCTCGGCCGAAGTGTCCGGTCGCATGTGCTCGTCGACCGCCAGCTCACTCGTTTTCCCTCGCGGATCAGTGATCGGAACGGGTATGACTTCATCCTTGAAAACACCTTCCTCCCATGCCGCTTTTGCGCGCTGCTGCGATCGCAGCGCGAATTCATCGACGCAGCCGCGATCAAGCCCGTACTTCTCGGCGAGATTCTCCGCGGTCTCTGCCATGCCGAGTCCGACGAAGGAGTCGGTGAGACTCTCCCAAAGAGTGTCTTCCAGTGTTGGTGATTTGCCGAGGGGAGTTCCCCAACGCAGTCCGCGTGTGACGTGCGGCGCCTGCGACATCGACTCGGCGCCGCCGACGAGGCACATCGTGGCATCGCCAAAGAGGATTTCCTGGGCGCCGCTGACGACCGCCTGAAAGCCGGAACCGCAGAGTCGATTGACCGTCAGCGCCGATGTTTCCAGACGCAGTCCCGACCGCAAACCGACATGCCGCGCGAAGTAGATGGAATCGCGGGTGGTATAAAGAACGTTGCCGAAGATGCTCTGATCGATCTCCGCGGCTTCGACACCGGAGCGCTCGACCGCACTCTTCGATGCGACAACAGCAAGATCGACCGGTGAGAAATCCTTCAGCTTACCGCCGAACGTACCGAACGGCGTGCGGACGGCGGAGAGGAACACCACACCGTCGCCATTACTTACCGACCCGTTTCGTGTCATGGTGCTAGAAGTTTGCTTTCTTGCCGCAGTTGACGCAGAACTTCCAGAGCGGATCGAGTTCCCCGCCGCAGCCGGCACAATGTTTCGCGGCGAGATTCTGGCCGCAGTGCGGGCAGTAAGTGACGGTGCGGCCCTCGGGCAGCGTACCTCCACAGAATTTGCAGCCTTCGGCAAGCTGCACTGTCGACAAACCAGCAAAGGAAGTCGATTGCGCGCCATTGCCGTTTCCCTGACCCGCGTAACCACCGGCGTTTTGCGACGGAACGGCGACACCGAGCTTTTCGATAGCTTCGGGGGCGAGCGAGATGCGGGCCTCGGCGAAATCGCGGAAAGCGCCGACGTCAGCATGCGGCGACTCGAGCTCTTTCTTCAGTCGATCCTGCATCGCCTTGTCAGCGCGAACGTACCCCTTCTCACCGGCAAGCAGGCGCGTGACCGCCGCTTCGTAATCCTGGTTGGTCTCGATGCCAAGGTCGCGACGATAGTGGCGATACGGAACGAGCGTGTCGTAAAGCTCCTGCACCGTGAACGGTACGCTCAAATACTCGGCGTGGCCGTTTCTGATGTTGTGAACGAGGCGCTGAAAAAGTCGGTCTAGGTCGTCCATAGGCGCTTGGTCGGGCGGAACGACTGAAGATCAGGGAAAGGCGTGGGTTCGTTCAGGCGAAGCTTGCCTGTCTTGGTGTTTTCTACCCACTCGTCGTAACCGGATTGACGTAAACCTTCGGAATTGGATTGTTCCGCAGCGGCGCGAGTAGCGAGAAAGTTGGCGTACTCGTTTTGAGGATGGCCGGCGTGTCCGCGAACCCAGCGCCATTGGACTTCGTGCGCATTTATCGCGGCATCAGCCTCCTTCCACAGCTCCAAATTCTCCAGGTTCCCGCCTTTCCGTTTCCAGCCGCGTGCCTTCCACTGCGGCAGCCACTCGGTCATGCCATCGACGATGTACTTCGAGTCGCTGGTAAACAAGACGCGATACGCGTTCCCGCGGCGGGAGATCTCGCGAAATGCCTCGATAACGGAGCTTAGCGCCATTCGATTGTTGGTTGTGGCTGGCTCGGAGATCCAGTAATCGCAGCGAGTCACTTTCAGCGATCGCGGTTGAAGCCACTCGATGATGCCGGCGGCGCCGCCCGGGTTTTCGCCCTCGCGCCCGTTGCCGAGGCAGGACTCGTCGGCATAGATGGCCACCAGATCGCCGGATCTGGCCTTCGCTCGCGTCAACGCACTACCTCGAAGCTGTCCATTTCGTCGAGGTAAAGCGTGATCTCGTCGCCGGTGGTGGGATGGGTGGCTTCGACTGCTTCGCGACCGCTGATGACGCGCAGGCGTGTCGGCAGAACAACGTATTCAGTGCCACGCCGGTATGCGGCGATGCGGTTGCCGCTCGAGATCGCGCGCTCGAGCATATCGTACTGCTTGTGAGTCCACTGGGGCATTGAGGAAAGTTAGATAGCCTGCGTGCTGCGGGCCAACTGATCACTCCGAGCTGCGATCTAATTGCGGGTTGCGTGCTAACTACGAGATAAGACCTAGTGCCATTTCAAGGTTTGTTCGCAGGAAAGCCCGCAGCGTTCGCATCTCGCAGTAGGCTCGCAGTTTCGGACTTAGCTCGCAGCTCGGACTAATTTGTTGGCTCGCAGCACGGAGCCCTTTATTCGTTGAAGCACCAATCCTTCACAACGCGACCCAACACGCGTGTTGCCGTTTCGATCTCGGCGATTGGAACGAACTCTTCGGCAGCGTGGGCGAGCGAGATGTCGCCCGGACCGAAGCAAATCGTCGGAATGCCGGCCGCGTTCAACAGCGCCGCGTCTGTCCACGCTGACATTCCCTCGATTTTCGTCGGAGCTCCTTCCGCTGTAAGGGCACGCATCAATCTCTTGACGATCGGTGCGTTCGTGGAGACGTCACTCGGGAGCTGTGACGTCGTTTGCGTAATGCGTGCGTCGAGTCGCGGCTCGCGAGCGCGGACGGCAGCGCAGACGTTCTCTATTTCCTTCATCGCATCGTCAGGCGTCTCGCCAGGCAGGGTTCGTCGCTCGAGTGACAGCACGCACTCTTCCGGATACGTCGACATCCCGACACCGCCGCGTATAATCGATGCATGCAGCGATCCTCGACCGAGCAACGGGTGCCGTTTTCCCTGTTCACGAGTTCGTTCAAGTTTCTCCAGCTCGGCGAGCACCAGCCCAGCGTGAGTAATCGCGTCGACCCCAATCTCGTAACGACTGCCGTGCGCGGCTCGACCGCGAAACGTGACGTCCATCCAGACAAAACCGCGATGCGCCGGACAAATCGCGAGGCGCGTAGGTTCCGTGATAATCGCGACATCTGCGCGAACGCCGCTCTCGATCAGCGCACGCATCCCCAGACTCTCGTATTCCTCGTCGGCGACAGCGGTGACAACGATTTGGCGGCGCGCGTCTGTGCCACCGCCCTGGAGCGCGGCCGTACACATCGCTGCAATTCCGCTTTTCATGTCGGCGGATCCGCGGCCGTATATACGACCGTCGCGCATCTCGGCGGTGAAGGGGTGGTGCACCATGCCCTCGACACCAACGACATCGAGGTGGCCATTCAGCATTAGCACCGGGGCATCACGCGGGCCGACGCGCGCAATCACGTTTGGCCGGTTGTGGAGATCTTCCTGGAGCTCCACCGAGAATCCCCAGTCGTCGAGGACGGATGCGAGAGTGAGAGCGCAAGTACGCTCACCCGGTCCATCAGGAACGAGAGTGGGGTTTCTCGAATCGATTTTGATTAGCGCACGGGCGAGCGCGACCGCATCGCCACGCGCCACGCTCACCGGACTACCGTCTCTTCGCCTTGCCCGAAGCTTTTGGCTTTGACTTGGCGGAGGCCTTCAAGGGCTTTTTGGCGGCCGGCTTCGCGTGCGCTTTCTTCGCAGCTGCTTTCGCAGGCGCGGCGTGCTTGACGGCGACGTGTTTCGCTGGGGCAGTCGGTGTGTGACGCGTCGGGGCGGTGTGCGCCGAGTGGGAAGTGTGCGCCGAGTGCGAAGTGTGCGAAGTGTGCGAAGCCGGGGACGTATGCGGCGCCTGCGAGGTAGGCGGCACCTGCGCAGTGTGTGATATATGCGAAGCAGAAAAAGCTGTTTCAACTCGCGGCGGTGGCCTCAGCGCACTTGGAACGGCGGGTGCCGAGGGCTTGCGCTTGGCGTGTGACGCTTCGACCTCGCGCATGAGTTTATCCGCCTCCTCCTGGGTCATCTGACCGCGGCGAACCATATACTGTAAAAGATCGCGCGCGCTCTCGAGCACGAATCCGGTGAGACCGGCAGCAGCGCCGATGACGTCTTTCATGGCGGCGGCCATCTTACTGCCTGCCTCAAGGCTGATTTCCTGCGCGCGCGCCGCCATTTCGGCGACCGTATCTTTTACGTCAGCTCCACGGTGACCCGGGCTGCGTTTCGGTGGCGGGGGAACCGTCGGGGTTGCCACGCCAGGCGCGGTTACAGTTGCGGTGGCAGCCACTGCTGGCTTGTCTTTATCAGTCATTTAAGGGCTCCGTCCAGCGAAAGGGATGGTGCTGACGGCCTCGAAAAAATCACAGATGTTTGGTCGGCAACCGATTCGGGCCGAACGGCGCTAAGTATATGATTTTTCGTCACTAAAACAAGGTGGCTTCAGGGAGCTTCACGTCCTACCGATTTATGCGCTAATCGGCCCTTATTTGCGACATTGCAGGATCAGTCACACGCCAGTAACGGACCACTAACTATAAAATGCGGCTTCGAGTCGTCGATTTGAGCAGAGTGCTCGCCGGCCCGGTTTGTTCGATGGTGCTGGGCGATTTTGGCGCAGATGTCATCAAAGTCGAACGCCCGGGATCCGGCGACGAAACGCGAGGCTGGGGACCGCCCTTCGATCGGTCCGGCCAAAGCGCGTACTTCCTGGCCGTCAACCGCAACAAAAAAAGCCTCGCCGCGGACCTGGCCAACGACACCGACAGAGCGCTCGTACTCGAGTTGATCGCCGAGGCCGACGTGGTGCTCGAGAACTTCCTTCCCGGCGCGCTCAAGAAGTTGGGAATCGACGCCGAGAGACTTCTCGATCGTAACCCGGCACTCGTCTGGTGCACCATCAGCGGATTCGGCGCCGGCAGCGCGAGACCTGGCTACGACTTCGTGATCCAGGCGGAGAGTGGGTGGATGTCCATCACCGGCGAGACAAACGGGTCACCGATGAAAGTCGGCGTTGCGCTCGCTGATGTGATCGCCGGCAAGGATGCAGCGCTCGCGATTCTGGCGGCGATCGTCGAGCGCGACGCTGGGACGCTCGATCGCGCTCGGAGGCACATTGTGGTTTCGCTCGCAACGAGTGCGATCGCGTCACTCGTCAACGTCGCGCAGAACGTCCTTGTCTCCGGTAACGATGCGAAGAGATATGGGAACGCACATCCCAATCTCGTGCCCTACCAGCTGTTCGATGCAGCTGATCGACCGTTCGTGATCGCCGTCGGAAGCGATGCGCAATGGCTGTCGTGCGCAAAGGCGCTTGGCCTCGAAGATCTGGCGAGGGATACTGCGTTGTGTACGAACGCCGGTCGCGTGGAGCAGCGCGATCGCGTAGTCGCCGCCATCGCCGCACGAACGAGAGAAAAAAATGCTCAGCACTGGATCGACCTGCTCGATAGGCAGAACGTTCCGTGCGGGTTGGTGCGTACCGTCAAGGAAGCACTGATTAATTCGGGCGCTGATGCGGAAACCGGACTTCCGCCAAGTGTGTCGGGGACCGTACGAACACCACCGCCGCGCCTGGATGAACACGGCGATGCGCTGCGAGCGCTGGGGTGGCGCGCCTTTACGCCATGACAGATATTATCAGCCGCCTGTTTCCGGCCCCTGCCAAGGCGGAGCTCACTGCTCGATGAAGGTCGACGGTGGCCTCATTTCTTTCCTTTGAGGATGGGTTATGAAGCGTAGTTGGTCTCTCTCTGTTGTCGCCGTCGCGTCTGTAGCTCTTGTCGCCTGCAGCGAGGACAGGACAACGGGGCCACCGGGCCAGGAAGCATTTGCTCGCTACGTTTCGATCGGCACCAGCGTCACCATGGGCTACCAATCGGAGGGCGTGTATTACGCGTCGCAGCAGCATGCTTGGCCGGCGCTACTCGCGCACCAAGCGTTCGGCGGGAATTTCACGGAGCCCCTGCTGCAAGGTCCCGGATGCTACTCGCCCCTGATTGCTCCACTTCAGTTCACGCGGCGGCTTAGTGGAGCCCAGTACCCGCAGGTCAACGCCAGCGATCAGGTCTGCGCGCTCCTTGGTGGCACGACGCTGCCAACCAACAACGTTGCTATTGACGGTGCTACTACCTACGCAGCACTGCGAGTGACACCCGAGACAACAGCGGTAGCGCCGACAAACGTGGAATCGGATCAGCGTAAGCGGCTGTATAAGGCGGTGCTGTTACCGAAGAACAGCCAAGTCACCGAGATGATGCTTCAGAATCCAACACTAGTCTCGGTTGAGTTGGGTGCAAATGAGGCACTACGCACTGTTACGAGTGGCATTCTCATTCCCGCGGCGGCGTATCGTCAGCCTGACAATACGTTCACGTACTATCCGACGGCGCTCTGGCAGCCGCAGTACGACGCGATTGTGGACAGCATCGCCAAGACCGGAGCGAAAGCTCTTCTCGTCTCGGTTCCGCTTATTCCCAACATCGTGGGCGTGTATCCAGGGGATGATTTTTACCAGGATCGTGCTGCATTCGCGAACTTCGGCATCGTCATCAACGCTGATTGCAGCGGCAACAAAAACTCCATTTTTGCATTCGGCAAAGTGCTGACGGCGCTTGGAAGTCAGAAGCCGTACAATTTCACCTGCACCGATAACCCCGCCGCTGCAGACTTTACCCTGACTGAAGCAGACACGACCTTTGTCAACAACCTCATTCGGGAGATGAATACGCACATTCAGGCTGCGGCGACCGCGCATTCCTGGGCGTATCTCGAGCTGAACACTGCACTCGCCGATTTCATTGCCAGGAAAACCCACTTCAGCCTGTCGAACTTCTTGGGCTGCACGCGTCCATTCGGGCAGTTCGTGAGCCTCGACGGCGTTCACCCGACTGCCGACGGGCAGCAGGCAATTGCAAACGCCGCCGCCGCGGCGCTGAATGAACATTATGGATTCGCGATTCCGAGTGTTCCGATCACGACCCTGACGCCGGCTCAGCTTTGCCCATAGTCTCGAGCTAAAACGTCTTCGCGGGGCGAGGCGAGCAACCTCGCCCTTTTCGCATCATGAGGTACATCGGCAACAAAACGCGTCTCCTCCCATTCATTCTGCGCACGCTCGATAAAGAAGGAATCGATGCGGGCGTGGTCCATGACGCGTTTGCGGGAACTGCCAGCGTGGGTCGCGCGCTGAAAGAGAGAGGATGGAGAGTGTACGGCAGCGACTTGCTGATGTCATCCTACGTTTTTCAGCGCGCGTACGTAGTCGCCGATTCCGCGGATCCCGCAGTGGAAGAGATGGCGCGCGGCTTGTCGCGGATTTCGCCGTCCGAAGGTTTCATCAGCAGGCATTTCTCGCCTGCGGGCGACGCAACGAGTGCCGGCAGGATGTACTTCACTCCGGAGAATGCGGCGCGGATAGACGCCGCCCGCGACCAGCTGGACTCCTGGCGAAGGTCCGGTTCGGTTAGTGAGGATGCATACTATCTGCTGCTAGCCGGGATCATCGAAGGCGCGGATCGAGTCGCCAACACTGCAGGTGTCTACGCATCGTACATGAAGCGCTGGCAGCCGAACGCCAAGCGCGCGTTCGCAGTGAGCGTCGAATCCACGGTCAGCGGTCGACCTGCCACCGCCTATCTAATGGATGCGACGGAAGCGGCGAAGTCGATCGGTGAGGTCGATTTGATCTACATCGATCCGCCGTATAACTCCCGTCAGTACGTGGCCTACTATCACATCCCCGAGATTCTGGCGCGCGGCTGGTCCGGTAGCGAGCCGGCGATCCGTGGCAAAGTAGGACTGCTGGCAGGAAGCGAAGGTCGCAGTCAGTGGTCGCATGGGCGGCGCGTTCAGAAGCTGTTCACGGCACTGCTCTCGGCGAGTGGCGCGCGCCACGCGTTGGTAAGCTTTAACTCAGAGGGCCATCTCGCGCCCGAGAAACTCGAGACCTTGCTGCGAAAGGCTGCCGTGGACGGGAAGGTATCGCATCTCACTCAGCGTTACCGCCGGTACCGGGCGGATAGCGATCATGAGGGCCGGCAATACCACGCCGATTCCGCTCAGGAGCACCTATATCTGGTGCGGCTTCGGTGACCTGGTTGCTTCCACGACCCCTCGATCGTCAGAGGCTTGTAACGGTGATAACGTGTTATCCCAACGCTATTTGACCCTATACAGGCAGTGGCCAAGGGGTTACACTAGGCAGGTGAAAATGACAGCCACACCGCTGCAAAATCAGGGTGCTCAGTCGTTGGGTGCCGGGGATGCGACGCCGGATGGTTCGGTACCGCAAGTCGATGCCGATCAGGAGGTTATCGCCAGAGTTTTGGGCGGTCACAAGGACGCGTTTGGGGTTTTGATCACCCGTTATAGCGATCCTTTGTACCGACATGCACTTGGCATGACCGGAAGCCCCGATGTGGCGGAAGACATACTCCAGGCGTCTTTTATTAAAGCCTATCAGCATTTAGGCGAAGTTCGCGGTCGGTTCGATGCCTGGGTTTTCCGAATCGTCGCAAATAGTTGTAAGGATTGGCTGAAAAACATACGGCGAACGCACGTGAGCTACGACGAGGACGATCAGCCCTCGACGTACTCGACGCCGGAAGAAGAGATGGACCGTAATGAGTTGCGTACGGATTTGCAGTTCGCACTTGCCAGGTTGGCTCCCTCACTTCGCGAAGCGTTCGTGATGAAGCACGTTGAGGGAAGGTCGTACGAAGAGATGGCGCTTTTACTGGAAACGACG